>Ga0209761_1000224_pt1 | contig 32612 bp, 31 predicted proteins | sample GraSoi013_1_40cm_4_FD_185818 | JGI IMG/M metagenome (GOLD analysis project Ga0209761, IMG submission 185818) | Grasslands soil microbial communities from the Angelo Coastal Reserve, California, USA - Sample 09_25_2013_1_40cm (SPAdes) (version 2) | ecosystem: Environmental > Terrestrial > Soil >... | reverse complement strand
CGGCTCTTGTCGTGGCCAGACGTAGAGGTTGTGGGCATAGCCATTCTGGACAAGGCAGGTGCACACGATAGCATCCGTGATCGCACATGCCTCGTGTTGTCCGCGGCGCCGGTGCCACATAAACTTATCGCCTGGTCTAATGAGTCGTCGGCAGGCCGAACACGTCGGATCGCACGGCGGATCATTCTGCGGCCAAAGGTACGTCTCTCCCTGCGTGTACTCGGTCATGGCTCGGTCCTCGTACTTCACGCATTTTAGCGCGGGTCCTTGGTCTCGGGGAGGCATCTCCATTCTGTGTACCGATCCCGTCTGACGGTCAGTAGACCTCGGAATAGAACTGCGTCAACGCCCGGTCCCGACGTTCGATGAAGTCGTGCACCCCGTACTGGCCTTGCGGCCCGAACGTCCCGCCCTGGCCAGGCCCGATCAGCCCGCGCAGCGCTTGGAACGCCTCGTCTCCGGCACCGGAGAAGGTCGCCCTGATGGTCGCCTCATTGGCGTTGAACGCGATGAACCATTGAGGCGCGGGAACGTACGGGTTGGCTTGGGTGCTGTTGATCTGACCGTGCAGGAACTCGGCCGTCACCGATTAAATTCCGCAATGGCCTGAAGTCGAAGCTGTGCCCTCTGCTGACGAATCCAGAACACGTGCTGGATGCGCGGGGTCAGGAAGATCGTCAATAACGAGCCGACGATCGCACTACCAGCGGCGATGAGGGCGGTTGCCAGGGCATCAGGCATTACTCTACAGGTCGACCCCGAAGGCGTCGGCGATGATTCCCTCCGCTCGTTCTGCGCCGCGAGCTACTCTCGTGCCCATTTCTTCTGTTCCTCCTTGGACAACGGCTTGTGGCATTCGGCACAGGGGCAATCCTTCACTGAGCACTTGAGCCGCCCACTTGCCTTTTCGAGAAAGCGGGGGTGTTGGTCACGCGGACAGTCGGTAGTCATCGCGTCTCCTCCTCCAAACCTCCGTGGATTGCCCTCCTTCGAGTGAACATAAGCGAAACGGGCCGGGAAGAACATCCCCGGCCCGTCGTCGAGCGGCGGTAGCTGGCATGAACCGGTCCCCAGAGGCGACGGGCGGTCCGATCCGTAATAGCTACACGCTAGAGTTCGACCGCCCGAAGCAGGTGCGGGCTTACTACAAGCCGTTCAGGGAACTGACGAACGGTCGATGTCTCGCCGCCGCTTGACGAGGCTGGCTCTAGTCGCCTAAAGTTCTGCCGCGCCCCATCCGGTCGAGGAGGCCGATGTCAGTTGCCTGGTCATGGCCGATCCCCACCATCTTGAACTGCTCGCGTTGCCGGTCGACCAGCAGAGCATCAAGCGGTCCCTCGATACGTAGGGGAGGTCAAAGTGATGATAAGCATGGCTCGCAACCGGGTCGCCATCGTGCTGGTACTGTCCCTCCTCGGCGGGCTCATCTTGCTCGCTCCCAATCAAAGTCTGGCTCAGGAGAGACACAAAATCTCCTGGTCCACGCGCCCGGAGAATACGAAAGTCACATTCCAGCACACTCTCGAGATTCCCGACGTGCCCAGCCACGCCATTCGGATGTTCGAGCTTCGGCGGACGTGGCCCGAAAACCCACCGATGGTCACGGGCTTGAAGGTCGTGGAGGAAATTGCTCGTGGCACAGCGGACAACTTGGCGGGGAACGGGCTGTCCCGGGGTTACAGCTCATGGCGGTACGAGAACGGCGACATGAGCTTCGCCGAATGGCAGAACATCAACCAGGCAGTGACAAACCCGGATGGAAGCAGGAAGCGACGTACACGGGCACATACCTAATGACGGGGGGAACTGGCAAGTTGCGGGGGCTCAAGGGAGTCGGCAGATACACCGGTCTCGTCGAGTTCGCGCCAGACGGAAAGACCACACGGAACGAGGTCTCGGCGGAGGGCGAGTACTGGTTCGAAAAGTAAGGGGTCGATTCCCGTCCGGGCCAGCGGCGGCGGCACGTGGTCCGGGCGTTGCGGGTGTCCCCACGGCGTGGGGTGCTGCTGCTCGTCGTCGGCCCAGTGCTGGCCGTCCGGGCCGTGGTGCTCGTGCCGCGGTAGTTCGTCCACTGCTCCTTCGGTAGAGCGGGAAAACGGGGCCGGTTGGCGGTCCCGGCCCTCGTGGTGGAGGGGTTCTAGAAGCGGGGCTCGGGCGGATCGTCGAATCCAACCACAACTTCCAGACCGTGACGAGCGCGGAGCGTAGCCGTCACCGCGTCGAGCAGGGCGACTACCTCGTCAAGCGACGCGAGACTGAGCCAGACCGGGAGGGCAGCGGGGAGCGGCCGGACGGCGGGGGTCATGACCGCACCCCCGGCTGGGTAAGTTGGTGTGCTACCTTTCGTCTAGGCCGGTCGGCCTGGACGCGGCCTGAGAACTCGACCGTGAAGACTCCGGTTAAAAAGTTGGTCGGGGGGAGCGGCGCCGCTCCCCCCGACGTTCACTAGACGACGTCGTCCTTCCGGAGCCCCGCGATCTCGTCGGGCGTGTAGTCCAGCTCGCGCAGGATCTCGTCCGTGTGCTGGCCGTGCGCGGGCGCGGGGCGGCGGATCGCACCGGGCGTGCGGGAGAGGGCGGCCGGGAGTCCCTGGACCCGAATCTCGCCGCGCTCGGGATGGCGCACGGGCTGGGCCAGCCCCAGGTGCTGCACCTGCGGATCCTCGAAGACCTGCTTGACGTTGTAGATCGGCCCCGACGGCACGCCGGCCTTGTTGAGGGCCTCGATCCACTCCGCGCTCGTCTTCTTCACGAGCACCCGGTCGAGCTCCGCGTTCAGCGCCTTGCGATTCTTCGAGCGGTCGGAGAGCGTCTTGAACCTCCGGTCGTCGAGCAGGGGTCGCGCGCCGATGGCCTCGCAGAGACGCCGGTACATCGTCTGGCCCGAGGCGGCGATGTTGATGTGGCCGTCGGCGGTGGTGAAGACGCCGGTCGGGATGCCGGTGGGATGATCGTTGCCCGCCTGCGGCGGAATCTCGCCGTCGATCAGCCAGCGCGCCGCCTGGAAGTCGAGCATCGTCACCATCGCCTGCAGGAGCGAGGTGTGCACCCACTGGCCCCGGCCCGACCGCTCGCGCTCGAGCAGCGCGACCAGGATGCCCTGGGCCAGGTAGAGCCCCGCCGTGAGGTCGGCGACGGGAATGCCGACGCGCACGGGCCCCTGGCCCGGCAGGCCCGTGATGGACATGAGCCCGCCCATGCCCTGGGCGATCTGGTCGTAGCCGGGCCGGTCGCCATAGGGCCCCGTCTGGCCGAATCCGGAGATCGACCCGTAGACCAGGCGCGGGTTGAGCCGCGAGAGCGTGTCGTAGTCGATCCCGAGCCGCGTCTTGACGTCGGGTCGGAAATTCTCCACGAGCACGTCGGCGCGCGCCACGAGGCGCTTGAGGACCTCGACCCCGCGCGGGTGCTTGAGATCGAGCGTCATCGCGCGCTTGTTGCGCTGGAGGTTCAGGAAGTCGAAGCCGAGCGCCGTGGAGTCGCCCTCGATCTCCTCACGCGCCTCCACCTTGATGACGTTGGCCCCCATGTCGGCGAGCTGGCGCACGGCGGTCGGGCCCGAGCGCGCGCGCGTGAGGTCGACGACCGTGATGTGCTCGAGTGGTAGCGGCATCAGCGTGTCCCCGCGGGAAGAATGGCGGAGCCCGTCTGCGAGGCGGGGTTCCGCCGCGTCCACTTCCCCGCGTCCACCGCGGTGAGGAAGTCGAGCACGGCGCGGTTGAACGCCTCGGGCTCCTCGAGGTTGATCGTGTGGCCCGACTTCGGGATCACGACGAGCCCCGCCGTCGGGATCTTGCGCTTCATGAAGATCGCGGGCTCGAGGCACGGGTCGTCCTCGTCGCCCGTCATGATCAGCGTCGGCACCTCGAGCTTCTCGAGGGCCGCGCCGAGGTCGAAGATCGAGGGGCGCGTCTGCTGCACGCCGCGCAGGGTGAGCGCGTGACCCAGGGCCGACCCCTCCGCGAGCTGCCGCTGGAACTCGCGCCAGCCCAGCGGGTCCTTGTCCATGAACTGCACGCGCGTCGGGCCCTTGGCGTAGAGGTCGGCGGTCTTCGGCATGCCGTCCGCCTCGAAGCGCCGCGCCGTCAGCTCGGCGTCCGCGTGGAACTTCGCACGATCGCCGGGCACGCTGCCGTAGCCGGCGCCGGCCACGACCAGCGAGAGCGCGCGCTCCGGGTAGCGCAGGCCGAAGTGGAGCGTCGCGTAGCCGCCCATCGAGAGCCCGCACACGTGGGCCTTCGTGAGCCCGAGGGCGTCGAGCAGGCCGCGAATGTCGTCCGCGGCCTCGTCCTGCGAGTATGCCTTCGGCTCCGTCGGCACGTCCGACGGCGGGTAGCCGCGGGCGTTGAAGGCGAGCGTGCGATAGCGACGTGAGAAGAAGCCCATCTGGAGGCGCCAGCTCCGGTAGTCGCCGGCGAACTCGTGGACGAAGACGAGCGGCAGGCCCGCGCCAGCTTCCTCGAAAAACAGGTTGACGGAGTCGACGCGCGCGGTCGGCATGGGGGGCGCCTCCCTCACTCCAAGGGGAAGTTGGCCTCGAGGATCGCGAAGGTCTTCTTCCCGACGGGCAGCTGCGCCGTCACCGTGTCGCCGACCTTCTTGCCGATCAGCGTCCGCGCGAGCGGCGCGAGGATCGAGATCCTCCCACGGGCCGGCTCCGCCTCGTCGGAGCCGACGATCTGGTAGCGGTATTCCTTGCCGCGCTCGTCCTCGAGGAGCACCGTCGAGCCGAACGTGACGCGCTCGCCCGACGTCGGCGGGTCGATGACCTCGGCCCCTCCGACCTTCGTCTCGAGCTCGGCGATCCGCCCCTCGACGAAGCTCTGCCGCTCGCGCGCGGCGTGGTACTCCGCGTTCTCCGAGAGGTCGCCGTGGGCGCGCGCCTCGGCGATCGCTTTGGTGATGGCGTGGCGTTCGACGCGCTTCAAGCGCTCGAGCTCCTCCTTCAGCTTCTCGTACCCGCCTCGGGTCATCGGCGTCCGCTGGACCGCCATCGAATTACCTTACCACGCGCCGTCTCAGCCCCGTCGCGACGTGGGATTGAAGTGGACCTCGACCTTCGCGTTCACGCGCGCCGCGTTGAGCCAGGACTCCCACGCCTGGCTTTGCTTCTGCGCGAGCACCTCTTTCGTGACCGTGGCGCGCTCGCCCGCCAGGGCGCCCGGGTCCGGCGCCACGCGCTCGAGCACCCGGAGCACGTAGTACCCCTGCGGGGCCTTCACCGGCTCGGTGACGGCGTCGAGCGGCGCCCGGAGCGCCGCGAGCATCGCGTCGCCGGGCAGCTTCTCCGCGGGCTTCGCCCGCGAGAACCGTGACGTCTCGCCCGTCACGGCGCCCGCCCTCTTCGCCGCCGCGAGGAAGTCGCCGCCCTTCGCCGCCTCGGCGAGCTGCGTGGCGCGCTCGCGCGCCTGGGCCTCCGCCTTCTCGCGCCTCACCGCGAGCGCCACCCGGTCTTTGATCTCGGCGAGCGCCGGGACGCCCGCGGGGATCGTCGCGACCGCCTTGAGCAGCACGAGCCCGGCGGGAGTCTTCACCGGCGGCGACACGCCCCCCTGGGCCAGGTTGAACGCCGCCTCCTCGAGCGGGTCGGGCGCGCTGACGCCGGCGAAGCGGTCCGTGCGGGAGACGGTGGACTCGACGGCCGCGAGGCCCAGCCTCTTCGCCTCGGCCGTGAAGTCCTGCGCGGCCAGGAGCTCTCGCCGGATCGCCTCGGCGCGGGCCTGCATCGCCTTCTCGGTCGCCTCGGTCTGGAGCCGGCCGTGAATCTGCCCGGCGACGTCCTTCAACGGCTTCTTGCCGCCCGCGCGGACATCCAGGACCCGGATCGCGTGGAAGCCGAAGGGAGAGCGCACGGGCTCGGGCGACATCTCGCCCTTCTTCAGCGCGAAGAGCGCCTGCTCGAACTGCGGGACCAATTCCCCCGCGCCGACCCAGCCGAGGTCGCCGCCCTTCGACGCGGAGCCGGGATCCTCGGAGGCCTCCTTGGCGAGCTTGGCGAAGTCCTCGCCGGCCTTGGCGCGCCGGATGACATCGGCGACCTTGGCCCGCGCGCGGTCCTCCGCCTCACTGCCGCCGGTCTCGGGCACGCGCGCCAGCACGTGCGCGGCGTGGACGCGGCGCGGCTCCTCGAACTCCTTCGGGTGCTCGCGGTAGTACTGCTCCACCGCGGCGTCCGCCACGGGCTTGAGGAAGTCCTTGGGGGTGAGCGTCACGGAGAGGATCCTGCGTCGCTCGGGCTGCCGGAACTCGTCTTGATGCGCGCCCAGGTACTTCCCGAGCTCGTCGTCGCTCGCCGACGCCGCGGCGATGAGCGGCCCGAACTCGACCAGCGCCCAGGCCGCGCGGGCTTCCTCGCGCCGCAGGACGAACGCGTGCTCGACTTCCGCCGGGGTGACCTTCACGCCGCCGCGCACCGCCTGCTCCACCTTCATGCGCGTGAGCTCGCGGCGCATCTCGTTCTCGAACGCGGCGGCGGCCAGCCCGCGCCGACGCACGTACTCCTGATACCGCTTGAGCGCGAAGCGGCCGTTCTCCTGGAAGGCGGGCACCGCCTGGATCTGCGCGTTGAGCTCTTCGTCGGTGACCAGGAGCCCCTCGGCCCCGGCGCGCTGGACGATCAGCGCCTCCTGGATGAGCTCGTTCACGACCTGCTGGGGGAGCCCGAGCCGCTCGGCGAGCTCCGGCGAGAAGCGGTCGCGGTAGATCCGCGCGTACGCCTCCATGAACGCCTGGTAGCGCTGCTGGTAGCGCGCCAGCGGGATCGACTCGCCGTTGACCGTCGCGACGGCGTCACGCCCCGCGCCGTCGCCGAACCCGCGCTGGCCGAAGACGAAGAGCGAGGCGATGAACGCCGCGATCACCATCAGAAGGCCCACCTGCAGGCCGCGCCGGTACCGCCGCATGAACGTGATCACCGCGCGCTACTCCTCGGGGTCGGGCCGTTCCACGCGGGGCCGGGCGCCGCCCTCGTCCTCCGGCACTACCCGGCGCGCGACCGTGATGAAGCCGGTGTGCGCGACCATCCGGTGGAACGGCCGGACCGACTGACCCTCGATGTTCCACGGCCGGTAGAGCGTTTCGAAGGTTTCGATCAGGGCCCAGTGCCGCTCGCGCAGGAGCGCCTCCACGAACTGGTGGGACTGGATGATCGTCGGCACGTAGCAGAGGAAGATTCCCCCCGGTCGAAGCCGGTCGGCGACGAGCGTCGTGAGCTTCCACGGCTCCGGCAGGTCGAGCAGCACGCGGTCCACCACGGGCTCCTCGGCGAGCCCGTCCTCAATCGGGCGCAGGCGCACGATGAGGTTCGTCACCTCCCCGAGCCGCATGTGGATGTTCGCCAGGGCTCGTCGGGCGAACTCCTCCCGCTGCTCGAAGGTGATGACGCGCCCGTCGGGGCCGACCGCGCGCAGCAGCGCGAGCGTGAGCGCACCCGAGCCCGTGCCCGCCTCGACGACGCGGCAGCCGGGATAGATGTCGGCCCAGAAGAGGATCATCGCGAGGTCCTTCGGGTAGATCACCTGCGCGCCGCGCGGCATGTCGAGCACGTACTCCGCGAGCGTCGGCCGGAGGGCCACGTACCGGAGGCCCATCGAGGAGCGCACCCACGTCCCCTCGGGCTGGCCGATGATCGCGTCGTGCGCGATCCAACCGCGGTCGGAGTGAAACGCCTCCGACTTGCGGAGGAAGATCAGGTGGCGCTTGCCCCGCGCATCGATGAGCAGGACCTGCTCACCATCCTGAAACGGGCTGCCCTCGTTCACGGGAGCGCGTGCCGTGAGGCCGGAGCGCCCCGTGGGTGGCGTGCCGTGGGCACGGCGTGGCTCCGTCCGGCCAACACCCGTCGCGTAATCACTCCGTTCCGCCTGTCGCTTCTCATTCCGGCTTCACGTGGCGTCGCGCGGAGCGGGCAGGAAGCGGGCGGTGACGAACCCTGCGAGCGGCATGAGCGCGCTGACCGCGAGCGCGGCCGGCAAGCCCCAGTGGTCGGCGACCGAGCCGAGCGCCGCGACGCCGAGGCCGCCGGCGCCGATGGCGAAGCCGACGATGAGCCCCGAGGCCATCCCCGCGTTGCGGGGCAGGTAGGCCTGGCCCAGCACGACCGACACCGAGAAGCTCGACGTCAGCACCGCGCCGTAGAGCGCGAGCATCACGAACGCGAGGACGCCGCGAGCCCCGAGGAACAAGAGCCCGAAGGGGATCGCCGCGAGGAAGACCCAGCGCATGAAGGGGCGCGGGCCCCAGCGGTCGGCGAGGGGGCCGGCGATCACGGTGCCGAGCGCACCGGCGCCGAGGAACACGAAGAGCAACGGGCCGACCAGCCGCGGGTCGGCCTTCAGGTAATCCACGTAGTAGAACGGCACGAACGTCGTGAACCCGAGCTGCGCCCACGAGCGGATCGCGACGAGGAAGATCAGGAGGGCCATCGCCCGCGGCATGTTGACGCCCCGGGCGGACGCCGGCGCCGCGGCGCGGGGCACGGCCGCGCGGTCGATGTGCGGCAGGACGGCGACGAGGAGGCCGCCCACGATCACGGTCGGCACGAGCATGCCGAGCGTGCCGGTGATCGACAGCGCGGCGACGAGGCTCGTGATCACCGGAGGCCCGAGCGCCAGGCCGACGTTGCCGCCGAGCGAGAACCACGACAGCGCCGTCGCCTTCCGGGCGCCGGCCACGCCCGTCGCGGTCTTGTAGCCCTCCGGGTGCCACGCGGCGACGCCCATCCCCATCACGAGCACGAGCCCGAGCACCGTGAGGTACCCCGGCGCGACGCCCATCAGCGCGAGGCCGACGCCAGAGAGGAACACCGACGTCGGCAGGATCCAGCGCCGCGCGATCTGGTCGGAGAGGTAGCCGAAGAGCGGCTGGATCAAGGACGAGGTGAGGTTGCCGACGAGGACGATCGTCGCCGCCTCCGCGTACGACAGGCCGTGCGCGTTTCTGAGGAACGGCAACACGGCGGGGATCGAGCCCTGGTTCAGGTCGATGACGAGATGACCGAGCGCCAGGAGCGCGATCAGCGTGACGTGAGGCTTGACGCCCTCGGCGGCGACGACGAACGTGGTGGCGCCGGCCTCGTGAAGGGCCGCCGGCTTCGACTCAGCCATGACCCGCCAATGGTACACTACTCGTCGCCGTGGGTGCATCCTCCGCCGGCCTGAAGGTCCGCGAGCTCGGTCACGTTTCCCTCTTCGTGCGCGATCTCGCGGCGACGCGACGCTTCTATCGCGACCTCCTCGGGCTCACCGAGACCGGCGCGGGCAAGGACGGGCGCATCGTCTTCTTCTCGGCCGGCGTCCACCATCACGACGTCTCGTGCGAGCTGGCGCGCGCCGAGGGCCCCGGGCCGCAGCCGAAGGGTGTACCGGGCCTCTATCACATCGCCTTCGACGTCGGGAGCTCGCTCGCCGCGCTCGCGGCCGCCCGGCGCTGGGTCGAGGAGCACGGGCTCACGCCGTTCGGCGAGACGCCGAGCTCGTTCTCCGTGCGCGATCCCGACGGCCACGAGATCGAGCTCTACGTCGATCCTGGAATCTGAGTCGGGCCCGGGACGGGATCCGGGCCAGAGTCCGTCACTCGCCCAGATCGACTCGCCGCAGCGCCAGCGCCGCCTCGATCGCCTGCAGGAGGTGGGGGGGATCGACGGGCTTCGCGACGCAGTCGAACGCGCCGAACGCGAGGCTCCGCTTGGCCAGCTCGGCGTTCGTGCGCTCGTGCACCATGACCACCTTGACGTCCGGGGCCAGGGCGACGATGGTGGGGAGCACGCCGACCCCGCTGAGCCCGGCCATCTCGACGTCGAGCAGCACGATGTGGGGCGCCCGCTCAACGACCGCACGGACGCCGCTGGCGGCGTCGCCCGTGAGACGGACCCGATGACCCGCCGCGGTGAGAAGCCCCTCGAGCCGCGCGCGCAGCTCCGGCTCCCCCGCCACGACGAGAATCTCCGCCGTCGCGGTCGCGCCTGCCGCGGCGCTGCGCGCCGAGGGCGTTCGTGTGGGCAGCGCGCTGGCCGCCGGAGCTGGCGCCGCCGCGGCGCGGAGCGGCCCTAGCAGATCCGAAGGCGAGATCGGCTTCGTGAGCACGGCCACCGCACCGAGCGCTTTGGCCTGCCGCACGAGCTCGGGGTCGGGCGAGCCCGTGATCACCACGATCCTGATGGCCGGGTCGAACGTGCGGATCCGCTTGAGCGCGTCGAGGCCGCCGAGGCGAGGCATCAGGAGGTCCAGCACGACGCCAGCCGGCCGCGACCGCTTGACCTGGAGCAGCGCCTCCAGCCCGTTCGCCGCCTCCACAACGTCGAACCCCTCGCCGCGCAGGAGCTCGACGATCGTCTCGCGCACGTCGCGATCGTCGTCCACCACCAAGATTGTCGGTCCGGGGCTCATTGGCCGAACGCGTCGAGGCCGGTGATGTCCCGGCCGATGATCAGCGTGTGGATGTCGTGGGTGCCCTCGTAGGTGTTCACGGTCTCGAGGTTCAGCATGTGGCGGATCACGGGGTGCTCGTCCACGATGCCCGCGGCGCCCATGATGTCGCGCGCCATGCGCGCGGTGTCGAGCGCGATCTGCACGTTGTTCATCTTGGCCATCGAGATCTGCTGGGCCCGCGCCTTGCCCTGATCCTTGAGCCGACCGACCTGGAGGACCAGGAGCTGCGCCTTCGTGATCTCGGTGAGCATCCACACGAGCTTCTGCTGGACGAGCTGGAACGCGGCGATCGGCTTGCCGAACTGGACCCGTTGCTGCGCGTACTGGAGCGCCCAGTCGTAGCACGCCATCGCCGCGCCCACGGCGCCCCACGCGATGCCGTAGCGCGCCTGGGAGAGACAGCCGAGCGGGCCGCGGAGCCCCTTCACGTTCGGGAGCTTGTTCTCGAGGGGGATCCGACAATCCTGAAACGAGAGCTCCGAGGTGATCGAGGCGCGCATCGAGAACTTGCCGTAGATGTCGAGCGTGGAGAACCCGGGGGTACCGCGCTCGACGAGGAAGCCCCCGATCTCACCGTCGTCCTCCTTGGCCCAGACGACGGCGACGTCGGCGACGGAGCCGTTGGTGATCCAGAGCTTGGTGCCGCTCAGGACGTACGCGCCGCCCTCGCGCCGGGCGCGCGTCTTCATCCCGCCCGGGTCCGAGCCGTGGTCAGGCTCGGTGAGGCCGAAGCAGCCGACCCGGGCACCCGTCGCGAGGAGCGGGAGCCAGGCCTCCTTCTGCGCCTCGGAGCCGTACGCGTAGATCGGGTACATGACGAGGCCCGACTGGACCGACGCCGCCGAGCGCAGGCCGGAGTCGCCGCGCTCGAGCTCCTGCATGATGAGCCCGTACGCGACGTGATTGAGCCCGGCGCACCCGTAGCCCTTGAGCGTGGCGCCGAAGACGCCGAGCTCGCCGAGCTTCGGGATCAGCTCGAGGGGGAAGGTCCCCGCGCGGTGGTGCTCGGTGACCACGGGGAGGAACTCCGTCTCCACCCAGTCGCGGACCGCATCGCGGACCATCCGCTCCTCCTCCGAGAGGAGGTCTTCGATGCCGTAGTAATCGACGCCCCGGAATTTCTCCATGGCCTAGTCCTTCCGACGCGACGCAGAGCGGGGCACCGTCAGGAGCGCCCCGAGCGCCGTCGCCAGCGTCGCCGAGTGAAAGAAGTGGATCGGCACGTTCAGCCGGAGGAAGCTCGCGGCGATGTCCGGGGGCACCGCGCTCGTCGCCCTGACCACCTTCGCCTCGAGGGCGCCGAACCCCGACGCGTAGTGCGCCACCACCCAGAGCGCCCCCGCCGCCGCCGCGAGGGCAGCCGCGCCCCGCGCGCGCCCCGAGGCGAGCGCGAGCCCGAGGAAGACGACGACCGCGATCACCTGGAGCCCGCACACCGCGTAGAACGCCGTGAGACCGCCGCGGCCGGCGGTCGCCCTGAACGCCGCATACTCGAGGCCCGGCGCCGGGGTCCCCGTCATGAGGAGCCAGTCGACGAACCGCGCGAGGATCAGCGCGTGACCGAGCATGAAGCCGGCGACGATCCCCGTGAGGGCGGTCGCCGCGACCCAGCCGGGCCAGTAGAGGCGGGCGGCGAGGGCGGAGGCCACGCTAGAGCCGCATCGGGTTGAAGTCGGTCGCGTCGTCGTAGGTATCCACCTGCTCGCTCGTCTTGAGATAGGCCACGGCGGCGTACGTGAGCGGCGTCGCCGCCGCCTCGTACGCCACCTTCACGGCCCACTGCGCGATGACGAGCGCCGCCAGGGCGCCCGCGGGCACCGTGCCGGCGAAGGCGAGCGTCACGAAGATCACGGTGTCGAACGCCTGGCCGACGAGCGTGGAGCCGATCGTCCGCGTCCAGAGCCAGCGCCCGCGCGTCAGGATCTTCAGCTTGGCCAGCACGAACGAGTTGGCGAACTCCCCGGCCAGGTAGCCGGCGAAGGAGGCCGCGAGGATCCGCGGCGTCTGCCCCAGGATCTCCTCGTAGGCGCCCTGCCCCTTCCAGAATGGCGCCGGCGGGACCTCGGCGCCGACCCAGATCGCGACGACCATCAGCGCGTTGCACGCGAAGCCGAGCCAGATCACGCGGCGGGCCGCGGCGTAGCCCCAGACCTCCGTCAGGACGTCGCCCAGGACGTAGGAGAGCGGGAAGATCACGATGCCGGCCGTGAGGACCACGCCACCGACCGTGATGAGCTTCGTCGCGATCGTGTTCGCGGTCAGGAGGCACGTCACGAACAGCGCGGCACAGGTGATGAACCGCCAGCTCATGGCCGTTCGATCATACTATGGAGCGCCACCGGGCCGGGGACTCCGAGGGCGGTCGTGCGACGCGCTCACCTTTCGGTATGGCCAGCGCCGCCGGTCAGCGTGGGAATCCCCGCCGTTCGCGCGCGGCGTGGCCCGCGCCATCGGTCGCGGACGACGTCAAACGTTCGTCGGGATCGAGGGCGGATCCTCGTTGAGCGCGCGCTTGAGCGCCGTGGCGAGCTCCGCATCGTGCGCGTGGCTCATGGCGAAGATCCGGCACTGGGCGACCTTGCCCGGCAGGTATTTGAGGATCTCGGTCAGGGGCTCCTCCGACACGGTGTCGGTCGCCGCGTCGTAGACGTAGATCTGCCGGTCGCCCATCTTGAGCGGATTGAGTGGCCGCGGGTCCTGCAGCGCCATGTCGATCTCGAACGGCAGCTCCCGCAGCGCGGCGGGCAGGAAGCTCCGCACGCGCCTCTTCACGGTCTCCGCGTCGAGGAAGCGTTGCCCCTTCTGGGCCTCGAACTGGTCGAGGACCTCCTCGCCCGACATCCGCCACTTGAGCTTGCGGTCGAGGATGTGCCGCCACTCCGCGCCGAGGCGCTTCTTCTCCACCTCCTCGGCGTCGTGCCAGCGCCCGACCTCCTCGAGCAGCGTCCACTCCGTCAGGTGCAGGTACGGGTGGAGCTCCTTGCGGAGATCGTAGGGGAACGCGATCCGCATCGTGTCCCGGAAGATCTCCTTGAGGTGCAGGTCGATGCCGCGTGTCGTGCGGTGGTAGTACACGTTCGTGTACATGTAGAAGCGGGCGTTCAAAAACATCGTGAACGCCTGGAGCCCCCCGCGGTCGAGCGTCAGCCCCTTCTCGGAGAAGAACGAGTAGTAGATGATCCGCTCGATGTCGATCGGGCCGACCGCGACGCCGCACATGTAGGCGTCGCGCAGGACGTAGTCCATGTTGTCGGCGGTGAAGACGCCCGAGAGGAGGGGCTTCAGGAACGGGAGCCACTTCGGGTGCGACGCGAGCGGGTGCGTGTACGTCTTGCCCATCAGGTAGCAGATCCACTCGGGGTCGATGGCCTCGCCAGCGTTGAAGCGCCCGCTCGGGCTCCGGCGAAGGTCGCGGAGGACGTCGGCCAGCTCCTCACGGATGATCCGCTGACCGACGAGCTCGTGGGTCAGGTCGAAGTCGACGAGGAAGTTGTCGTCGAAGAAATGTCCGAACGGCCCGTGGCCGACGTCGTGCAGGAGCCCGGCCACGCGCAGGAGCTCCTCGATCAGCGCCGCCGAGGGAACCTCGGGGAAGATCGCGCGGAGCGACGGGTAGAGCTGCTGCGCCATGCGACCCGCGAGGTGCATCGCGCCAAGCGAGTGCTGGAACCGGCTGTGCTCGGCGGCGGGGAACACCCAGCGGGCCGACTGGAGCTGGGGCACGCGTCGCAACCGCTGCACCCACGAGGTGTCGATGAGGTCCTGCTCGGTCGCCTCGCCCCGGATCGCGCCGGGGCGCGTGTACAGGATGTACTGGTGGATGGGGTCGGCGATGAGGCCGCGCCCCTGGTACGTGTCGGCGGCGCCCTTCACGGCGTCACGGCTCGCGCGGCCGATAGAGCGTGTGCCGGTCGATCGAGGGCACCGTGATGACGCGCACGCGGTCGGCGCGCTGCACCGCCATCTCGATCAGGTCGCCCGCGCGCCGGGACCAGAGCTCGAGGTAGAAGTCCTCGCGCGACTGGACGGCCACGCCGTTGACGCGGACGATCCGGTCGCCCTTGAGCACGCCCGCGCGGGCGGCGGGCCCGAGGGGCGAGACCTCGCTGACGAAGAGCCCGCCGTGGGCTTCCACCGCGTAGAGCCCGAGCCAGGGGCGTGGCGGCCGGCTCACGATCCGGCCCGCGCCGATCAGCTCGTCCTTTCCGGGCACGAACTTCTCGATGGGGATGGCGAGGTTCGTGTACGGCGGCTCACCGAGCCGGAGCGAGACGACACCGACGACCTCGCCCCGTTCGTTGACCACCGCGCTCCCGCCCCAGCCCGGGCTCGCCGGCGAGATCACGAAGGCGCGGTCGAGCATGTACTCCCAGTACGCAGAGAAGCGCTGGATCGCCTGGAGCTGGCCGACGACGTGCACGAGGTCACCGTCGTCGTCGATGCCGACCGTGCCCGTGCGCATCCCGGCCACGGCCTCCTCCGATCGCCCGAGCGTCGCCACGGGCCACGGGCCGGGGTCCTCGAGCTTGATCACACCCAGCCCCGTGTCGAGGTCGAGCCCGACCAGTCGCGCGCCCACCGTGCGGCCCCGATACCCCTGCGCCTCGATCGCGACCGCGTCCAGGAGCAGATAGCTCACGGTGAGGACGTAGCCCCGTGCGTCGAAGATGACGCCGCTCCCGGACCGCCGGCTCCCGAGCCGAAGCGAGGAGGCGGCCCCCTCGGCGTTCCGGACCTTGAGCGCCACGATCGAGGGCGCGACGCGCTGCACGTAGGACGGCAGCCCCGAGACGTCCGCGGGGTGGACGCGGCGGTCGGTCGCCGCGGGCGCGGCGGGCGCCGGCGCCGGGAGCGCGAGCGTCAGCACCAGTGCCAGCAGCACCCCTGGCCCGGCCGGCCCGTGCCTGCGCATCACCGCTGCCCGTACTGCTTCGCGTAGTACGCGCGGAACTCGCCGGACTTGAGCGGCCGCCACCAGGCTTCGTGCTCACGGTACCAGGCGACCGTCGCCGCGAGCGCGTCACCGAACCGGTGGCGGGGCGTCCAGCCGAGCTGGTGGACCTTCTTCGAGTCGAGCGCGTAGCGCCGGTCGTGGCCAGGCCGATCCTTGACGGGCTGGATCAGCGTTTCGGGCTTGCCCAGGAGGTGGAGGATCTGACGTGTCAGGACGATGTTCTCCACCTCGTGCCCGCCACCGATGTTGTAGACCTCGCCCTCCTGGCCCTTCCGGAGCACGAGGTCGATCGCCGCACAGTTGTCCAGCACGTAGAGCCAGTCGCGGACGTTCCGTCCGTCGCCGTAGAGCGGCAGCGACCGGTCCTCGAGGGCGTTGGTGACGAAGAGCGGGATCACCTTCTCGGGGTACTGCCAGGGGCCGAAATTGTTGGACGAGCGCGTGATGAGCACGGGGAGCCGGTGGGTGTGCCAGTACGCGAGCGCCAGCAGGTCGCCGCCCGCTTTCGAGGCCGAGTACGGATTCGAGGGGCGCAGGGGGTCGCCCTCCCGCGACGCGCCGCGCTCGACGGAGCCGTACACCTCGTCCGTCGAGATGTGGACGAGGCGCGGGATCTTGAGGTCCTTGACCGCCTCCAGCAGCGTGTGGACGCCGAAGACGTCGGTCCGCAAGAACTCGTCCGGCGCGCGGAGGGATCGGTCCACGTGAGTGTTGTGCACCACGACGTTCCCGACGCCCGCGGCGAAGTTGTGCGCGTCCTCGACCGTGAGGTCGTACACGTAACCGTGATATTCCGCCTCGGAGTACTTCCGCTGTCCGCGAGCGTCGTAGGTCGAGACGATGTTCATCGCGTACTGCGGACGCCAGCGCTTCGGGCGCTGTTGCGGATAGTTCAGCGAGTAGTCGAGATCGAGCATGCTGAGAAGCAGACCAAGCCCCGCGGCGAGTCTGGGCGAATTGGTCGCCAGCCGTCGCGTCTCAACGGTCTTGTACCTCTGGGTGTTGCCGTCACCCCGGAGGTAGTTGTCGAGGAAAGCGTGCTTGTACTCATCCACAAGCGTGAACAACGCGTCGGGGACGCGCTTCTCATAGGAGTGCGCACCGCAGAGCGTCGTCACCAGTAGGTAGATGATCTTCGACGAGAACGTGAGCTGATGCGAACCAGGCTTCTTGCGCCACGTGATGGAGCTGGCGGCGTTCGTGAACAGCTCCGCGTCGTTCTGGATCTCGTAGAGGTATGCCGGGTCGTCGTTGGCGATACAAACCTGATAACCACCGTTGGCTCGATTAAGGTTCGCGTTGCCCTCCGCCACATATGCACCGAGAACGCGCATCAGCGCCAGCAGCGGCTCACCCTTCAGGCACTGTTGGACGTACACCTCGCGTGGCCGTCCCCCACCCTTGGCGGTCGGCGCATAGAGGCGCCCATCGGTCGCCTTTATCTCCGGCAGGGCGATCTCGATGTAGTCCCGGTGGCGGCTACGGTCGACGTTCATCTTCCGCACCGCCAAGAGCTCGGGGTTGCTCTCGGCGGTCACGAGCTGACTGTTCGCATCGTAGACACAGTGGTTCGGGGTAACGGTGATTTGTCCCCACTTTTGCTGCAGCGTTACCACCCTCCCGCTATACCAATGGCGGGTGAATTGTGTGATCCGGCGCCACTGTCCCATTCCGTTGCGGAACGCCATGGCAAACAAGGGGAGGTCGGGCTGCACCACCTGAACACCATCGGCACCTATGAGAATCCCTCGCTTTCGGCCATACGTCTCGAACGCCTCCTCAACGGTGGCCAGCTTGATCCCATGGCCCCAGTGGATCGGAATGAACGTTTCGGCGACGACGCTCTCGGCGGCGAAATTGATCACCGCGTCGACGCCGCGGGCGACGTCGCGGACCAGCTTGCCGTCGCAGATGTCGCCGTGGACGAAGGCGTAGCGCGGATCGCGCTCGACGTCCTTCAGGTTCGCCGGGTTGCCCGCGTAGGTGAGCTTGTCGAGGTTGACGACGGTGTCGTCGGGGCGCGTCGCGAGGACGTGTCGAACGAAGTTCGAGCCGATGAAGCCGCTCCCGCCCGTGACGAGCAGCTTCACCCGCCTAGCCCCGCGTCACGTCCCACACGTCGGCGCCCGCGTAGTCCCACGGCAGTCGCCCCTCGTCACACGTCGCGGGCTCCGCCGAGAAATGGAGATCGGTGAAGTAGATGATCCGCCCGGTCGCCTCGGCGAGATTCCGCACACCGTGGGCCACACCGGGCGGGATGCGCAAGAGGCGCGACGCGCCGTGGCCCAGCACGAGCCGCACGCGCACGCCTTCCGTCTTCGAGCCCTGGCGGACGTCGACGAGGACGACGAGCAGGCGGTCCCCCGGAGGCACGTACCAGACGTCGGTCTGGCGGGTGTGGAGATGGAACGCCTTGATCGCGCCAGCGGCGAGCTCGCTGTAGTTGATCTGCCGCAGCGTGAAACCCGCGACCGCCGCGGTCCGTCCGTCACTGAGACGCGCCAGCTCGGTCAGCGTGCCGCCGTCGTCGGCGAATCGCTTGAGCTCGACGAGCTCGACGCCGTCGATGGACGGCGCGGGCCCGTAGGACTGGAGGTGAAAGGCGCGCTTGGCGTGGGGCGTGAATTCCATCGGCCCGATCTCGATCTTACGGCTCCGCCTCGACCAGGCGCAACAGGTACTGCCCGTAGGAGTTGTCCTTCATCGGCTTCGCGATCGACACGACGCCGTCCGCCGTGATGTACCCCATGCGGTACGCGATCTCCTCGATGCAGGCGACCATGAGCCCCTGGCGGTCCTCGATCGTCTGGATGAACGTGGACGCTTGCAACAGCGCTTCGTGCGTCCCCGTGTCGAGCCACGCGATCCCGCGGCCGAGCTTCTCGACCTGGAGCTGTCCGCGCCGGAGATACTCCGCGTTGACGTCCGTGATCTCGAGCTCACCGCGCGCCGAGGGCGTGAGACCCGCCGCGATCTCCACGACCTGATGGTCGTAAAAGTAGAGGCCCGTCACCGCGTACGGCGAGCGCGGCCGGGCGGGCTTCTCCGCGAGCCCGACGGCGCGACCCGTAGCGTCGAACTCGACGACGCCGTAGCGCTCGGGATCGCGGACCCAGTATGCGAAGACCGTCGCGCCCGTGGTCCGGCTCGACGCGCGCTTGAGGTAGTCGGGAAAGCCGTGACCGTAGAAGATGTTGTCGCCGAGCGCGAGTGCGACGCGACCGCTGCCGATGAAGCTCCGGCCGATGATGAAAGCCTGCGCCAGGCCCTCGGGACGTGGCTGGACCTCGTACTCGATGCGGAGGCCGAGGTGGCTGCCGTCGCCGAGGAGACGCTGGAACGCGCCCTTGTCTTGCGGGCTGGTGATGACCAGGATGTGGCGGATCCCGGCGAGCATGAGGGTCGAGAGCGGGTAGTAGATCATGGGCTTGTTGTAGATCGGAACGAGTTGCTTGCTCATCGCGAGTGTGAGCGGGAAGAGGCGGGTGCCCGAGCCCCCGGCGAGGATGATCCCCTGCATGGAATCTGTCATGAATTTTTGAGAGTATAGCAGTCGTCCCCGGCACGGGCGAGGGAGCTCGAGGGGCAATCTCCCTTGAACCGACCGGAAATAGGGGTAATATCGGGACCATGAAGACCCTGAAAGAAATGCTCGCTGAGGCTCGCCAGGTCGTTCCCGAGGAGGGGCCCCAGCAGGTCCAGCGCCGTCTCGCAGCGGGTGAACCGGTGGTCGTCATCGACGTCCGCGATCCCGACGAGTACCGCGACGGCCATCTCGAGGCCGCGACGAACATCAGTCGCGGCTTCCTGGAGTTCAGGGTGGGCACCGCGGTCACCGATCCATCGACCCCCATCGTCCTCTATTGCCAGACGGGGCTCCGCTCGGTTCTCGCCGCGAAGGCGCTCAAGGAGCTCGGTTACGCGACCGTCATCAACCTCCAGGGCGGCTACCAGAAGTGGGTGCAGTCGGGACTCCCGGTCGTCCGCGAGGTCCCGATGACGGCCGACCAGATCCAGCGGTACAGTCGCCACTTCCTGCTCCCGCAGGTGGGCGATCGTGGGCAGAAGAAGCTCCTCCGCTCGAAGGTGCTGCTGATCGGCGCGGGCGGGCTCGGCTCGCCGATCGCGCTCTACCTGGCCGCGGCGGGCGTCGGCACCCTCGGGCTGATGGATGGCGACGTCGTGGATCTCACGAACCTCCAGCGGCAGGTGCTCCACACGACCGCGGACATCGGCAAGCCCAAGGTCGAGTCCGGCGCGCGCATGCTCAAGGCGCTGAATCCCGACGTGAACGTGATCCCGTTGCCGATGCGCATCACCGCCGACAACGTGATGGACGTCATCCGTGACTACGACCTGATCGTCGACGGCTCCGACAACTTCGAGACGCGCTACCTCGTCAACGACGCGTGCTTCCTCGCGGGCAAGACCAACGTCCACGGCTCGATCTTCCAGTTCGAGGGCATGGCGACGGTGTTCGCGCCGAACGCGGGGCCCTGCTATCGCTGTCTCTACCCCACGCCGCCGCCGCCTGGCCTCGTGCCCTCCTGAAGCGAGGCCGGCGTCCTGGGCGTGCTCCCAGGAGTGATCGGGCTGGTGCAGGCGACCGAGGTGGTGAAGCTCCTGCTCGGGATCGGCGAGCCGCTGGTCGGGCGCCTCCTCACCTACGATGCGCTCGGCATGCGCTTCCGCGAGGTCAAGCTGCGCCGCGACCCGACGTGCCCGCTCTGCGGCACGTCGCCGACGATCAAGGATCTCTCGATCCACATGAACGGCGGCGGCGCCTGCGAGATCGCGACCGAGCGCCACCGGGAGGGCGTGGCCGCGACGGTGGGAGCCGCGCCCAAACCGGGCGGCTGACCGCGACGCGCTCCGTCCTCGGCCGAGCCGCAGCGCCGTCCCTACGCGGGACGATCCGAACGACGATCGCCGGACGCGCGGCGACGCGTCTCGGGCGGCGCGACCAGGCGCTCCTTCTCCACGTCGCTGGCTTCCCCCTCGGGCGGGGCTGGCTCGTCATCGAGTTCGGCGTCGGGCGTCTGCGCCGTGTCGGGGCGGGTGAGCCGTTGCGCGGCGTCGAAGACGCCACGCGCTGAGATCAGCTGGACGCGCAGTCGCGCCCGGCTCTTGGCCATGGGCTCAGCGGAGCCGTGTCAAGACGATGCGTGCGCTCGAGCCGCGCAGCTGGCTGACCATCCGGTCGCCCTCGATCGTGAGCCCTCCGCTCAGCAGGCTGTGCACGGGTTTCCGCTCTCCGTTGATCGCTCGTGCAAGGCGAACTCCATATCTAGGGAGAACAAGAGAATCCGCGACTTGCGGCGTACGGCGAGCGTCCACTTTGGCACCCCCGCAAGCGGGGCGTCCACTTTGGCACCCCCGGGTCGGCGGCTTGACAGACACGGAGCGATCGCCGAAAAAGGTCGCGTGAGCGCGCGATGACTCGCTCCCTCGGCCCGTCGCTCCCGCCCCCGCTCGTCGAGCGCCTCGCGCAGCGCGACCCCGGAGCGCGCCTGGGCGTGGCCCTCCCATTTGTGACGGTCGACGGTCACGGCCACCCGCATCCGATGCTGCTCTCGTACCTGGAGCTGCGCGCGTACGACACGCGCACGGTCGGCCTCGTGATCGGTGCGCGGAGCCGCAGCGCGCAGAACCTCGCCGAGCGTCGTGCAGGCACGCTCCTCGTGATCGAGCCGGACGCGACCGTCTACGTGAAGCTCCGCGCCGTGGACGGGCCCCTCCCCGTCGACGGCGGCGGCGAGTACGGGCTGGGCTACTTCCTGCTCGAGGTGGAGGAGGTGCTCGAAGACTCGCCCGCGGACTGGGAGGGCGGCATGCGGATCACGGGCGCGCTCCGGTACGCGCCGACGCCCGCGCTCGACGCGCCATGGGCGCGCGCCACGCTCGCGGCGCTCGCCCGGCCCCGCGCGCGGGCCTGACTAGAAAATGGGGGGCCCCGACATGGCCCCCCAACCCCCCCAAACGCTCGGAGCACCCCGGCAAAGCCGTGGCGCTCCTCGACACTCCGACAGGCTCCTACTCCTTGGGCGGCGTCGGCGCGTCGGGTCGCGGCGGCTGTCGAGGCCGCTCGAGCCGCCGGGCCTCGCGCTCCTCGTAGAGCCCGACCGTCACCTCGACCTCGGTCTCCCGCCCGTCGCGCAGGAGCGTCACGCGCACCTTCTTGCCGACCGGCGTCGTGGAAACGACCCGCTGCAGATCGCGTGGCCCCTCGAGCGCCGTGCCGTCGAACTCCACGATGACGTCGTTCGCGCGCATCCCGCCGCGCTCGGCGGGTTCGCCCGGCATGACGTCGCGGACCAGCACGCCGCGCGCCTCGCGCAGCTTGAGCCGTTCGACGTCGTCCTCGGTGATCTCGGCGATGGACACGCCGAGCCAGCCCCACTCGACCCGCCCCTTCGCGGCGAGCTGCGGCACGAGCTGCTTGACCAGGTTCGACGGGATCGCGAAGCCGATCGAGATGGTGCGCGCCGCCATGCTGTTGACGCCGACCACCTCGCCCGCCATGTTCACGAGCGGGCCGCCGGAGTTCCCAGGGTTGATCGCGGCGTCGGTCTGGATGAAGTCGAAGCCGGGCGCCGCGATCGTGAGGGGCGCGCCCTTGCGGCTGACGATGCCGAACGACACGCTCTGCTCCAGGCCGAACGGGTGGCCGAGCGCCAGGACGAACTCGCCGACCCGCAGACGGTTCGAGTCGCCGAGCGGCAGCACGGTGAGGTTCGTGGCGCCGTCGATCCGGATCAGGGCGAGGTCCACGCGGTTGTCGCGGCCCACGAGGCTCCCGGTGTAGCGCCGTCCGTCGGAGAGCCTCACCTGGACCTTCTCGGCGCTCTCGACCACGTGGGCGTTCGTCACGATGAGCCCGCTCCCGTCGATGACGAAGCCCGAGCCGGTCGCGCGCCGTGGCTCGTCCTCCTCCTCCCGCCTCGTCTCGCCTCCCGCCGTGCGGCGGACGGCCACGTGCACGAGCCCGGGCTTGAGCCGCGCGGCCAGGTCCGCGAGCAGCGTGTTGATGCGCTGGAGCTCCGGCGGCGTGCCGGCATCCGAGCTCGCGAGCGCACCCCGACCCCCGGCGCCGGTCGGGCCGCCGCAGCCGAGCGAGAGCACGACGACGAGCAGCAGGGCGCCCACACCGATCGGTCGGAACCTCGCCATCTGGACCCTCCTCTCCACGGCGCTCCTCCGAGTATACGGCGCTAACGCGACACTTCACGAACGAGGTGCGGGAGCTCCGGAATGAGGAGCTTCTCGAGCGCCAGGCGGCAGGCGTTCGGCGATCCGGGAAGCGAGACGACGATCCGCCGGGCACGCACGCCGAGCTGGGCGCGCGAGAGCATCGCCGCGGCGCCGATCTCCGCGTAGGAGAGCATGCGAAAGAGCTCGCCGAAGCCCGGGAGCCGCTTATCGAGCAGCGCCTCGATCGCCTCGAACGTGGCGTCGCGCGACGTGATCCCCGTGCCGCCCGTCACGATCACCGCCTGGACCCGGTCGTCCCCGCACGCCTCGCGCACGACACGCTGCACGTCGGCAGGCTCGTCCCTCACGATCGTCGCGCCGATCACCCGGTGGCCGGCGCCGTGCAGGAGCTCGCGGATCAGCGCGCCGCTCGTGTCCGTCTCGGGCGTCTTCGTGTCGGAGACGGTGAGCACCCAGCAGGCGACGCTCCTCGGCGCGTGGGCCTTGTGCTCCCGTGGGGTGGCGTCAGGATTGGTCATTGTAACGGTGGCCCCGAGGTCGGTGCGGTCGGTGGGTGGCCTGAGCAAGGACCGCCCCGGCTCCGTGCCGCATCTCGCGCTTCATTCCACCCAGGGCCGCGAGGTCGGTGCGGTCGGTGGGTGGCCTGAGCAAGGACCGCCCCGGCTCCGTGCCGCCTCTCGCGCTTCATTCGAGCCGTCGGTTCAGCGCGGCGGCGCGCCGTACGCGCGGTCGAGCAGCTCGACGAGGTGGAGCACCCGCATAGCCGACCGCTGGGCGGCGAGCCCGGCCTGGATCTGGAGGATGCAGCCGGGGTTGGCGGTGACGACCGCGTCGGCGCCGGTCGCGAGGACGTGACTCACCTTCCGCTGCAAGAGGCGCGTCGCCATCTCGGGCTGCGTGAGGTTGTAGATGCCCGCCGACCCGCAGCACCAATCGGACTCGGTGAGCTCGACGATCCGGAGCCCGGGGATTTGCGCCAGGAGCCGACGCGGCTCCCCCCTGAGCTTCTGGCCGTGCACGACGTGACACGGGTCGTGATAGGTCACCGTCAGGGGCACCGGGGAGAGCGGCCCACGTAGCGGCGCCCGCGCGAGGAACTCCGCCAGATCGACGACCGACGCGGCGAAGCGCCTCGCGCGCTCCGCGTACGCCGGGTCGGCGCCGAGCAGGCGGCCGTACGCCTTCATGTGCGCCCCGCAGCCCGAGGTGTTGACGATCACGGCCTCCGCCCGAGCGGCCTCGAAGGCGTCGATCGTCCGGCGGGCCAGGGCGAGGGCGCGCGCGTGATCTCCGCCGTGGGCGTTGAGCGCGCCGCAGCATCCCTGGCCCTCGGGCACGACGACGTCGCAGCCGTTCTTCGCGAGCACGCGCGCGGTCGCACGGTTATGGGCGCCGAAGACGACCGCCTGGACGCATCCGGTGAGCAATGCCACGCGGGCGCGCCGCGGACCCTCGGCGGTGACGAGCCGCGGCAGCGGTGCGCGCTCCGCTCGCGAGGGCAGCGGCGGGAGCAGCGACTCCCACGCCCGCAGGGTCCTCGGGAGGACCCGCACGATCCCGCTCGAGCGGACGAGGAACTGGAGACCGCAGGTCTGATAGAGGCGGAGCCCGGCGGCGGCCAGCCCGAGGAGCCGCGGATGGCCCAGGAGCAGCCCGAAGTTCAGCCAGCGAAAGAGGCGGCGGGCGGGCGAACCCGGCCGTCGGTGCTCCATCTCGGCCTTCGCGGCCTCGATGAGCCCACCGTAGGGCACGCCGGCCGGGCACACGGTCTCACACGCGCGGCAGTCGAGGCAGAGCGAGAGATGGTCCGCCACGCTATCCGTGAGGGCGATCCGTCCCTCCGCGAGCGACTTGATGAGAAAGATGCGGCCGCGCGGCGAATCCATCTCCGTGCCGAGCTCGGAAAACGTCGGGCAGGACGCGAGGCAGAGCCCGCAGTGGACGCACTGGTTGACGCCCTCGACGGAGAGCCCGTGGAGCGTGAGCGGCCCCGGGATCTTCGCGGGCGACTCCTGGACTGTGTGCGCCATCCGTCCCCTTTCCCCGATGCTTCCCCGTTAGATTCCGGCGACGAAGCGGCCGGGGTTCAGCACGTTCTTCGGGTCGAGCTCGGCCTTGATCCGCTGCATGATTCGGCCCGCCGCGCCCGGATCGTCCCAGACCGGCACCTGTGACTTCACGGCGAGCGGCGCCCACTCGAGCGTCGCGCGCCCACCACCCGCACGCGCGATCTCGCGCCACTCGGCGAGGATCGCCGCGATCGGCGCCGGTTCGGACGGCTCGTGACCCGTGGCGAGCGCCGCGCTCACCGCGCCGACGCCGGCGTGTGCCGCCCACGCCGTCCCGAGCCCACGCGCCCGGGCGGCGCTCGCACCCTGCTCCATCAGCTCGGCGACCTGGGTCGGCAGCACGCCGAACGCCATCACGGCGGTCGCGACAGGGAACGCCGCGCGCGCCCCCAGCGCCAGCCTCGGCCACACCTCCGAGGCGAGCGCGTGTGGGTGGTGTCCACCGAGCTGCGCCGTCAGGCGCGTGAGCTCGGCACACTGCCACTCCACCTGCTCGCCGAGTCCGTCGAACCCGACGACGAGCACCGCGCCCGGCGTCGGGGGGGCCGGGGCAGCGCCGGCGAGTGTCGGTCCGAGCCCAAGCGCCCCTCCGGTTCCCCCTCCGCCGAATGCCGCGGTCCCGTCGAGGAGCTCGACGGCACTGGGGATCAGATCGGACGCCATCAGGGCGCGCACCGCTGCGCCAGCGTCCTTTAGCCGATCGAAGCCGACGCACATCAGGCGCTCGTCGTCCGGACGTGGCCGGAGCTTGAAGGTGGCCTCCACGATGACCCCGAGCGTACCGTAAGAGCCGACGAAGAGCTTCGGCAGGTCGTAGCCCGCGACGTTCTTCACCACCTTGCCGCCGCCCTTCACGATCGCGCCCTCGGCGGTCACGACCGTGACACCGATGAGCAGATCGCGCGCCGTCCCGTAGAGGTGCCGCCGCGGCCCCGAGGCGTTCGTCGCGAGCACGCCGCCGATCGTCGCCCGCTCGGCATCGGCGGGGTCGAGCGAGAGCCACTGGCCGCGGCCGCGGAGGGCCGCCTGGAGCTCTCCCACCGTCGTGCCGGCCTCGACCGTGACCGTCAGGTCGCCGGGCTCGTGCTCCACGAGGCGGTTCAGGCGACGGAGCCCGAGCACCAGCCCCGCGCGCGCCGAGGGCAGGCCGACGGACGCCGCCGTGCCGCCGCCCCACGGGATCACCGGCAGCCCAAACTCTCCAACGAGCGCGATTACGGCCGAGACCTCTTCGACCGAGCCGGGGAAGACGGCGGCGTCGGGCGTGCGGCCCTCGACGACGTACGGGGAGAGCTCGACGCCCGTCAGGACGCTCGGCGCGCCGACGATGGTGCGCAGTCTCTCGAGCAGGCCGTCCTGCACGAGCCGCCGCCGCCAGCGCTAGAAGCGCTGGGCCAGACCCTTTTCCTCGATCGCGTGCGGCCGGTAGGCGACCGGCCCGACCTCGACGCAGGATTTCTTCGTGGGGAACACCTTGCCCGGGTTGCAGAGCCCCGTGGGATTGAACGCATTCTTGAGCCGGCGCATGAGGGCGAGGTCGGCCGCCGAAAAGATGAGCGGCATGAAATCCGATTTTTCGAGGCCGATGCCGTGCTCGCCGGAGATCGAGCCACCCACCTCCGCGCAGACCTTCATGATCTCCGCCCCCGCCGCCACCACGCGCGCCTCCTCACCCGGCCGGCGCGGATCGTAGAGGATGTTCGGGTGGAGGTTGCCGTCGCCCGCGTGGAAGACGTTCCCGACCCTGAGCCCGTGAGCGGCGACGATCTCGTTCACGCGGCGGAGCACGTACGGGAGCTTCGTGCGCGGGATCACGCCGTCCATCACCATGTACGCGGGCGACACCCGCCCGTACGCGCCGAACGCCGACTTGCGCCCCTTCCACAGGAGCGCGCGCTCGGCCTCGTCGCGCGCGGTACGGATCTCGCGGGCGCCCGCGTCGCGACACGCCGCGACGATCCGCTCGGTCTGGGCCGCCATGCCGACGGCGAGGCCGTCGAGCTCGACGAGGAGCGCGGCGGCGGCGTCGCGTGGGTAGCCGCAGCCGAATGCGTCCTCGACGGCCTGGATCGTCAGCTGGTCGATCATCTCCACGGCGGCGGGCACGAGCCCGCGCGCGATGATGGCCGAGACCGCCTCGGACGCCCCATCCACGTGCTCGAAGACGGCCAGCACCGTCTTGACCGCCTGCGGCTTCTTGAGTATGCGCACGACCACCTTCGTGGCGATGCCGAACGTGCCCTCGGAGCCGACGAACACGCCGGCGAGGTCGTAACCGGGCGCCTCGCGGGTCTTCCCGCCGAGCCAGACGATCTCGCCGTCCGGCATCACGACCTCGAGCCCCAGCACATGGTTCGTCGTGACGCCGTACTTCAGCGTGTGCGGGCCGCCCGAGTTGTTGGCGATGTTCCCGCCGATCGTGCACGCCTGCTGGCTCGACGGATCGGGCGCGTAGTAGTAGCCCTTCGGCCCGACCCGGGAGGAGAGGTGGAGGTTCACGAGGCCCGGCTCGACGACCGCGAGCTGGTTGTCGTAGTCCACCTCGAGGACGCGGTTCATCCGCATCATGGAGAGCACGATGCCCCCCTCCGCCGGCAGGCACCCGCCCGAGAGCCCCGTCCCGGCGCCGCGCGCCACGAAAGGCAGCTCCGCGCGGTTCGCGAGCCGGACGACCGCGGCCACGTGCTCCGCGGAGGTGGGGAAGACGACGAAGTCCGCCAGCGCCCGGAAGAGCGTGAGGCCGTCGGACTCGTAGACGAGCAGCTCGTCGGGGTCGGAGAGCACCGCGCCGCGGCCGACGATCGCCTCGAGATCCCGCCGCAGCTCGCGCTTCCTGGACTCGGTCAGGGTGGCCATGGTGGCTCGGATTATACCGTGCCGGCGCAGGCCGGGGACAGCGCGTCGGAGCCGCTCGCGCGTCAGCCGCCCAGGAGGACCGTCGCCGCCTGGACGATCGCGGCGGCGTCGATGCCGTAGTGGCGATAGAGGGCGGCGCGCGCTCCCGACTGGCCGAAGTCGTCCACGCCCAGCGCGAGCTGCGGCACGCCGAGCGCCGCGCCGATGAACGCGAGGGCGTGGGAGTGGCCGTCGAGCACCGACACCACCGGCACCCCCTCCTCGTCGGCGCCCACGAGGGTCTCGAGGTAGGGCGCCGGGCCGCGCAGATCCCGATAGAGGTGGTCGGGGCTCGTGACGACGAAGACGCTCGCGAGGACGCCGCGCTCGCGGAGACGGCGGCTCGCGTCGACGGCCTCCGGGACCATCGCGCCGGCGGCGAAGAGGTGGACCGCGTTGTCCTCCGGATCCCAGCCGGGTTCGCCGCGGGCGTCGATCAAGCGGTAGCCCCCGCGGAGGACGCACGCGCGGTACTCGGGGCTCGGCGGCGGCGCGAGGGACTGGTCCACCGGCTTCGTCGACAATCTCAGATACACGCTCGCGCCCGTCCGGTCGGCGAGGCCGCGGAGCGCGTCGAGGAGGATCCACTCGACCTCCCGCGCGAAGGCCGGCTCGAAGTAGGCGATCGCCGGTAGCGCGACCCCGATGCCGGGCGTGATCACCGACTGGTGGGCGCCGCCTTCCGGCGCCAGGCTCACGCCCGAGGGCGTGGCGACCACGAGGAAGCTCGCGCCCGAGTAGAGGGCATGGTAGAGGGCGTCCAGGCCGCGCGGGACGAAGGGATCGTAGAGCGTCCCGATGGGGAGCAACGTCACACCTGACATCTCGCGCGTCAGCCCGAGAGCGCCGAGCAGGAGAAAGAGGTTGTGCTCCGCGATCCCGAGCTCGATGTGCTGGCCTGCCGGCGACTCCTTCCACTGGACCGCGAGCGGCAGATCGGCGAACGCGTGGGGCTTCGGCGTCGGGAAGTAGACGCCCTTCCGGTTGATCCATCCCGCGAGGTGCGTCGTCACCGCGACGTCGGCCGACACGGTCACGATGGCCGCGGCGCCCGGTAGTCGGGCGAGCGCACCGAGCGTCCGCCCGAACGCCTCCTGGGTCGAGCTCTCGGCCGGATACGCCTCGTCGATCTCGAAGGGGATGGGGGGGACGGCGCGGGCCGGGGGCGGCGTGAAGAGCGGCGGGAGCCGCCGCACCCACTCGGCCTCGTCGCTGCCCGGCAGGAACCCCTCCCACTCCGCGCCCGGCGCGATCCCGAGCGAGTCGCGCAGCTCGGCGATCTGGGCGGGGGTGAGGAGCATCGTGTGATTCAGCGGATCGCCGGCAAGGGGCAGCCCCCAGCCCTTGAGCGTGTGGGCGAGGATGACGCTCGGTCGCGCGCGCTCCGTCTCCGCCTCGTCGAGCGCCGCGAGGATCGCCGCAAGGTCGTGGCCGCCCAGGTCGCCGACGAGCGCCGCCACCTCGTCATCGCCCGTCCGAGCGAGGAGGCGGTCGAGCGTCGCGTCGGCCTTGCCGCCGGGACCGGTGACGAGCGCCTTCCTCACGGCCGCGGGGGCCAAGCGCAGCAGGCGCTGATACTCGGCGTTCGACATGGCCTCGAGCCGTCGCTCGAGGCGCGCGCCCCCGGGCCTCTTCGAGAGGGCACGGAGTCGCCGGCCCCAGCGAAGCTCGATGACCCGCCAGCCGCACGCCGAGAACATCGCGCCGAGCTGGCGGGTGCGCGCGTCGGGAACGACGCGGTCGAGCGCCTGGCGGTTCACGTCGACGATCCAGAGGACGCGCCCGAGCCCCTGCACCGCTTCCTCGGCGAGCGCCTCCCAGACGTTACCCTCGTCGAGCTCGGCGTCGCCGACCATGACGATGACGCGCCCCGGAGCCGCCGCGCCTCCGTGGTCGGCGACGTAGCGCGACGCCAGCGCGCCGAACGTCGCCTGGACGGCGCCGAGCCCCATCGAGCCCGTGGAGATGTCCACGACCTCCGGGTTCTTTCGCCGGCTCGGGTACGCCTGGAGCCCGCCGAACGACCTGAGCTCCGCCAGCGCGGCCGCGGGCAGTCTCCCGCGCAGGTACTGGATCGCGTAGAACGCGGGCGCGGCGTGCGCCTTGACGGCGACGAGGTCGTCCGACCGGAGGGCCTTGAAGTACAGCGCCGTCAGGAGACTGACGACCGACGCCGAGGAGGCCTGGTGGCCGCCGACCTTCGTCCCGTCGGCGTTCGGGCGGGTGTTCGCCCAGTGGACCATCCACGTGGCGAGCCACAGCACTTTCCGCTGGATCCTCTCGAGGATCGCGAGCTCGGCCGCCATGGCAGGCTGATTCTAGCGCGGGCTCAGGCCCGGAGGTACGCGTGGCGGACGACCTCGGACGCGGCGAGCTCCCGCGCGCTGCCGTGCCCGACGATCTCGCCCTTTTGGAGCACGAAGCCGTGGTGGGCGATCTCGAGGGTCTTCCGCGCGTTCTGCTCGATCAGGAAGACGGTCGTCCCGCCCTCGTTGATCGCCCGGATGATCCCGAAGAGCTGCTCGACCAGGAGGGGTGCCAACCCGAGGGACGGCTCGTCGAGCAGCAGGAGCTTCGGCCGGCCCATCAGCGCCCGGCCCATCGCGAGCATCGCCTGCTCGCCGCCCGACATCGTGGCCGCCTTCTGCCGCCGGCGCTCGGCGAGCCGCGGGAAGAGCCCGTACACGTACTCGCGACGCGCGGCGACGTCGGCGGCCGTCCACTCGACGAAGGCGCCCATCCGGAGGTTCTCCTCGACGGTCATCTTCGGGAAGACGCGGCGCCCCTCGGGCACGACCCCGATGCCGAGCTTCACGATCTCGTGGGTGCGGAGCCCGTCGATGCGCGCGCCCCCGAGCCGCACGACACCCCTGACCGGCCGGACGATGCCGAGGATGGTCCGGATCAGCGTGGTCTTGCCGCTTCCGTTCGGCCCGAGGAGACACGCGATCCGCCCCGCCTCGAGGGCGAGCGACACGTCGCGGAGCATCGTGATCGGGCCGTAGCGGGTCGAGACGCCGTCGAGCTCAAGCATGCGCCGTCTCGGTCCCGAGGTACGCCGCGCGCACCTCCGTGTGTCGCGCGACCTCGGCGAAGCTCCCCTCGGCGATCTTCCGGCCGTAGTTGAACGCGACGACGCGCTGGCTCACGCCCTCGATGACGAACATGTCGTGCTCGATGATGACCACCGAGAGCCCGGGCATCTCGTCGCGGACGATGCGGAGGTCACGCATCAGCTCCGCCGTCTCCTCCGGGTTCATCCCGGCCGACGGCTCGTCGAGCAGGAGCAGCCGGGGCCCGGCGGCGAGCGCGCGGCAGATCTCGACGCGCCGCCGGTCGATCTGCGGGAGCTGGCCCACCCGCTCGAAGCCGCGCCGCGGCAGGTCGCGGTTGAAGAGGGCGAGCAGGTGGGACGCGCGCTCGATGGCCGCGCGCATCTCGCCGACGAGCCGCCCGCGGCGGACCACGGAGTCGAGGAGTCCCGTCCGCCGGCGCGCGTGCATGCCGATCAGGATGTTGTCGAAGGCCGAGAGGTCGAGGCACAGGCGGCTCGCCTGGAAGGTCCGGGCGATCCCGAGCCGCGCGATCGCGTGGGCCTCGAGACCCGTCAGTCGTCGGCCGAGGAAGACCACGTCGCCCGCGGCGGGCGCCAAGAGGCCGGTGAGCGCGTTGAAGAGCGTGGTCTTCCCCGAGCCGTTCGGCCCGATCACGCCGACCGTCTCCCCCTCCGCGACCACGACGTCCACGCCGTCGAGGGCCACGAGCCCCCCGAAGCGCACCGTGAGCCCCGTCACGTCCAGCAGGTTAGGCGCAGCGCTCACCGGTATCGCCGGATCCGCGCGGGCCAGAGGCCGCGGGGACGGTAGAGGAGCATGACGACGATCACGACGCCGTAGAGGAGCAGGCGGTACTCGTGGAGGAATCGGAAGCGCTCGGGCAGGGGCACGAGCAGGCAGGCGCCCAGCACGACGCCCGGGATCGAGTCCACGCCGCCGATGATGATCACGGAGAGCATGACGAGCGAATAGCCGAAGTCGAAGTCGGGCGGCGAGACGAAGCCCACCACGACGGCGTAGAAGGCCCCGCCGAGCCCGATGAAGAAGTTACCGATCGAGAACGCGAGGAGCTTCCCCCGCGTGACCGACACGCCGCAGCACCGGGCCGCGATCTCGTCGTCGCGCAGCGTGTTGAGCGCGAGCCCGAGCCACGAATCGTGCAGGCGCCGGAGGACCCACGTGGTGAGCCCGGCCATGACGAGCGCGGCGTAGTAGAAATTCGCGTGTGCCGGAAGCTCGACGCCCGCGAGCGCCGGCCGGGTCGTGAAGGCGTAGCCGGCGAGGGAGAGGGTCGGGATGTTCTTGATCCCCTGCGGGCCGCCCGTGAACTCGAGGTTGTTCACGAGGATGTTGAAGATGAAGACGAACGCGATCGTGACGAGCGCCAGATAGTGCCCGCGCGTCTTGAGGATCGGCACGAAGAGAATCGTGCCCACGAGGACGGCCGCCCATGGCCCGACCAGCACGGCGAGCCACGCCGGCCAGCCCCCCGCGACGGTCAGGAGGCCGACCGCGTAGCCGCCGAGGCCGGCGAACGCGGCGCCGGCGAGGTTGATGACGCCGGCGGTCCCGATCTGGAAATTCAGCCCCTGGCCGGTCGTGACGTAGAGGAGGGCGAGGGTCGCGACGAAGGTCCAGTACGGGCTCGACCGGAGCGCCAGCGGAAGGGCCAGCGCCAGCACGGCGCCACCCGCGAGCGCGGCCGCCCGGCGTCGCGCGAACGCCCCGGCGAGCGCCGCGCCGAGCCGCGGCACGAACCGCACCAGGCCGCCGGCCGCGACGAGCGCCCCGCCGATGGCGCCGAGCGCCCACGGGCGCTCGGCGAGGATGCCGGCGACCACGAGCGCGAAGGCGGCCGCCTCCGCCAGCCAGACGCCCGCGAGGTCGCGGCTCACACGCGCTCGACGCTCTTCTCGCCGAGGAGACCGCTCGGCTTGAACACGAGGAACACCATGACGACGGCGAACGCGACGACGTCCCGGAACTCGGAGCCGCGGGGG
>Ga0209761_1000223_pt1 | contig 32660 bp, 34 predicted proteins | sample GraSoi013_1_40cm_4_FD_185818 | JGI IMG/M metagenome (GOLD analysis project Ga0209761, IMG submission 185818) | Grasslands soil microbial communities from the Angelo Coastal Reserve, California, USA - Sample 09_25_2013_1_40cm (SPAdes) (version 2) | ecosystem: Environmental > Terrestrial > Soil >... | reverse complement strand
CGAATCCGTGCGCTGTGGCGATCGGGTCCGCATATCCTGCGTCCGGATCGTGCACGAGGGCCGCATAATCGGACACCTCCAGTTGCGGCTCCATCGTCTTCGCATCCGATGGCGTGAGCCGTTCGGCGCGCACTCCTTCCGAACGCAGCAACTCGACTAACGCCTCGAACGCCGGGAGGTCCCGTCTCCGGGTGCCGGAGAGGAAACCCGTCGTCCGGAAGTCGCAGGAGAATCCGGTCTCCTCTTCGAATCGCCGGAAGAATGCGAGGCTCTCCCGCGCGAGTCGGATGCCGAGCCGGGCCTCGTAGTGTTGACGGACGAGGGCACCGCTGTGACCCGTGGCCCCGGCGGCGACGTGACTCTTCTCAAGCAAGACGACCCCGAGGCCGCGCCGCGCGAGGTGCCACGCGATGCTCGTCCCCATGCAGCCGCCACCGACGACGACCGCGTCGGCTGTGCGTGGCACCCCGGACCCCGCCACGCTGTCCCGCATCGAGTGCACCCTTATCGTGCTTTCCTTGGCGGCATTTCTATTCCCGTCACGGGATAGATATCGTCCGCGAATGACAATCCTTTATCTCCGGGGACTCCCGATGCGCGGGGCGTGCCGGACACGTGGAGGCTCGGCGTCGGAGACGAACGGGCCCGGGTCGCCATCGTCGGCTGCGGTGGTGCCGGCTGCAACGTCCTGCGCCGCGTCGCGGCACTGCCCAACGCGAATCGCATCGCGATGAACGACACCGTCCATCCGTCCATGGCCGAGGTTTCGACCCGCGTCCTCGTCGCGGCGGATTCCCTGCAGGCCTACGCCTCTATGGACGAGAAAGCGGTCCCGAACATGGAGACGGACGTGGAGAAAGAGATCTCGGCCGCACTCCTTGATCGGGATATCGTGGTGATGCTCGGCGGCCTGGGCGGCGAACTCGGCGGCTGGGGAATGGGCCTCGTCGGCCGGGTCGCGAAGATTCTGGGCGACGCCAGCGTCGCCTTCGCCACGGTGCCCTTCACGGTCGAAGGGCCGATTCGGCGACAGCTCGCCGAAGCCCAGCTTCGGGTCCTCCAGAAACGCGCGGACGGCGTCGTGACGTTCAGCAACGATCGGCTCCTGCAGATTGCCAAGGACCTGCCGCTGACGAAAGCCTTCGCGGCCCTGGGGGCGATCATGGCTCGACCCGCCTCGGAGTTGGGCGCCGTCCTCGCCCGCTCGGACGTGATGCCCCTGCGGCGGACATTCGCGCGCGTCCGGGAATGGCGATTCGGGATGGGCGCGGGCCGGGAGAAGCACCGATGTTTCGTCGCAGTGGAGGAGGCATACGCGTCCCCGTGGTTCACCTCGCTGCCGGAGGAGATCAGTCACGCGATCGTGCTGATGTCCGTCCCCGAGCCGGACAAGGACGAGGTCGAAATCCTTCAGGAGGTCCGCCGGAGATCCCCGCACGCCGTCATCGCATGGGCGAGCGCATCCTCCGGGACGAAAGACGACCGCACCGCCGTCCAAATTTTGGCCGGCATGTGACGACCCTTCGACCGATGGAATCAAATAGAACGGGCTCGTCCGGCGCCTGCTCCGTTGTAGCACGCGGGGGAAGGGCCGTTGTCCGCCATTGGAAAGGAGATTCGGATGCGGCGCGTCCTCAGCGATGGCAAGGCGCTGATCGCCGCGATGGACCATGGCGTCTCTTCCGGACCGGTTGCGGGCTTGGAGGATATTCGCAAGGCCGTCGCGAACGTGGCAAAGGGCGGTGCGACGGCGGTCGTCCTCCACAAAGGGTCCGTTCGATTTGCGAAAGATTATTTCGACGAGAGATTGGCACTCATCTTGCATCTGAATGCATCGACCTCGCTGAGCCCGCGGTCGGATCGCAAGGTCGCGGTGACGCGCGTCGAGGAGGCGATTTCCTACGGCGCGGACGCAGTCAGCGTCCACGTGAACCTCGGCGGTGAGGACGACGATCGCATGATCGAGGACCTCGGGACCGCGGCGACGGATTGCGATCGCCTCGGCATCCCGCTCCTCGCAATGATGTACCCGCGTGGGCCGGCCATCCGGAATCCCGACGGCGTCGAGGTCGTGAAGCATGCGGCCCGCGTGGGCGCCGAGCTCGGAGCCGACCTCGTCAAGACGACGTACACCGGATCGACGGAGACGTTCCGAGAGGTCGTGCGCGGCTGTCCCGTCCCCGTCGTGGTCGCGGGAGGGCCGAAGCTCGACTCGACTCGTTCCGTCTTCGAGATGGTCGCGGGAGCTCTCGCCGCCGGTGCGGTCGGCGTGTCGATGGGCCGGAACCTCTTCCAGTCGAAAGATTCCATTGGCATGACGAGGGCGATCGCCCGGATGATCTTCGAAGGCGCCTCGATCGACGAGGTCCACCGCGGGTGAGACCCAATGGACCGCGTGGTGTGGGTCGGGGCGTCTCCCCGCATTGATGCCGACGAGATCCGCGCGGTGGTCTCCTCAGCCCTAGCGGTCGGCTTCGGCGAGGTCGTCCTTTCCAAGCCAGATGAATCTCTCCAACGGCTCGGGCGCTTCTCCCCGATTCTCCTGAAAGGGAGTACGTTCGTCCTCGGGGATGCGGAAGTCGGACGGCTCGCGACGATCCGCTCGGCGAAGGACGAGCCCCTCGTCCGCGCCATGCGCGGCGCGACGAAACACGTCGTGGTGCGGCTGGAGCCCTGGAAGGTGATCCCTCTCGAGAACCTCATCGCGTATTTCCAGGGCAGTGGGACCCGGTTACTCGTGGAGGTCCACGATGCTGCTGAAGCGAAACTGGTCTTCGAGACGATGGAAGTGGGCGCGGACGGCATTTTCTTGACACCCTCTTCGCTTGACGAGGTCCGGGCCGTTCGTGCCCTCCTCGAATCGTTCCCGCAGAACGTCCGTCTCGTGCGCTCAAAAATCACGTCGGTACGTTCCCTCGGCCTCGGCGACCGGGTGTGCGTCGACACGTGCTCGCTCCTGAGGAGCGGCGAGGGGATGCTCGTGGGCAACAGTTCGACCGGCCTTTTCCTGATCCATGCCGAAACGATCGAGACGGGCGACGTGGCCGCGCGTCCGTTTCGAGTGAACGCGGGCCCCGTCCACGCCTACATCTATCTGCCCACGGGCACAACCAAGTATCTCAGCGAACTGCGCACCGGCGACGACGTGCTCGCGGTGGACGCGAAAGGCCGCACGCGGTCCGTCGTTGTCGGTCGGGTGAAGATCGAGCGCCGACCGCTGCTCCTTGTCGAAGCCGAAATCGATGACCGCCGCTACTCCACGATCGTCCAGAATGCGGAAACGGTTCGATTCGTGACGGTCGACGGCGGATCCCTGGGAGTGAGCGACCTCCGGGTGGGGTCGGAGGTTCTCCTGCGAGCGGAGGAAGGCGGCCGCCACTTCGGGATGCCGATTCGAGAGACGATTTCGGAGCAATGACATGACCAAGGTCGCGGCGGTGATCTTGGTCGGAAATGCCGCGGAAGCCGAGCGTCAAGCTCGGATGGCCTTCGGGAAAGGCGCCGATCTCGTCGAGCTCCGGCTCGATGGCATTGCAGGCTTGAGGACTGAGACGGTGCGCCATCTTGCGAGAGCTTTGGGCGAGCGCGCCATCGCGACGTTGCGCTCTCAGAGCCAGGGTGGCGAGAGCCGCGAGAGCCGTGCTGGCCGGGCCTCGTTGATGCGAGAAATTTGCGGACAGCGATTCGCGTACGTCGACCTGGAGCTCGAGGCGGATGCCGAAGGACTCGATGCGCTCGCCCGCGCCGCCTCCCGCCACGGCACGAAAGTCATCGTGTCTCACCACTTCGCCGAAGCGGTCGACGTTCGTAATCGAGTATCCAAAGCCATCGACGCGTGCGAGGCCCACGGCGACGTTGCCAAGGTCGTGCTCCCTGTAGGCGACCTCGACGGCGCAATCCAACTTGTGGACCTCGCACGCTCGAGAACCGCTGGTCGTCCTCTCATTCTAATCGGGACGGGCCCGGCCGGGATGTTGACTCGCGCGCTCGCAGGCGCCATGGGTGCGGAGATTCAATTTGCCGCGTGGGGCCGAGCCGCGACGCCCGGCCAATTCGTCCTCTCGACCGCAGCCCGTTTGCGCGGCCGGGAGCCAACCGTCCTGGGCTTGGTGGGCCACCCATTGGAGCACTCCGTCTCGCCCGTCATTCACGAGACGGCTCTTGCCGCCCTCGACCTGCCCGCCGTGTACCTACCGTTCGACCTTTCTCCGGGTTCGCTCGAAGCGTTCTGGCTTGCAATGGACCGCCTGCGGATCCGGGGCTTCAACGTCACGCATCCGCTCAAGGAATCCGTTGCGCAACGGGTCGACGAGATGGACGCGGACGCCGAGCGGCTCGGCGCGGTGAACACGGTGGTCGTCGACGATGGCTGGACGAACGGCCACAACACGGACGTCTATGGATTTCGGGTGTCGTTGCGTGCCCTCGGCCTCCGAGTCGGAGGCCGGAGCGCCCTCGTCGTCGGTGCAGGGGGTGCCGCCAAAGCGGTCGTCCATGTGCTCCTCCGGGAAGGCGCCTCCGTGCAGGTCACGAACCGCACGATCGCCCGCGCGGACGCGCTCGCCGATTCGTTTGATGAACCCGTTGCGGTCGTCCCGATGAGGGACCTCGAACGAAGCGGCCCGTGGGACCTGCTCGTGAACGCGACCCCGATCGGGATGAAGGGCATCGAGAACCGGCTGCCCGTGCCGGAAGCGATCGTGGCAAAGGCCGCGTTCATTTACGATCTGGTGTACAATCCGACCACGACCCCGCTCCTCCTTGTCGCCCAGCGTTTGAATCGACCCGGAACCTCCGGCCTCGACATGTTGCTCCATCAGGCCGCAAAGGCCTTCGAACTCTGGACCGGAGCATCCGCACCGTTCGAGGCGATGCGGCGGGCCGCGAAAGAGGCGCTTCGATGAAGGCTCGGGCCTCCTGCTTCGGCGCCGGTACGATCGTCAACGCGATTGCGACCGGCAGAGGCGTCGCTTTCGGCCTTGCGCTCCGTGCCTCGGCGACCGTGGAGAGGCGACCCGACGCGTTCGGCGTGCGGGTCGATGTGGCGGACGGGGTCGATCCCGCGCTGGCCCTGGGTGCCGCCCGGATGACACTGCATCGAAGCGGCGTCGAGGCAGGCCTCGCGATCTCGATCGACTCCGAGATTCCGATTTCCCGCGGCCTGAAGAGCAGCTCTGCGGTCGCGAATGCCGTGGTCCTCGCGAGTGCGCGGGCCCTCGGGGTGGAACTCGAACCCCTCGAGATGATTCGGATCGGGGTGCGCGCCGCAACCGAAGCGGGCGTGACCCTCACCGGTGCGTTTGACGATGCGTGCGCGTCGTTCTTCGGGGGAATTGTATCAACGGACAACCGCTCCGACACGATTCTCAGGAGAGACCGATTCCCTGACGACCTCATCGCGGTCGTTGAGGTGCCCGCCCGCAAAATCCCGAAGGCGAGTCTCAAAGGCCTGGACTTCGTCTCGATTCGACCCCAGGTCGAAGCGGCGTTCCGGCTCGCCGAACGAGGCGACTACTTCCGGGCGATGGAGGCGAACAGCGCGGCATACGCGCCGGTGCTGGGAGTGGACGAGACGCCCGCGGTCCGCGCCAGGGAGGCCGGCGCCATCGCGGCCGGGATCAGCGGCACCGGGCCGGCCATCATCGCTCTCGTCCGGCCCCCCCATATCGAACCGGTGCGAAAAGCGCTGGAAGAGAGTGCGTCCGACGTCCGCGTCGTCCGGCTGAACACGGTCGAATCGCCCGAGGTGGTCGTCTGAGATTCCGGTCCATGGCTTCCCGCGTGTCCGGGTCAATTCCGGCCCCGCCGTCGAAGAGCTTCACGCATCGCGCGATCGTCCTCGCCGCGTTGTCCCGGGGCCCGTGTCACATCCAGCGACCGCTTCTGGCGGAGGACACCGAGGCCACGATGGCGGGGATGTCCGCGTTCGGTGCGGAAATCACTCGAACGAGGGAGGGACTTCGCGTCTCCGCCGGGGCGTTGCACGCGGCCGATGCTCCGATCGACGCTCGGAACTCGGGGACGACCCTGCGAATCCTCACCGGGGTCGCGGCGCTCTATCAGGGCCAGACCGTCTTGATCGGGGATTCGAGTCTGCGCAAACGGCCGATGGGCCCGTTAATCGACGCGCTCGAGTCCCTCGGCGCCCACGCCCACTCCCTGGGTGGAGATGGTCGCGCGCCCGTCGAAATCCGCGGAGGCCTCCATGGCGGCCGCACCTCGGTTCCGGGAGGGGTCAGCTCCCAATTCCTTTCGAGTCTTCTGATCGTGTGCCCACTCGCGGATGGCCCGTCCGAGATCCGGGTCGTTCCCCCGATTCGGTCGGCGTCCTATGTCGAGATGACGCGGCGAACGATGCGGTCGTTCGGGGTCGAGGTCGACGTCGTAGCGGATACCTTTCGCGTCTCCGGCGGTCAGGCCTACCGACCGACGGACATCCAGGTCCCGGGGGACTTCTCCTCCGCCGCATTTCCTCTCGTCGCCGCCGCGATCACGGACGGTGATGTGACCATCGAGGGGCTCGACCCGGAATCCCTCGACGGGGACCGCCGACTCGTCGACCTCCTGCGGTCGTTCGGAGCGAGGGTCGACACCGCGCGGGATCGCGTGCGCGTTCGGAGCGGCGACCTCGTGGGGCAGACGGTCGATGTCGGCGACACGCCCGACCTCTTCCCGGTCCTGGCCGTCCTCGCGTCGCAGGCGGATGGCGAGACCCGATTTGTGCACGGGGAACACCTGCCCCTGAAGGAGAGCGATCGCATCGCGGCGACCGTGTCGATGCTCCGCGCAGTGGGGGGCCGTGCGGAGCCCACCGTAGATGGGTGCATCGTCCGCGGTCCGGATCGTCTCCATGGGGCGTTCGTCGATGCGCGGGGAGACCACCGGATGATGATGGCCGCCGCGGTGGCCGGCCTCGCGGCGGGCGGCCCGCTGGACATTTCGGACCCGTGGTGCTTCCGGGTTTCCTATCCGTCGTTCTTGGACGACATGCGGGCGCTGGGCGCTCTCCAGGCGGTGGTCGGATGAACACCTTCGGCTCGCGGTACCGGACGACGATCTTCGGGACGAGCCATGGCCCCTTCGTCGGCTGTACGATCGAAGGGCTGAGGGCCGGCACGCCGATCGACGATCGATTGGTCCAAGTTCAGCTCGACCGCCGTCGGCCGGGACAGAGCCTCTTGACCTCGCAGCGGAAGGAAGAGGATCGTGTGGAGTTCGCCGAGGGCCTCCATGAGGGTGCGACGACCGGAAAGCCGATTGTGGCGATGATTCGGAACCAGGATGTGCAGTCAAAGTCCTACGCGAACAACGCGCGCGTCCCAAGACCCGGCCACGGAGACTTCACGGCTCTCATGAAATACGGCACCAGGACGGACCTCCGTGGCGGAGGCCAGCTGTCCGGCCGCATGACCGCCCCGCTCGTGGTCTCCGGGGCCATCGCGCGCCAAGTCCTGGAGCCGAGAGGCGTTCGGTTCTTCGCCCACGCGGCCCAAATCGGGCGGGTGATCGCGGAACCGGTCACGCCGGCCCAGATCGAGGCGCACGTCGAGCGGACGCCGGTCCGATGCGCGGACCTGGATGCCGCAGACGGCATGATCACGGAGATCGAGGAGGCCCGCAAGGATCGAAACAGCGTCGGGGGCGTCATCGAGGGGATCGTGACCGGCCTTCCCGCCGGCATCGGCGAACCGTTCTTCGACTCGGTCGAATCGACGCTGGCGCATCTCCTGTTCTCGATTCCCGCGGTGAAGGGCGTCGACTTCGGGGCCGGGTTCCGTGCCGCCGCCATGCGAGGGAGCGAGCACAACGATCCCTTCGCGATCGAAGCGGGTCGGGTTGTCACCGAGACGAACCATGCCGGGGGAATCCTCGGCGGAATCACGAACGGAATGCCCGTGACCTTTCGCGTCGCGGTCAAGCCGACGGCGTCGATCGCCACCCCACAGCGGTCGGTGGACCTCGAGACGATGACGCCGGCGGACATCGTCGTCACGGGTCGTCACGACCCCTGCATCGTCCCGCGGGCCGTGCCCGTCGTCGAGAACGTCGCCGCGATGGTGGTCCTCGACCTCATGGTCGTTGGGGGATTCCTGTGGACGTCCTGATCATCGACAACTACGATTCGTTCGTGTACAACTTGTACCAACGGCTCGGAGAACTCGGCGCGCGACCGGTCGTGCATCGCAACGATGCGATTTCTTTGAGCGAGATCCGTCGCCTCGATCCCGACGCGATCGTCCTATCGCCGGGCCCCGGCCACCCCGCAAACGCGAGGGATTTCGGGGTGTGTGCGGACGTCGTCCGGGAACTCAGTTCGATCGTCCCGACGCTCGGAGTGTGTCTGGGCCACCAGGGAATCGGGACTGCGTTCGGTGCCCGGGTCGGCCATGCTACGCGGATCCTACATGGGAAGACGAGCCTTGTTCACCACGACGGCCGCACGATTTTCGAAGGCCTACCAAACCCTATGGCGGCCGGTCGTTACCATTCCCTCGCGATCGAACGCGACTCGCTGCCGCCCGATCTCGAAGTCTGTGCGACGTCGGACGACGGAGAGGTGATGGCCGTGCGACACCGCCGGCACCCGATCGAGGGGATCCAATTTCACCCGGAATCGATCTTGACGCCGGATGGCACTCGGCTCCTGGAGAACTTCTTGCGAATCGCGACGGAGTCGCTCCGCTGACCCAGGGAATTCGAGAAGGAAAGTTCGTCCGTCAGTGCGTGTGCGCGTGAGCGGGATGGGACTCGTGCTGGTCGGGAGCTTCCTCGCCTTTCGGGTTGAAGCTCTGGCCGCATCCGCAGGTCGACCAGTTGTTCGGGTTGCTCACGAGGAAGCCGCTCCCCGCGACGCTTTCGGCGTAGTCCACGCTCGAGCCATCGAGGTATTCCTTGCTGTTGCCGTCCACCAGGACCTTGAGTCCGTGGACCTGGACGACCTCGTCGTCCTCGTGGATCTTCCGGTCGAGCGCGAGACCGTAGCGGAAGCCGGAGCAGCCGCCGCCCGCGACGTACATCCGGAGATAGGTGTCTTCGATTGAGCCCAATGGCTGGCCGGTCTCTGGATCGGACCGCTGGATGAGCTCCTTGACTTTGTTCGCTGCGGTTTCTGTCAGGGTGACTTGAATCATTGCGCTACCCCGCATCCCCCGAACACGATGACGCCGTTATTTAACCCTTTGGTGGTTAGTTGCGCGACTCATTCCAAGAGCTTCCCCATATAGCGGCGTTCCGCGCGGAATCCCAGGCTCTCGTAAACATGGCGCGCTCGGGCGTTCGTCTCGGACACTTCGAGCTTGATCTTTCGATACCCGCGCTCTCGGGCCCAGTCGCTCGCCCACTCGACGAGGAATTTCCCCACCCCCGTCCCGCGTCGCTCCGGCGTCACCCAGACGTCGTAAATGAAACCCTGCGCCTCGGGCGTCATGAACCCACCTTCGCCGAGGATCAGATACCCGAGGAGCTCGTGGTCCGCGGTCTCGGCGATCCACCGTTCCGTTCGGTCCCCCGCCATGTAGGGCTCGATCTTCTTCCGGAAATGGCCTTCCCACTTGCCGCGATCCAACCGCGCGCGTTCGTCCTCCGGGATGTCGTCCCATACGGTCTGCAGGGTTGCTCGCCACATCACGTCGTCGTCCGCGCGTCGAGCCCGTCGCATGTGGACGTCCACGGTCAGACCCATTTCGCGACACGGCCTCGCGCCGAATGAAGATGTCGGCCCGTTCCTTTCGGATCGGATTGCGTCGCAACAAAATTCGGGTCGTCGCCACTCATTGCCCAGCTTTTATATGACCCTCGGTCGTTGTTGCGCTCGTGCTCCCCTCGCGCTGCGCTCGATGCGGCGCCGTGAGTCGCGATTTTCTGTGCGGGCCCTGTCTCGATTTCCTCGTGGCCGATCGCCCGATGTGGTTGGATCCCGGGCTCCTGCCCGGGCCGTCGCTCTTGGATCTCACGGCCGCGAACGAGGTCGCCATCGTGGGGGCGGACCTGTCGGAGATCGAGTGGCATCGGCCTGCACGCGAACCGCCGTCGACCGAGGCGGTTCGGCTCGTGCGCCTGCTTCGCTTCGATTCGGACGAGCCGGCGATCGTGAGCGTGGGCGATGCGGAGGTCCTTCACACGTTCCTGCGCGACGCCCGTCGTTCGAGCCCATCGAAGATTGAGGAACGGACCGCTCTCGCGGCCCTGTGCCGCTATCTGCAGTCACGCGACTGGATGCCTCCTCATCTGGCGTCCCAATACGGGCTTCGCGCGAAGGCGATCATGCCTCCGGAGACAGTCGAGCCGAAGCCGGAAGTTGCGCCCCGCGAACCGCCGGAAGCGTTGCCTCCGATTGAACCGTCGCTGCTTGAGGTCTCCATGGAACCGGCCGCCCCCGAAGTCCCGTCCGAACCCGCCCTCGAGGAGTTGGAGGACCTCGAACTACACGAGGACATGACCCTGCCAGAAGCTCAGCCGGTCCCGCCGAACCCGGTGCCCCGTCCGGAGCCTCCCCTTCCGCTTCCCCAACCCGAACCCGCTCCCGGTCCCGTGCCAGAACCTGAACCAGAGCCCGGACCGGGACCGGAGGACGCTTTCGTCGACCCATCGCAGCGGGCGGAGCTCGAAGAGGCCCGACGCGCCTTGGAGACGGAGCGCGCGGACGCCGAAGCGTTCGTCCGATCCCGCACGCAGGATCTCCTCTCGAAGGAGGAGCTGCTCTTCGCGCGCGAGCGAGCCATCGCATCGAAAGAAGAACAAGTCGAGGCCCATGCGCGGGCGGCGACCGAGCGACTCGCCGAATTGGAGAAGGACTCGGCTCGGCGCGAGGTCTTGCGGTTCCTCGGAGCGATCCCGGGCATGTCCGCATCCCAGGCCGACGTCATTGCGACCGCGTTCCCCGACATCGTCTCGTTGACCGCCGCGGACGAGAAGGCGCTGACTCAGTGCAAAGGGGTGACCGATGCGCTGGCCCGCGCGATTCGGCTGGAGCTTGCGCCCGGTGAGCTCGAAGAGGAACGTCGTTCCAGCCGACTCCGGGAAGAAGCCCAGGCGTTCGTCGAAGAAGGCGACTACGCCGCCGCCTTGGAGTGTTACGATCGCCTGCTCCGGTCGAGACCCGAGGAGACGAGCGTCTGGTTCGACCGAGCCGAGCTCCTCGTCCTCCTCGACCGTCCCGAGGAGGCGCTCCAGGCCTACACGCGAATCCTCGATGTCGATCGGGGGAACCGGCAGGCGTCATACGAGCGCGCGAACCTCCTCTTCGGGCTTGGCCGGCTCTCCGTCGCGATCGACGCCCTGCGCGAGGCGCTCCGCCTCGACCCGTCGAAGTCACGAGACGTCGTGCAGAAGGCGGAACAGCTGCGGAGAGACGGTCATCCGAAAGAAGCCGTCCTGCTGTTTCATGCAATCCTCGAAGTCGCTCCGGACGACCCGCGCGCCATCCTCGGGCTCGGGGACACGTTCATCGACCTCGGGGATGCGGACGCCGCCGAGGCGCAGTTCACGCGCGCACTCGGGAAGGACCCGCAGAACGCGCCCATCCTCTTTCGAAAAGGCGAGCTCCTCGAGCGCAAAGGCCGTTGGGGCGCGGCGATTCAGTACTACAACCGCGCGATCGCCCTTCGATGGAATTACCCGGAACCATGGCTCGTGAAGGGCGAGATCCTCCTGAGTCACGATCGCCCCACGGAGGCCCTCGAGTGCTTCGAGAAGGTGGCCTCCTTTGAACCCCAGCGCATTGAGGCATGGGCCGGAGCGGCTCGAGCCGATGCGGCTCTGGGCCGACGCGGGGAAGCGGATTCGGCCCTCGCGAACGCGACGCGCCTCGGGGCCGACCATCTCGCGGTGCGCGTGGCCCGCGAAGCGATTGCGCAAATGACCGGGCCCGTGCCACAGGCCTCCGAGCCATTGGAGCCCATCACCGATCTCCCGTCCCTCGCGAAGGCGTTCGAGGCGATCGAGGAGGAGATCGATTCACCGGTGCCATCCGTCCCGGCCGATTTCCAGTCGTTCGTCGAGTCGATCGAGCCGGAGAAAGAGGACACCCACGTCCTCCTGCAACTCGCGGAGCTGGCGATGGAGGGCGGAGATCCGCAGATGGGTCTCCTCCGGTACGAGCAGGCGATCGAGCGGGAGCCCCGTAACGCGGACGCCTGGACGGGGAAGGGCGTCGCCTTGCAACAGCTCGAGCGGTTCCGCGACGCCCTCGAAGCGTACGATCAGGCCCTTTCCCTGAAGCCGAACCACGAGCTGGCCCGGAAATGGCGCGAGACCTGTGCCCGGCACATGGAGTCGGAGGCGAACGGGTAATGCTGGCGCCGGACGCGACGGAGCGTTTTCTCCCGAGCGTCGATCGGCTCGAGTCGGCGATGCACGCCGCGCGGCGCGCGTTCGAGCGGGGAGATACGGATGGCGCGCTCGGCCAGCTCGGCGTCGCCCTGAAGCTCAAACCGGAATACGATGCGGCTTGGATCCTCAAAGGTCACGTCCTTCAGAAGGCGGGGGATCGGGAAGCTGCCCTCGACGCGTTCATGCAGTCGCTAAAGTGCAGCGGCGACTCCAAGGAAGGCTGGATGGGGCTAGCGTCCGCGTTACACGAACTCGGTCGATTGAAGGAGGAAGCGGAGGCCTACGATCGGCTATTGGCTTTCGACCCGCTGTCGATCGAGGCATGGATCGACAAAGGCGCGGTCCTCCATGAGTTGAAAGACTATTCCGGAGCGATCCGCTGCTACGAGGAAGTCCTCGCGCTGCGACCGGAGCACGCCGCGGCGTGGAACAACAAGGGCGCGGCCTTGCTCCGTCTCGGTCAGGAGGCCGAGGCGGCGGGGTGCTTCGAGGAGGCCCTCCACCTCGATCCGGATTGCGTCGACGCGATGGCGAACCGGGTTTACCTCTACGAAACGAAGGCGTACCACGGGGAGGCCGTGCTCTGGGCGGACCGCGCGCTGCGGATCCGGGAGGCCCCCGGCTTGTGGTACGCGAAGGGCCTCGCCCATCTGGGTTTGCTCGAGTCGACGTTGGCGATGCGATCGTTCGAACGGGCCCTCGCCCTCGATCCGACACTGAAGGAGGCGAAGGCCGCGCTCGGGCGTGCGACGGCGCTGCGCCGGAAGTCGGACTTCTACCGCGGTGCCTATGAGTGCTTTGGCACGCACCTCGCGGGCGATCCCGGTTGCGAGGAATGCGAGATTCGCCCGCGCTGCCGCGAGGTGACGCCGTGAGCGTTCCGTCCGCCGCAGAAGTCGAGCACGCGGACTGGCCGACGCTCCAACGGATGTGTGAGTCCCTCGGGCTGAACCCGAAGGGCCGAAGCGGGGTCGTGCGCATGCGCGTCCTCGACCATGTGCGTCGACGTATCCGCCCAGAGTCGTGGAGGGCCGGGCGGGACCACATGGCCGCGTTGCTCACCCGACTCGGCTATCCGAATCTCTCCGAGGATTTGTGGGAGTCCACGATTCGACTCGACGCCCCCGCCCCGTGGGTCGGCCTGGGGCAGGCGCAAGTCGCCGGCGGATTCCTGAGCGAAGCGGCCAAGTCGTTCGACCGCGCGGCCCAAATGGGCGATCGATCGGCACTTTTGCATCGGGCAGAGGCCTTGGGAGCGGGAGGCGATTACGACCGTGCCATCGCCGCGTGCGAGTCGTACCTCGCGGACCGCCCCGGGAACCTCCGAGCGCTCGGGATGAAAGCGGATTTCCTCGCCCGGTCGGGCTTCAAGGAGGAGGCGGCGCGCGTCCTCTTGGCGGCGGCCGACTCTCATCCCGAAGCTCCGTTCTTGCGCTCGTCGGCGGGTACCTCGTTCCTCAAGGCGGGACGCCCGGAGGTGGCGCTCGAGGCGTTCGGATTGCCGAAGCTGGCCGATGCGGCGGAGATCGAGGGGGCGATCAATCACGGTGTCGCGCTCCTCGTGCTTGGCCGAACGCGCGAAGCGGTCGACATTTTCCAGAAGGCGATCGAGGCCGACCCGGATCGCGTAGAGGCTCTCAACAATCTCGCCGTCGCCCAACTCCAACTGGGGCAACCCGAATTAGCGGCCGCGAACCTCGCGCGGGCCGCGAAAGGGGTCGACTCAGCACGCATCCGACTCAACCTCGCAAAGGTCGCCCCGAATCCGGCCCCGCGTCCTCGAGCCAAGAAGCCTGCCGCAAGGAAGAAACCGAAGCCATAGGTCCGCGGTTCGGAAACCATCAATACCGTTTGCGCCGTGGCGGAACCGATGCCGGTGCGATCGACGCAATGGGAAGGCGTCTATGTCGACGGGCCGTGGCTCCTCACCCGGAATCTCGTCCCCGGTGCCGTCGTGTACGGCGAGGGTCTCGTCCGAGGGAGCGACGGAGAGTTCCGTCGGTGGGACGCGAACCGGAGCAAGCTCGCGGCGTATCTGAAGCGAGGGGGTCGCGTATGGCCGTTCCGCCTTCGCTCGTCCGTCCTCTACCTGGGCGCGGGAAGCGGGACGACCGCGAGCCATGTCTCGGACATCTGCGCGGACGGCACGGTCACCGCGGTCGAAATCTCGCCGCGGTCCTTCCGGGATCTTCTCGGTCTTGCTGAGAAGAGGACGAATCTGGTGCCGATTCTCGGCGACGCCACGAAGCCGGAATCGTACGCAGGTCGGATCGGCTCCGTGGACGTCGTGTACCAAGACGTCGCCCAACGGGACCAGGAAGCGATATTCCTCCGGAACTTCGAGCTCGTGCGATCCGGCGGCACAGGCTTCCTGATGATGAAGGCGCGATCGGCCGACGTCTCCGCGTCGCCCGCGAAGATCTTCGAGTCGACGAAACGCACGCTGGCCAAGTCCGGCGTCGAGGTGATCGACTTCCGCAACCTCGAGCCGTTCCAAGCGGACCACGCCGCCTTCGTGGTCCAAAAACCATAGCGCCATCTGCAGGGTCACAGGCTCAATCTTAAATACGATTTCGCGGTATGCGCAGCCCCTCCCGAGGAACCGATGGCTCGCATCCATGCGCACCGCAAGGGAAAGAGCGGATCGACCCGACCGTACCTGAAGACGAATCCGGAGTGGGTCGCGATGGAGAAGGCGGAGATCGAGGAGACGATCGTCCGCTTGCATCAGGAGGGCCTGTCGACGGCCTCCATCGGCGTACGGCTGCGGGACGCCTACGGCGTTCCGAACGTGCACCTCGCGACCGGTCGCAGCGTGACCGAGATCCTGTCTTCCAAGGGGACGAAATTCACTTTGCCGGAAGACCTCGCCAGCCTGATCAAACGAGCCGCGAGCCTTCAGACCCATCTCAAGGACCATCGGAAGGACCTGAGCAACCGACGCGGCCTCGAGTTGATCGAGTCACGCATCCGCCGACTGTCCCGGTACTACAAGTCGCGCGGCGTCCTGCCGGCGGACTGGGATTTCTCCTTGAAGCTCGCGGAGCTGCAAGTGAAGTAGGTGGCCCATGGTCAAGGGCCTGGACGATCTGGCGCCCGAGGGCCTGCTCGATCGGGCGCGGAAGGCCGCGGGTCTCGTCGACGACGCGGCCCGGGTCCGCATCTTCTGCCATTACGATCCGGACGGCACGACCTCCGCCTCGATCTTGGCCCGGGCCCTGATGCGCCGCGGCAAGCGAATCCACGCGACTATGGCGCACGCCCTCGATGGGACGTCCGCAGCCCGCCTCCAGGAGGAATCGAACGAGCTCTTGGTCGTGAGCGACATGGGATCCGGCCAGCTCGATCTCCTCGAAAGCCTTCCGTATCCGGTCGTCGTCCTGGATCACCACAAGCCGATCCGCGACTCCGAGAAGATCGCCCACGTGAATCCCCACTTCTTCGGCGTCGATGGGGCACGGGAAATGTGTGGCTCGACGACGACGTGGCTTTTCGCCCTCGTCCTCGACGAGCGGAACTGGGATCTAGCCGGGCCAGCAATGGCCGGTGCGATCGGGGACAAACAGGCGCTCGGGGGTTTTGTCGGCGTGAATGCCGCCCTGTTCGACGAAGCCAAGGACCGCAAGGTCGTCGTCCCGGAGCGCCGACTCGCCCTTCGGGACCTGCCAATCGGAAAGGCGCTAACGCTTTCGATTGAACCGTACTTCCGCGGCCTCTCGGGGCGACCCGACGCGGCCGCCGGCTTTCTTCGTGCGCTGGGCCTTGACCCCGAGGCAAGCGTCCGCGATCTCGACGCAGGCGGCCGAAGAAAGTTGACGTCGATCTTGGCCGCCCGACTCGTGGAGCAACACGCGGCCCCGGAAGCGCTCGATGTCCTCGTGGCCGATCGATACTGGGTCGAGCCCGACCAGATGTACGCCCACGACCTCGAGGCGTACGTGAACAGCTGCGATCGTCTCGGACGAGAAGGCCTCGGGATGGCGGTGTGCCTTGGGGATCGCGAGGCGCTCTCGAGGGCGGAGAAGTTGCTCGATGAATACACATCGAAGGTCCTTGGCTATCTCGTCTCCCTCGAATCAAAAGGGCTGTTCCCGAAGAAACATATCCAGTTCTTCTATTGTGATGACGCAAGCCTCGCCGGCGTCGTCGCGGGAACGGGCATGTTGTTCTTCTTCGATCAAACGCGACCGACGCTCGGGCTCTCCGTCCTCGACGGTGTCACGAAAGTCTCCGCCCGCGGCACTCGCGCGCACATCGCTGCCGGAGTCGACCTCGCCGTGGCGTTGCGCGAAGCCGCGTCCGAGGTCTCCGGGAACGGCGGAGGCCACAACATCGCTTCGGGCGCGACGATCCCGAAGGGCAAAGAGGATCGGTTCCTTGCGCGCGTCGACGAGATCGTCGGACGCCAACTCGAAGGCCCGCCGGTGCGGGGTCAATAATTGTCCAAGAGGCGGCTCACTTCGCGGGATTCCAGGTCCGTCTTCAGAGCCGGCGACTCGAGGACCTTCATGTTCCGCTCTAGGAGGGCGAGCTCCTTCTCCTCGAGGGTGTCCGGACTCACGGGCAGCAGGATGATCGCCCGTCGCTGCATGACGAACTCGTTCACGTGTTCGACGAACATGAGGGTCTGCAGAAATCCGTTGTTGATGATCAGGTACTCCAAGCCATCGAGGAGCACCGCGCCCTCGCCGTTGTTGTCCTCGATGAACTTCTGAATGACCTTGGCGAGCGTGCCGATCGCCGTCGGGTTGTGATAGTCCTCCCCGGGCGTGTGGCTGAGCCAAATGATCCGCACGTCCGTCAGGCCGCGCTCGCGGCGCACGCGGTCTGGATACTGCCGAGTGATGCACAGGCTCGGAATTTTCTGAGCGAGCAGCATCTCGAAGAGACGGAAACTCAGTTCGGGCTTCTTCTCTTTCACGAGATAGCAGACGCCCTTCTCGAGCTCCATGGGCATCGCCGAGCGAAGTGCCTCAGCCTCCGTGCCCATTTCGCCTTCCTGAGGTTGCACCCATCCCATCGGTTTCTCCATAGCGGCTATCGTCTCTTCAAACTTCGTTCCAGATTATCACTGAGCACCTTGGCCGGAATTTCCGGGAGGGAAATCAGCGTCGTCTTCCCGACTTCGCCCTTCCCGCTCAACTTCGTGTCGACGAGGCCGAGGGCATCGAGGTCGCGCACATACTTCCAGAACTGGGTATGGGCTCGCGGCTTCTCTTCGTACTCCTCGCACACGACGGCATACGCCTCTTCGGCGTCGCCCATCGTGATGTACGCCTTCTTGCGGCTCTTCCGGGCGATCGCCAAGAGCACGAGTTTCTTCGGGACGTCGAGGAGACCGAGGCGCTCTTGGACGTCCGTCGGATGAACGTGGGCCTTCGCGCCCCGGAGATGCTCTGGTGCGACCTCCTCCAAGGTCTCCTCATCCGCGAGCATGCCGGCCTTCTCGAGAAGCTCGATGGCGTACCGCGCATCCCCGAACTCGGACGCGATATCCGCGATCAGCTCGATGAGGTCCTCGCCGACGGTGCCCGGGTGCATCGCAAGCTGGACGCGGCCCGCGATGATGTCCCGTAGCTCCGCTCGATCGTACTTCGGGAACTCCACGACGTTCGATCGGCGGAACGTGCTCAGCGCGGCGCGGTCCATGTATTCCAACGCGTTCGGCCGCTGCGAGATCAGGATCATCGAGATGTTGCCTTTCGAGGCGATCGTCTCCTCCGCGATTCGCGCGAAGGAGTAGATCAGGTCCGCCCCGCTCTTCTTCAGGAGCGCATCCACTTCGTCCAAGATCACGATGAAGTGGAGCCGGTGCTTCTCGAGATGGCGTCGCAAGGTCTCCATTTTCTCAGCGATTGAGAATCCACGTTCCGGGAAGTGCGCATCGAAATGCTGGATTAGCCGAAGCAGGATGGCATCGTCGCCCATCCGCTGGCGGCAGTTCACCAGGTCCCAATCGACCGCGCGGTCCGATTCCGACGCGTATTTCTTGAAGTCCAGGCAGAAGCGCTTCGCCGTGTGGGTCTTCCCCGTCCCCACGGGGCCGTACAGGAATGCGTTGCTCGAGGCGCCGGCCTCGACGACGGGCCTCAGGAGGGTGAAGAGCCGTTGCGTTTGTCCCTCGCGGTGAATCATCTTTTCAGGCAGGTAGTCGAATGACAGTTTCCCCTGGTCTTTGAACACGGAGGGCCCGGCCCGGAACGACACAATCGACGCCAAGGCAGCGGACGCGCATAACCTTTGCCTCCGAGACCCGAAAGGCCATCAAGGAATCCGAGGTTGGCGGGTCGTGGCGGAGCGGTTCTTCTGTTTCGCATGCGGACGTGACCACCGCACAGGGACCGCGATCGCGCGGGATCACAAACGATACAGCATCGAGGGCGGGCACGAATCCGGCGGGATCTTCTCCGACCTGCGGGAGTTCTATCTTCAGACGAAAGGGATCGAAGCCGCGTTCCGCATCCTCGGATTCGAGGACGTCCGCGTGCATCCGCCCCGCTTCGGTCGTGGCTGGCCGTCACGCACCGAGATCGAGCGCGCATACCGAGACCGGGCCCGCCGCGACCATCCTGACGCTGGGGGCGATCCCCGCGAGTTCCGGAAGGTCCAGTGGGCGATCGAAGTGTTGCGGCGGTATCGGCCGCCGGATGCATGAGCGGGCGCCCGCAACGTTTATCGCGGTCCGGAAGATTGATTCGCTCGGAGGTTGACGGACGCCTTCCTCCCCCCGCGAAGCCTTCTCCACATTGCCCGACCAGGTCTTGCACGACCTCGCCGCAGCCCATGGGCTCGACCCGACGCGGTACCCGAACCGCAGTTCGCTGATCGAAGCGCTCGCCTCGCGCCCGGACGCCGAGGTCCTCCTGACGGAAGCGGACCGCCGACGAATGGAATACCACCTAGAACGACTTCGACCCCGTCAGCTCCGCGAGCTCGGCGAGCGACATCGGGTGAGCCTCCTCGGACTGAAGCGTAAATCGGACCTGGTCGCCACCATCGCCGCCGCCCCCGGCGCCCCCGAGATCCTCATGGAACTCGAGGCCCAGGACGCCGCGGAAAGGGATTCTGGATTCGTGTTGGGACGCGACGCCGATGTCGACTACGAACGGGTCGAGGAACTGCTCGATCAGGCCCGCAAAAGGTTCCAAGAACGCCAATTCGAGGCCGCGCTGACTGCGGCGCAAGAAGCGTCCCGCATCGCGGAGCGCACCACCGAACAGCTCCGCCGCGCTTCGTGGTCGTACGCCGTCCTCGCGGCGCAAGGTCTCCTGGAGCCGTGCAATCCGGAGGACCCGGAGACCGCGACGGCCCGCGCGCTCCTCGACCGCGCCCGAGACGTATTCTTCCAAGGCCAGCTCCTGGACGATGCCTTCCTGCAGGACCTGGTCCGGGCCGCGGAGGTGGCCCACTCGCGAGAGGCGGACCGCGTGCGGGATCTGCTCGCGTTCACGCGGGATTCGATTCGCGAGGCCGCGAACCTCGGTGCGTCGATTGCCTTGGCCGAGGACGCGTGGAAACGAGGGGGCGACTCCCTCGACCGGGATCGGCTTGCCGCGGCGCGGGAGAGTTTCGTCGAGGCCGCCCAGCGAGTGGAGGACGCGAGGATCCGCCGGATTCGCGAGGTCGAGGAATCGATTGGATTCGTCTCCGACCACATCGGCCTTGCGCGGAACGTCGGAGCGGACATGCGCGAGGCGGAGGAACTCCATCAGGCGGCGCAGACCGCCATCGCCGCCGGCGAGCACGGCCACGCGGGGGATCTCCTCAAACGCGCGGAGCGGCTCGCGATGAAAGGTCAACAACGACAGATCGAGCGGGCGATGCAGCTCCGGCAGGCTCAGGTCGAGAAGGCCCAGGGGATCATTGGCTCGTGTGAGCCCGTCTTGAAGGAAGCGGAGTCGTACGACCTCAGCGCGACCGAGGTCCGCGTTCTCCTTCGGCAGGCCCGGGACGTCCTCACGAAAGGCGATTACTTGGCGGGACTGACCTTCGCCCGGAACGCGGAGGAAGCGGCTCAGCGGCTCGAAGCCCAGGTCGCCGACGAGCGCCGGCGGCGGGGCATCCAGAAGCCCGCATCCGGAACGTGCGGGGTGTGTCGATCCCCGCGCGTCACGTTCCAAGATGACGGATGGGGCCGGTGCGAGGATTGCGGGACCACATTCCGATGGCGCGGCCCGCTCGGCGTCTGGGAGCGCCTGAAGGCGATCCTGGTTCCATAGGCCGGCGACGTTCCATAGTCTTTTATCGAGTCGCCTGAATTCCGCGCGGATGGCGAAGCGGGACCTGCTCCGCCGAAAGGTCGAGGACATCGACATCTCGCCCTCTTCGGAGATCTCACGACTCGTCGAAGCGATGGGTCGCGGGGGCGGCTTTACCGCGAAGAAAATCGCCGTCGGGGTGGAGATCCTCCGGACGATGTTCGCTCGACCGGCGTGCACGACCTTCCTGTCGTTCCCGGCCGCGCTGATGGCCACGGGGGTCCGCGGCGTCTTGCGCGCCCTCGTCGAGAAAAGGCTCGTCGACGTCGTGGTGACGACCTGCGGCACCGCCGATCACGATCTCGCGCGGGTGTGGCAGCCATACTACCATGGCGACTTCGAATTGGACGACGTCGCCTTGCATCGCCTCGGAGTGAACCGTCTCGGGAACGTCCTCATCCCGAACACCTCATACGGAATCGTGCTGGAGAAAAAGATCCAGCCCATGCTCCGCGACCTGTGGGACTCCGGCGTCCGGGCACCGTCCACGAACGAATTGCTCTGGGAGCTGGGCCGACGCACCGGGAGCCGCCAATCGCTGCTCTGGTGGGCGTGGAAGAACCGCATCCCGGTCGTCGTTCCGGCGATGTTCGACGGGGCGGTCGGATATCAGCTCTGGTCCTTTTGGCAGGAGCACAAAGAGTTCGCGATCGACCAGTTCCGGGACGAGGCGGATCTCGCCGACCTCGTCTTCAGGGCGAAGGAAGCGGGCGCCCTGATGATCGGAGGCGGCGTCTCCAAGCATCACACGATCTGGTGGAACCAGTTCCGCGGGGGGCTCGACTACGCCGTCTACATTACGACGGCCCCGGAATGGGACGGCAGCCTGAGCGGAGCGCGGCTACGGGAAGGGATCTCTTGGGGCAAAGTGAAGGAGACCGCGAAGCAGGTGACGATTGAAGCGGACGCATCCGCAATTCTGCCAATGATGATTGCCGCGGCGCTCGGCCGCCCCCACCGATGATTCGAACCTGTCACTTGATGAGCCAGTAGCCCGCGGCCTTCTCGCGCGCACGGCGCTTCGCGTAGCCCTTCGACTGCAATTCTTGGAGTGCTTGGAGGACGAAATTCTTCCCGAGCTTGGACATCTTCGTGATCGCCTCCGCGTCGCGCATCTTGTCCTCCGACGTGATGCCGGCGGACTTCATCGTGTCGTAGACCTTGTTGGCTCGGTCAGAAACGTCTTCGAGGGGCACGCGCGAACCCTCCGTGCGCGGGCCGGAAACTCGGGGCGGTGTTAAATAAGCTTTCCATCCTTGAGACCGGCGATGTGTCCCGGAGTGTGCAAGGACCGACTCGCGGATGCGTTCGACCGATTCGGACGGGTCCCGATCGAGAAACGGAAACTCGTCGTCCCACCGGACTACTCGGCGTTCCGGACGGCAGAGGATCCGTTCTGGGCCGCGGGTGGACTCCTCCGTGACGGGCGGGGTCGCGTCCTCCTGATCCGTCATGTTGCCGCGGCCGGTTGGGGCGACGCCTGGGTCACCCCCGGTGGCCGTCTCGAGGAGGGGGAGACCACCGTGGACGGCTTGCGCCGCGAAGTGCGTGAGGAGGTCGGCTTGGACGTACTAGAGCCCGTGCTCACGCGCATTCTCCAGCAGACCTTTTCCGACGGCACCCGCGTGCGGCACGGCTACTTCGCCCAGTTCGTTGCTCGCGCGTCGTCCCCCGTCGCGCGTCCGGGTCCCGACGTGCGGGAGGCGCGGTGGTTTGAGACGTTGCCCGCAGACCTCGCGTTCCGGGAGGACTACGTCGCGGATTTCAAGCGTTTCGTCCAGGCCGCAACCTTTTAGCGAATCGCCCGAATGGCGGGGCCGGGAACCGATGGGACCAAAGCCGGCGCTGCTCGTCGTCGACATTCAAAACGACTTCTGCCCAGGTGGCGCGCTCGGTGTGCCAGACGGCGATGCAATCATTCCGCGGGTGAACCGAACCATCGCGCTCTTCGAACGCCGTCATCTGCCTGTCCTGTTCACGCGGGACTGGCATCCGCGGGAGACGAAACACTTCAAGGAATTTGGCGGGGCCTGGCCGGCGCATTGCATCCAGGGCACGAAAGGCGCCCGATTCCATCCAGACCTGCAGATGCCAAAGGGAGCGGTCATCCTCTCGAAGGGAATGGACCCGGAACAAGATTCGTATTCGGCCTTCCAGGCTTTCACCGATCGAGGCCGGGATCTCGAATCGACCCTGCACGAGCTCGACGTGAACGACTTGTTCATTTGCGGCCTCGCGACCGACTACTGTGTGCGGGCGACGACGCTGGACGGGCTGCGACGCGGTCTCGCCGTTCGCGTGCTTCGCGACGCGATTCGCGGGGTGGACCTGAAACCCGGTGATTCGGACATGGCGATCAAGGAAATGCGCGTGCACGGCGCCCGTTTTTCGGAGAGCCGCGGAATCGCGAGACTTTTGGTGGGGGACTGAATCTCTCCGAGCACGCCGTCACCTGAAGGCGGCGAATCGTTGAAATAGACCAGACCGTTTCATTTGGCATCGTTCGCGACCAACTTTCGAGGGCGTGGACGTGGACGACGGAAGAGGAACGCGTTGGGGGGGCAGGAAATGGCTGGCAAAGGGAAGTCGAGCGGGGCTGGAGACGGTACGCGTGAACATCCGTGGCATCTGAAGACGCCGAGCGGAACGTCGGAATTCCTAGCATTTCGCGACGAAACGCTCGATCCACCCGCGCTCGTCGTCAAGTCGGGGAGCACGGAGCTTCGGTATCACCTTCGGTGCATCAACGATCTGCATTCGATGCTCAAGTCGCGCGGCGACTGGATGCTTCTCGGGAGCGCGGACGAGCAGAAGGCGGCGGCCGAGGGAACGATCGAAGCGTGGGGTCGATCCTCGAAGAATCCCGTTGGCGGGTGGTATGGATTGAAGAAAGGGCTGCGAGGGAGATTCGGCATGTACGTGCCCCCGGTGCTGGAAGTTCTCCACTTGGCCGAAGTCGAACACAACCCGAAGAACAACCGGATGAGAGCGCTGTAGTCCGCCTCCCCACGGAGGATCGGATTGGAGTCGCTTGCAACTGACGATCTGCAGGAGTTTCTTTCGAACCTGGCTCCTGAAAGAAAAGATGCATGAGCAAACCAAAGAATTCTTTCTCTAGCTTGCGTCCTCAACCCTTTTCAAAATGCGGAGGGCGGTGAGCGTAATCCACTTACTCGGCTTGCCGGCTTCTTCTAGTGCAAAGGGCTTGACTTTTCTCAGGTTGGGATCGTACCCTGTTCCCGCTCCTCGATCTGGATGCACTTTGTCAAGTCGCCAAGTTCCGTCACGCCGTCGTTTGTCGTCGAGGATCTTAAGGGCCGGCCTGAGTCGCCGGTCGTCTGCATAGCCCAACTTAGTGACAAAATCCAAACCAACAAGGATGTCGTAGTAATAGTGAACAGGGTAGTGGAACCTGAACCAGGGATCGTATCTTTTTTCTCCATCATCGAAAAGCTCTCTTTGGAGATAAAACTCGACTCCTCGCTCGATAGAGCGGTCGATGCTTTTGGTCCTTTTCTCCTTCGGTAGCACCGCGTACGCAGCGAGAGCTTCCCAGCTGTCAAGAGTTCCTTTGTCACTCGGGAAGCAGTTCCAGCCGCCGTCTTCCTTTTGATCTTCGAGTAGCCTATCGTACAGCTTCCGTACTCTGAAATCCTCAACGTAACCAAAGCGAGTTAGCAATCGCGCTGTGTTCCCGACGATGCATACTTCCTCATTGTATATGTTAATCGGTGATCCTAGTCCAAGCTTGTACTTGAAGAAGAGATCGGCAATCTTTCCAATTCTTCGATCTTTTGAAGTGAGCCCGAGGTCCGAAAGAACGAGAGCTCGCCAATTGGTAGTGACATAACCTGGCCGAATGAGAAAATTTAGCCATCTGAGAAAATTCGCTGGCCTCCGGAGAACATTCTCCTCCGTCGGACTTGCTGGTTCGTTTGGTTCCCAGTATCCTCCTGGTTTTTGCAGCTCTAGAATATCTTTGGCCCAGCCTCTTCGAGGAATCTTCGAGTACGCTTCTCTGACTTCTGGATCATTTTCTTTGCGACCCAAGAGGTCGACCAAAGTATAGTAGCGAACTGATGGTTGATCCTCCTCTAGTAGCCAGTCAACGACACCTTGATTCGTTAGATTGGAGTCTGAATTGGCCAACTTGTTCAATGAATACCGCCCATTCTAATTTTGGGCGAATTCATGCATGCGTATTACTCCTTTCCTTTTAGTCGGGTTCGATGGGCAGATCATCGACCTCCCTGGGCCGATCGTGCTGCCAACACGTTCGGCTCCACCAGTTCCGAATCGGGGCTTGAAGGGCCACGTTAAGCGCCTCCCTTATTGTCAGACGTCCGTCTCGGGCCATCTCGTGTCCTTTTGTTTAGATGCGGGCCGTCGTGTCCTAGGTACTGCAACGGGACCGTCTGGACAGTACGTTTATATAACGCGGTTGCCATACGAATGTCAGACAAAATTACCCGAGATGTCGGACGCGGACAAGGGTCCATATGCCATCGGAATCCGAGCGGGTTACGATCCGAATTCCCCCGGACAAAATCAAGGCGCTTCACCAGCTCGTCAAGAGCGGCGACTTCACCACGATTTCCGACGCGATTCGCGCGGCGATCGATCGGTTCATCGACGTGAAGTTCGCGCCGGACTACATCCGCAAGCTCATGATCGAACTGCCGAAGGGGAACGTCGTGGACCTGCAGCAGCTCGTGAAGTCGGGCGACTCCGTCTCCGTCGAGGACGCGGTCCGCAACGCGGTCCGGGAGTATGTCCGGCGTCGGCTCCACAAGGCCATGGAAGGGGCCGAGCGATAGGTCGACGTGGCGGGAACGCGCGATCCTTATGCGCGCGAGCAGGGCGGACCTTGCCAGGCCGCTCGGGATGGAATCAGGGATGGGCCTCGAGACTGCGCAGCGCACCGGGAACCAGTCGTTCCTCGACTCGTTCGGCCCGGCCCGCCCGAAGGTCCTCGTGATCGGATGCGGTGGCGCGGGCGGGAACTCCGTTCACCGTCTCCATCGCATGGGGATCCACGGCGCCCGAACGGTCGTCGTGAACACGGACGCGGTCCATCTCGATTCGATTCAGGCGGACCGCAAGCTCCTGATCGGAGGGGGCGTGACGCGCGGGATGGGGGCCGGCGGCCGGCCAGAGATTGGCGAGCGGTGCGCCGAGATCTCGGAGCAGGAACTCCGGAATCAGATTGGGGACGCAGATCTCACGTTCATCACGGTCGGACTGGGTGGAGGCACGGGGACGGGAGTCGCGCCCCATGTGGCGGAACTTGCCCAGGCTGCGGGGAGCGTCGTGATCAGCCTGGCGACCACGCCGTTCCGGGCGGAACGTGGCCGGATGATGAATGCGCGGGCGGGCATCCAACGACTCCGGGACCGCACGGATTCGCTGATTCTCCTCGACAACAACCGATTGCTGGACCTCGTCCCGAATCTCCCGGTCGAACAAGCCTTCGCGGTCATGGACCATCTGATCGGCGAAGTGGTCAAGGGCGTCACCGAGTCGATCACGGTGCCTTCGCTGATCAACCTGGACTTCAGCGACGTGCGCACGATCCTCCAGTCGGGCGGCACGTCCACGGTCTTCTACGGAGAGAACGCGGAAAACGACCCGGACCGGCTCGTTCGAGACACCCTCGACAATCCGCTCCTCGAGGTCGACTATCGCGGGGCGAACGGCGCCCTCATCCACATTAGCGCCGGCCCGGGTCTCCGGCTCCGCACCGCTCACGAAGTCGTGGAGGGCCTGACCGCCGCGATGCACCCGGACGCGAACGTCATCTTCGGGGTCCGAGTGGACCGCAAGTACAACGGGATTCTGCGCGTCCTCGTAATCATGACCGGGGTCCGTTCGCCGCTCGTAGAGGCTGTGCGCGAATCCGTCTCCATCGCCGATGTCGTCTCGGATGGAAGCGCCCGGCGGTCCATCGAGAACGAGCCTTCCCGGACGAATCGACGGCGCTGATCTCAGCGGGCGGGGGGCGGCGGTAGCATGACCATGGACGGTGCGTCTTCCTCCATCGTCTGGGTCAGCTGTCTCGGCTTCAGGCGGACCCGGATCGTTTCGGGTTTCGGCTTGATCATGTTCCATCCAGCCCGGGTCACGGCCCCGCCGACCATCGAGAGGACGACGTACATCCCGAACGTCAGGAACGTGATGGCGACCGGTTGCAGAATGCCACTAAGATCGAAGCTGAGCTGGAGGCCCGCCGTTGGGTCGGCCAAGCTGTCGCCCGAACGAGGCTGCATAGGGACCGCTTGGACCTGAGCGACGGCGCGACTTTCCTTCCCGTTGCCGTCGCGGATGGTGAGGCTGACCTGGTAGACGCTCGCATTCGCATACGTGTGCGGGCCGGGATTCCGACCCGCGGCACGAGTCCCATCGCCGAAGTTCCAGTCCCACGATGTGATCGCGACATCGCCTTGTCGAGAGGTGTCCTGGACGGTCGTCGTATTGGAACCATTCGTGTCCCACGTGAACGACGCACTCGGCCCTTGGGGAGTCTGCTGCGGGAACTGCCCTCGAAAGAAGTCTCCCGGAGCCGTCGCGATGGCCAGGGCGTGAGAGAAAGTGAACAGGAGGAGGCCTAATCCGAGGGCGAGGACGCCGATCCCAATGAGAAGCTCCGCGTGCTCCCGCTTGAGAAAGGCCATTCGAGCGCTCGATGGGGGCGAGGTCCATAAAGGCGGGAGCCTCGGTTCTCAAGTTCGAGAAAGGAGAATACTCGCTACCCGCGAAAGATCGGACGGGCGCTCAGGAGCGCGGGCTCGGCCAGGGGCCGGAACGGGAGGCCTTTCGTCTCGGCGAGGATCCGCTTTCGCAAGGCGTCGATCGCCATCTCCGTCTGCTCCTTCGTCGCCCGGACCCGGACGTTAAGGGTCCCGGTCTCGATTTCCTTCTTCCCGACCACGGCGATGTAGGGAACCCATTCCTTCTCCGCCGTCCGGATTTTCTTGGAGAGCGTGTCGTCCGAGTCATCGACGTCAGCGCGGACGTCCGGCATGCGGTCGAGCAGCCCTCGGGCGAACTCGAGTTGGTCGACGCCCACGGGGACGATCCGGACTTGGGTCGGCGAGAGCCAGACGGGCAGCATGGGCGTCTTGCCAGCTTTCGCGGCCGCGGCTGCCTTTTCCAAGAACGCGTAGAGGACCCGCTCGACGGCCCCGCTCGGGGAGAGATGCAGGATGAGCGGGTGGCGCTTCTGCCCCGCCTCGTCCGTGAACGTGATGCCGAACCGTTCCGCGTTCTCCGTGTCGATCTGGTCCGTCGTGAGGGCCGCGGCCTTGTCGTTCGCGTCGACGAAATTCCATTCGTACTTCATGATGAAGTAGAAGAACTGCTCGGACCACATCTCGACGAGGATCGGCTTGCCCCATCGCTTCGCGTACGCAGCGACGAAGTCCTTGTTCGCGTCCCAGAACGCCTTCGTCACCCGCATCCCGACCTCGAAATCGTCCGGCATGGAGAGGCCGCAGTCCTGGAGGAGGGTCCACGCGACCTCGAAACGCACCATGAACTCCTCTTTCGCCATTTCGACATCGGAGACGAGGGCGTGGCAGTCCGGCATCGTGAACGCCCGCAGCCGCCTTAGGCCGACGACCTCGCCGCGCTGTTCCGCGCGGAACGAATACCGCGTGAGTTCGTAAAGCGAGAGGGGCAGCTGCTTGTATGAGATTACCATGTCCTTCATGATCAGGAACTGACCGAAGCAGGCGCTGAACCGCAGGAACGCCCGCTTATTCGGCGTCTGGACGATGTATTGCCGGGCGGGGAAGCGGTCCAGATACGACTTGAGCGCGGGGTGCTCGAAGTCGTACATGACGGGGCACTCGACCTCCATCGTGCCGTAGTCCCGGAGGCGCTCGGTGACGAACTCCTCCAAGAGGCCCTTGATCAAACGACCTTTCGGATAGTACCGCAGGTTCCCGGGATCGGACCCCGGCTCGTAGTCGACGAGTTCGAGCTCTCGCATCAGCCGGACGTGCGGCGGTTCCTCCTTCGCTTCCCGCGACTTCGCCATCTCGTACGTCGCGAACCTCCGGAGCCGGTCGTGGCCCTCGAAATGGAAACCGCTCACCTTGCCGTCCTGGATCGAGAGGTGATGGACGGCCCCGTTCGGCTCGAGGATGCGCCAGTCAGAGACGAGCTTCGCCTCCGCCTTCACCGCGGTGGAGAGGTCTTCCTTTCCTTCTGCGCTTGCGTCGGCAACGATCTCGCGGGAGAGTTCACTGAGCGGATGGCCCTTCACCGCCACGCGGAAGGACTTGTAGTATCCGAAGGGGGACGCGTGGACGTCAAGGCCGCGGGCGAGCAGCTCCTTTTCCAAGGAGGCGATCAGTTCTTGGGCGGAGCCCGGCGCGGCGAGGGATGAGCTCAGATGGGCGTACGGATAAAGGACGATCCGTTTCGTCCGGACCTGGCCTGCGACGTCGGCGATATTCGCGGCCGCGGCTTTCGCGACGCCAGCGAGATTCGCTTCGTCCCGTTTCTCTGCGCTGATGAAGCAGACGAGGGCCTCTTCGATCCGGCCATGCCGTTTCGATTGCGGGACGTCGGGGACTCCTTTGAGCGCCTTCTCCCTCACATCGTACTCGAGGTAGTCCACGTGGAGGAACAGGACCCGCATGGTCGCCCGCTTATCGTTCGGAGGTATAAAGCTCCTGCCGGAACGCCGCGCATCGTGAAATAGGAATCCGCCGTTGTTCGTCCGAATGACGGACACCGCGAAGGTCTGGCGCCATCGGACCGGGGAGATTCGCCTCGACCGGACGCGCGTGATGGGGATCCTCAACGTCACCCCCGATTCCTTCTCTGACGGTGGGCGCTACCTCGATGCGGATCAGGCCCTCCGCCATGGTATCGAGATGGTGGAACACGGGGCCGATCTCCTCGACGTGGGCGGTGAATCGACTCGACCCGGATCCGATCCCGTGTCTGCGGATGAGGAGTGGCGGCGGGTCGGTCCGGTGATTCGGGACCTTGCCGCCAAACTCGACGTACCCCTGTCCGTCGACACAATGAAGCCCGAGGTGGCCGCGAAGGCGATTGAGGCCGGGGCCTCCATCGTGAACGATGTCTCCGGATTGCGGGAGACCGCCATGGTGCAGGTCGTAGCGAGAAGCGGCGTCGGAGCCGTCGTCATGCACATGCTCGGCAATCCAAAGACGATGCAGACCCATCCCGAATACGCCGATGTCGTCGGGGAAGTTCATTCCTTCTTGACGGAGCGGATTCGGGTCCTGGAAGCCGCGGGTGTGGCCTCCGACGCGGTCGCGGTGGACCCCGGAGTCGGGTTTGGGAAGGCCCAAGGACACAACCTCGCGCTCCTCCAGCACCTGGACCGAATCGTCGCCCTGGGCCATCCAGTCGTCGTCGGTGTCTCGAGGAAATCGTTCATCGAGAGATTGGGTGGAGGCGAACCCGGCGAACGCCTTTCCGGGAGTATCGCCGCGGCGACGCTCGCGGTGGCGAAGGGGGCCCACGTGGTCCGAGTCCATGATGTCCGCGAGACCGTCCGGGCCATGCGGGTTGCCGACGCCGTGCTTCGCGGTGAAAAGCTTTAACCATTGAAACGATTCGTACCGTAATGGTAACTCGGAAGACCATCGCCTCGATCCTCGAGGACTACGAGGACATCGTCGTCGCGACGGTCTGTTCCCACTCGTCTCTTCAGATTTTCCATGGCGCTCGCCAGGAAGGCTTCCGGACCCTGGGGATCGCGATTGGTCAACGGCCGCGATTCTACGACGCCTTTCCTCTGGCCAAACCCGACGAGTTCCTGATCGTGGACTCGTATGCCGACATCCTCGACCACGCGGACGACTTAGTCGCCCGCCAGGCCGTGACGGTCCCGCACGGATCGTTCGTGGAATACATGGGCGCGGAGGTGTTCGCGAAGCTGCGCATTCCGACGTTCGGAAATCGCGAGGTCCTCCGGTGGGAATCGGACCGCGAGAAACAACGGGAATGGTTGACCTCGGCGGGCGTCCCGATGCCGCTGAAGATCGAGCACCCGAAGGACATCGACCGCCCCGTATTCGTGAAGTACTACGGCGCCAAAGGAGGCCGGGGCTCGTTCATCGCGAAGAACTACGAGGACTTCAAAGAGTCGATCCAACCGGGAATGAAATTCACGATTCAAGAGTATGTCGTCGGGACGCGGTACTACATCCATTACTTCTACTCGCCGTTCGCGACGTCCGGTTACACGCTCTCGAAAGGAGCGCTCGAGATGCTCGGGGTGGACCGGCGGGACGAGGCGAACATCGACGAGATGTACAAGCTCGGGGCCCAGGAAGCGCTGCGCAAGATGGGACTCCTCCCGACGTTCGTCGTGACGGGAAACATGCCGGTCGTCTTGCGGGAATCGCTCCTGCCGAAGGCATTTGAGATGGGGGAGCGGGCGGTGGAGCGATCGATCGCGCTGTTCGGCGGGATGATCGGTCCGTTCTGTCTCGAGACGATCGTGTCGGACAAGCTCGAGTTCAAGGTCTTTGAGATCTCGACGCGGATTGTCGCCGGCACGAACCTGTTCATCGGCGGATCTCCATACGCCGACTTGCAGGAGCCGGGGATGTCAACGGGCCGCCGGATCGCAAGGGAGATTCGCGTCGCCCAAAAACAGGGTCTCCTCGCGGACATCCTCAGTTGAGGCACGCGTGGCCCTCCCGGCACGAAATCATCCGAGAAAAACGCGGGGAAACGCTTTTATGGCATCGCCCAACATGCGCGCCCAGCTATGGCCGACGACGTGACCGTCGCGGTTGTCTTGCTCCTTGTTGCCCTCGGCATCGCGACCTATCTTGAGACTCGCTACCTTCGCAAGAAGATGAAGAACCGTCGCGTTCGGACGGCCAAGCGGGACGACGAGATGCAAGACAACGCGCACAACGCAATCATAACGACAAAGGCGATCATGTCGAGCCTCGATCGACAAGGGATCCGGAGCGTGGAGGCCGACGCTTGGATCCAAGAAGCGCAGACGGCGAACGCGAGACACAACTACCGCGTGGCGATGGATCTGACCTCAAAGGCGAAAGAGCGTCTGCTCGCACTCAAGGCGGCGCAGGCTTCGAAAGGAGATCTGGCGAAGCTCGATCGGCTCTCCGTCGGCGCATCGACGGATGAGATGACCACGAAAGAGATGCTCCAGAAGGAGATCCCGCCGAACATGATCCAATCGAAGTTCTCAATCGAGGTGGCGGGGGCCGCGGTGGAACAAGGTCGTGTCAATGGGCGCGACGTGTCCCAGGCGACGGAACTCTTGGAAACTGCAAAGACCCGGTTCGATGCGAAAGACTACGCCGCGGCTCTTTCGATCGCGCAACAGTCGAAACGCGCGGCCGCGGGAGAGCACGTCGACGTGTCGATCCCCGTGCCCGCACCGCCGGCAACGTCGACGTCCGGTGGCCACTCCTGCTCCTCGTGCGGTGCTTCGCTGGCGGCGGACGACATGTTCTGTCGCAAGTGCGGCAAACGCCTCGCAGCAGCTGCGTGCGGCTCATGCGGCGCGAGCCTTCTATCCGAAGATGCGTTCTGTCCGAAGTGCGGCACGCCTGTTCCTCGATGAGTTTGGTGCGTGTCGCGGATAAAACTTAACTACGAGGGCCCCCATCCCTCGCATTATGGTGATCGGAAGCGACATGGAACAAGCCCTCACCGCCCTCTACGGGGAGGACCAGGTCGCCGCCGTCATCACACTGAAGGTGGACACGAAGGAGGCGGACCGCATCGCCACAGAAATCGCGAAGTTCGAGGTGATCCAAGACGTCTTCCTCGTCACGGGGGACACGGACATCATCGCGAAGGCGCGATTCAAGAACTATAAAGGGCTGAAGGACTTCGTCCTCTCAAACCTCGCCCCGATTCCGGGAATCAAGGACACGAAGACCCTGATGGTCGTCACGACCTACAAGGAAGGCGGACAGTCGAGGGCGCAAAGTTGAGGGCGACGCACAACTCCGGGAGATGGTCAGATGGACACCGAAGCGAAGCTGAAGCAAATTATGGACGTCCTAGACCAGATCGCCGAAGACACCTCCGTCCCTAGGAACA
>Ga0209761_1000222_pt1 | contig 32684 bp, 21 predicted proteins | sample GraSoi013_1_40cm_4_FD_185818 | JGI IMG/M metagenome (GOLD analysis project Ga0209761, IMG submission 185818) | Grasslands soil microbial communities from the Angelo Coastal Reserve, California, USA - Sample 09_25_2013_1_40cm (SPAdes) (version 2) | ecosystem: Environmental > Terrestrial > Soil >... | reverse complement strand
GACCAGAAGGCGAGCGGCAGCGTTCCCCACGTGATCCCTGACGTGCTGTCGCGGGGCCAGGCCGAGGGCGGCGGCTCAACCGGCTGGGCCGATGCCAGCGTCATCATCCCGTGGACGGTCTACCTGGCGTATGGCGACACCCGAATCCTGGAGTCGCAGTACGAGAGCATGCGGGCGTGGGTCGAGTACATGAGGCGGCTGGCGGGGGACGACCTGATCCTGGACTCGGGCTTCCACTTCGGCGACTGGCTCGCGTTCCACTCGACGCGCGCCGACTATCCTGGAGCGACCACCGATAAGGACCTCATCGCGACCGCCTTCTTCGCCCACTCGACGAGCCTGCTGGCCCGCACCGCGCAAGTACTGGGCAAAACGGAGCACGCCCGGCAGTACCGCGAGCTCTTTGGGCAGATCAGAGCGGCGTTCGACCGAGAGTACCTCACTGCAGGCGGCCGTCTCTCCTCGAACACGCAGACGGCGTACGCGCTGGCCCTCGCGTTCGACCTTGTGCCGGAGGAGTCGCGCCAGGATGCCGCCCGGCGCCTGGTGGAGGACGTGCGCCGCTTCAAGCACCTGACCACGGGCTTCCTGGGAACGCCCTACCTGAATTCCGTCCTCAGCTCGAGCGGCAATCTCGACGACGCTTACGCCCTGCTGCTGCGCGACCAGTACCCGTCCTGGCTCTACCCGATCAAGCAGGGCGCGACGACGATCTGGGAGCGATGGGACGGCGAGAAGCCGGACTCGACCTTCCAGGATCCAGGGATGAACTCGTTCAACCACTACGCGTACGGCGCCGTGGGCGCGTGGCTGTACAACACGGTCGCGGGAATCGAGATCGATCCGGAGCACCCCGGCTACAAGCACGTCCTCATCCGGCCGCAGCCGGGCGGCGGTCTCACACACGTTCGCGCCCGCCTGAACACGCTGTACGGGACGGTCGCCTCCGCGTGGGAGATCCGGGACGGGCAGTTTGCCCTCGAGGTGACCATACCGCCGAACGCCTCCGCCACGGCGAGCCTGCCCCGCGCCACGCTCGATCGCGTGACGGAGAGTGGGACACCACTCGGCAAGGCCGCCGGGATCCGCAGCACGAGACAAGCGGGGGACACGGCCGTCGTCGAGATCGGGTCCGGACATTACCGGTTTGTGTACGTGCTGCGATGAGGCGTTCCGGGATCCTTGCAGCATTCCTCCTCCTCGCGGCGGGAGCTGATCGCGCAGCGGGCCAGGGTCCGAGAAACCTGCTGACGGGTGGACTGAGCGAGCATGCCCTCGCCGCCGCGTTGATCCCGGCCGCGCGGTGGCATCCGTATCCCACCATCCAGGATCGGGCAGACTGGGAGGCCGCTCCCCAGGAGATTCGGGCCGGGTTCATCCGAGCAGCGCAGCAGTACCTCGGCACGTCCTGGGAGCGCATCCCGGCCACGGTAACGCTGCAGTACATCCGCAACGGGAACCGGTCGAACTACGGGCTGACCCGCAGCGCCGACGAGTACTTCGTCCCGATGGGTGACGCCTCGGCGAAGCTCAAGCCGCATGCCGAGCTGGTATATCACTACGGGAAGCGGATCGGCGATCCGCTGATGCAAGGATTTGGAGCGCTGCTGGCGCAGCGCCGCGGGCCGGCCGGCCGCAGGCTCGAGTCGCCGCTCGCGAGACGGCGCTTCGCTCGCGCGAGCGCATCCGCACGCAGCGAGTACACGCCCGGAGGCGCGGCCGGCGAGTCGAGTCGTGCCGCTGGCGCCAGCCCGAGGCAACACAGCACGAGCGCTGCGAGGCGTGGCAACACTAGCGTACTCCCGCGCCGTGCAGATACTCGGCCGCCACAGTCGCGAACTGGGCGATCGCGACCTCCGGCTCCGCGATATCGGGATGCCAGCGTTTCTCCCACTCGAAGCTGTAGAACCCGCGGTACCCGATTTTCACGAGGGCCTCGATCTGGCGCCGCACCGGGACCTCGCCCGTGCCGGTCAGCACGTAGCGCCGCCCGCCCGCGGTCGCCGCCGGCACCGAGTCCTTCAAGTGAGTGTGCCGGATGTAGCGCCCGAGCTGCCGCACGGTGTCTTCCGGCTGCTCCTTTCCCGAAACGAAGGTGTGATGCGCGTCCCACAAGAGCTGCACGGCCGGCGAGTCGGCCTGCCGCAGCAGCTCGAGCAGACTGGGCGAGTCGGTGAAGTCGCCGTGGGATTCGATCAGGACGGTGACGCCTTTCGGCCGTGCGTAGTCGCCGAGCTCGCGCAGGCCTCGGGCGATGTGCGCGAGCATGTCCGCGCGCGGCACGTCTTTCACGTAATTGTTGCCGAACACGCGCACGTACGGCGCCCCGAGGGCCTGGGCGAGGTCGATGAAGCGGCGCGCCTCGGCGAGCTGGGCGGCGCGTTTCGTGGGATCCATCTCGTGCATCTGGGCCGAGGCGCCGAGGTCGGAGACAGAGAGGCGGTGCCCGGCGAGCTGCCGCTTCGCTTCCTCCAGGCGTCCCGGCGCCAGCTCGGGAGCCTGACTCAAGTCCATCGTCGTCTGGAGCCCGCGCAGCTCGACCGCGACGTAGCCGTGCGCGGCGGCGAAGTCCAGGATCTGAGGCCACGTCCACGCCGGACAGCCCAGCGTCGAGAAGCCGAGCGGCAGACGGTCGTCGAGCGGCAGCAGGTGCGTGTAGCGGGCGGCGAGGACGGCCGCCGAGGCTCGCAGGAATTCGCGGCGAGTCGTCATGGGCTGGCTCCTTCCCAAAGCCACAAGAGCGGTTGGCGAATCGGATAATTGCGCACGACTTCGTCCACCGTGGGATCGGGGTCGAGCGTCTTCCACAGGTCCACGTAGCGCGGCTCGTGCAGGGCGACGCCGCCGAACAGCAGCGCGGGGTGACGGACCGGCCACTGGTCGTAGTACATCACGTCCGGTGGCTTCGGCCACGTGCCCTTGTCCTTGATGAACGGGTACATGAACGCGACCGCCTTGCCCATGCCCCGTCCGTCCGGCGTCGTGTAGGTCCACAGGCCTAAGACCTGGGCGAGCGTCCCCATGACGTCGAGCTGAAACAGGGAGTAGCCGTAGGGCTTCGTGCGCCCCAGCTCGCGGGGGAAGCTCCCGTCAGCGTCCATCTGGCCCGGGATCAGCGTGTCCCGGAAGAAGCGACGCATGGAGGCGAGCCTCGCTTCGTCGCCGACGAACTGCGCGAACGCGGCCACCTGCAGCGCCCACGCCGCCGCGTGGTTGTTGCCGCTGTGCCGCTCGTCGATCCCGTAGGGGTGCGTGGTGATCCACTCGAGATACTGCCGGAACCACTGCTTGACGCCGGCCAGCGTTTCGCCCTTCAGGTAGCGCATTCGTTCGAGCACCCAGGCAGCCCGGGCCACCTCCACCAGGTGAATCGTGTCGATGATGCCGGTGCCCCGCCCCGTCGCTCGCCCCTTGATCGCCTGGCCGTACAGGAGGCGGGGGCTCATGCGTGTGGACTCGTTCACGAACCAGGCGTCGAGATGCGTGTCCGCGGCCCGGACGAAACGCTCGTCACCCGTGATCTGGTATGCGGCGACGAGCACCGGGACGATCTGGCTCAGGCGGCGCATCGCATCGCGGTGGGCGACGAAGTTGCCCGGGTTCGTCTCGCCATCACGGCGGACGTACGGGCTGTCGGGGCTGCGCGGATCGGGCCACCAGTAATCGCCTTCCGAGTAGAAGTCGTGCGGTCCCCCCGCGCTGCGCGGCGCGGGGAAGGCGGTGATGGTCACGGGCGCCTCACGCAGGTACCGCTGGGCGGCGGAGACGACACGCTCGCGCTCGAGCTGGACCAGCTCGCTGCGCCCCAGCTGCGCTGCGACCGGCGCGGCGAGCACGCCGAGCACTCCAAAAACGCGCAGGGATCTCAGGGCTGGACGGCGAACTTGTAGATGGTCCGCGAGCGGTACTGCTCTCCGGGACGCAACGTGGTCGACGGGAAGTTCGGCTTGTTCGGCGAGTCGGGAAAGTGCTGTGTCTCCATCGCGAAGCCGTAACGGTGCCGGTAGACGACCCCTTGCTTCCCCCGCAGCGTGCCGTCGAGGAAGTTGCCGGAATAGAACTGCAGTCCGGGCTCCGTGGTATAGACCTCCATCACGCGGCCGCTCGAGGGCTCGTACACCCGCGCTGCAAGCGTGGGGCCGCCGGCGGCACCCTTGTTCAGCACGAAGTTGTGATCATAGCCCCGCCCGTAGCGCAACTGCTCCTCGTCCAGGTCGATCCGCGCGCCGATCGCCGTGGGGGTGCGGAAGTCGAATGGCGTCCCCGAGACGCTCCGAATCTCGCCGGTCGGGATCAGCGTGGAGTCCACAGGCGTGAACCGGTCCGCGTTCAGCGTGACCACGTGGCCCAGGATGTCGCCCTTGCCGTCCCCGGCCAGGTTGAAGTAGCTGTGCTGCGTGAGGTTGACCGGGGTAGCGCGGTCGGCGGTGGCGTGGTAATCGAAGATCAGCTCGTTCCGGCCCGTCAACGTGTAGGTGACCATGGCCCGCACGGTGCCCGGGTACCCCTCCTCCCCGTCCGGGCTGGTGTACCGAAAAACCAGACCGACCGAGTCCGGACCTTCGAACGGTGCCGCGTCCCAGACGACCTTGTCGAAGCCCTTCAGGCCGCCATGGAGGTGATTGGGGCCGTTGTTCTGGGCCAGCGTGTACGTCTTGCCGTCCAGGGTGAATCGTCCTCGGGCGATGCGGTTGCCATAGCGGCCGATGATGGCGCCGAAGTAGGGAGACGACCGCTCGTAGGCCGCCAGGGAGTCGTAGCCCAAAACGACATCATCGAACCGGCCGGTCCGGTCCGGAACCTTGAGCGAGAGGATGATGCCGCCGTAATCGATGACCTTGAGCTCCAGCCCGTGGGCGTTCTTGAGCGTGTACACGCTCACGGCCTCCCCCCGATTGGTGGTGCCGAACGGTTGCCGCGCCACGGAGGCGGCCTCACAGGCGGTAGTCCAGGTCAGTAGCACACACCAGCCGGACAGTCTCGATCTCATTGCCTCCGAAATTCACACTGTACGCTCGGACGCGCCACTCGTACTTTCACCGTACCGGGGGGCATGATGACCAGGCGCTGGTTCTCGGCATTCGCTGTCCTAGCTGCGTCCGCCGCCCTATCCTTGGAGCGCCCGAGCCAGGACGCGCGGCCCGCCCTCATTCCCCTCCCCGAGCATCCCCGGCCCGACTTCGAGCGCGCCGAGTGGCAGAACCTGAACGGGCCGTGGCAGTTCCAGTTCGACGGTCAGGACGTGGGCGAATCTCAAGGATGGTCTCGCACCGGCCTACCCGCGGCGCGGCCCATCGTCGTCCCGTTCCCCTGGGGGAGCCCGCTCTCGGGCGTCCCTGACAGCGCCCCCATCGGCTGGTACGCCCGGATAATCGCAGTGCCGGCCGCTTGGATAGGACGGCGCGTCTTCCTCGTCATCGGCGCCGCCGACTGGCGCACGACCGCCTGGCTCGACGGCCAGAAGCTCGGCACTCACGACGGCGGCTACATCCCGTTCGAGTTCGAGCTGACGCCGTACCTGAAGGCCGGGCAGACGCAGCCGCTCGTGCTCCGGGTCGATGACGCGCCGCGCGCCTTCAAGCTCGAGGGCAAACAGGGGTACGGCAATGCGCGCGGCATCTGGCAGACGCCCTACCTCGAGGCGCGCGGCGCGGTGCCCCTCCGCCTGCTCCACTTCTCGCCGGACGTCGACCGGAAACGGGTCGTGGTCACGGCCGGGCTCCTCGAAACGGCTCCGCGCGAGCTCACCCTGACGCTGCGCTTCAAGAACGCGACGCTGCCGAGCGTGACCCGACGCGTGCCCCGCGGGGCCGACCAGGTGACGTTCGAGGTGCCGATCCCGAACGCCCACTTGTGGTCGCTCGCGGACCCGTTCCTGTACGAGGTCGACGCCAGTGTGGGCGACGATCGCGTGCAGAGCTACTTCGGGATGCGAAAGATCTCCGTCGTGGACCTGCCCGGGACGGATTACCGCTACGTCGCCTTGAACGACGAGCCGCTCTACCTGCAGCTCACGCTCGACCAGGCATTCCACCCGGAGGGGTTCTACACCTTCCCCAGCGACTCCTTCGTGCGCGACGAAATTCTCCGCGCCAAGCAGATCGGCCTGACCGGGCTGCGCGAGCACGTGAAAGTCGAGTCGCCGCGCAAGCTCTATTGGGCCGACCGTCTGGGACTCTTGATCATGGCGGACCTGCCCAACTCGTGGGGCGAGCCCGACTCGGCCATGCGCCGCGAGGCGGAGTCCACGCTCCAGGGGATGGTGGCCCGCGATTACAACCATCCGGCCATCTTCGCTTGGGTGCTGTTCAACGAGACGTGGGGCCTGTTCACGAAGGAAGGGCAGAAGCAGGTCTACCGCCCCGAGACGCAAAACTGGGTCGCGTCGGTCTATCGCGAGGCGAAAGCACTCGATCCGACGCGGCTGGTCGAGGACAACTCACCGTGCTGCGGCCGCGGCCACACCGAGACCGACATCAACTCGTGGCACTCCTACCTCCCGGGATGGGCGTGGGACGAGCACGACCGGCTGGTGAGCGACAGCACCCACCCGGGCTCGGCGTGGAACTTCGAGGCCGGCTACCGGCAGGCGCGCCAGCCGAACATCAACAGCGAGTTCGGCAACGTGTGGGGATACGAGGGGAGCACGGGCGACGTCGACTGGAGCTGGGACTACCACCGCGCGGTGAATGCGTTCCGCCGCCATCCGAAGATCGCGGGCTGGCTGTACACCGAGCTGCACGACGTGATCAACGAGTGGAACGGGTACTGGCGCTACGACCGCTCCGAGAAAGAAACGGGGCTGGGCGAGCTGGTCCCTGGGATGTCGCTCGGAGACCTGCACGCACCGTTGTACGTCGCGGTAGGCGACGAGCTCAGCCAGAGCGTGCCAGCGGGAGCCAAGGTGCGCGTGCCGTTGTATGCCTCCTTCCTGACAGCGAGCACGGCGCTGGGCGACAGCCTCACACTGCGCGCCGAGCTGTACGGCTGGAACGCACTCGGCCAACGGCGGACCTACTCCGAGATCGCGCGCCGGGTACCGTACCATCCCTGGATGATCGCGGCGCTCGAGCCGCTCCTCGTCCCGATGCCCGACGAGCCCGCCGTCCTCGTGCTCGCCGTGCGGCTCGAAGACGCCACGGGCGCGGTGTTGCAGCGCAACTTTTGCACGTTTGTCGTGGAGGGAGCGCCCCCGCAGGACGTAAGGCTGGACGGCGGCCGGCGCGCCCGGCTGCTGGCAATCGACCCCGCCGGCTTCCACGCGGCGTCCTGGTCGCTCAAGCAGTGGAACGTGATGGAAGGGCTGAAGGTGAACGGCGCGGGCTACGGGTTCTTCGAGTACCGTGTCGCCTGGCCCCAGGGAGTGCGCCCCGCCGAGCTAGAGAGCGTCGTGTTCCTGGCCGAAGTCTCCGCCAAGGAGCTGTTCGGCAAGGACCGGGAAGACGCCGGCCGCATGGCGGGCGACTACATGCGCGGCGGGGGCACCTACGACCCGAGCCGGAATCCGAACGCCTATCCCATGACCGACGGGCGGCGTTTCCCGAGCGCCGTGACGGTGCGCATCAACGATGTAGTCGCCGAACGCGCGATGCTCGAGGACGACCCGGCCGACCACCGCGGCATTCTGTCCTGGCACTTCCAGAAGCGCGACCGGCGGCTGCGCGAGGCCGGCTCCTACGGCAGGCTGCTGCACGTGACGCTACCGCGCGACGCGCTCGAGCGGGCGGCCACACTCGGCCAGCTGGTCATCCGGTTGGAGGTCGACCCCGCCCTGCCCGGCGGGCTCGCGATCTACGGCCGGCGCTTCGGCCGGTATCCGCTCGATCCGACGGTCGTGTTCGTGTCGAAGCGTTAGAACCTGGCGACGAAGCCTCCGCCGGCGCGGAGGTCGATTTTGAGCGCGTCATCCCGGCGCAGTGTGGCGTGCTCGACCCGCACCGCCGCCGGGTCGTCCACCTCGTCGCGGACCAGCAACGCCGCGTGAGACCCTCCTCCGAGGAAAGAGAGCGGGACTTGGACGGACCGCGCGGTCGGGCCGTTCGCGATCACCACGAACCAGCGCTTGCCGTGCCGCCGCGCCAACGCCGCCACCTCGCCGATCTCGCTGAACGGCAGCACGTGCGTCTCGTCCCAGACCGAGGGGATCGACTTGATCAGCTCGGCCGCGGGGTGCTCGAGGATGGTCCTGGGGTGCGCACCGTACACCCGCAGCGGAGCCGTGAACAGCGCCGCCGTGGCGATCTGGTGCGCCCAGGACGTCTCGCGGCGGCGCTCGCCGAACAGCATGGGCGTGAAGTCCAGATGTCCGGCGAGCATCCGGGTGAAGGGGATCGTCGTGTCGTGCTGTGACCACGCCGCCATGCTCTTCCGCTCCATCCCGGACACCGCTTCGCGGTTCAGCTCGTTCGGCCAGGTGCGCGATTCGCCGGTCGGCTTGTTGGCGCCGTGGAAGTCGACCATCAACCGGTGCTCCGCGGCTCCCTCGAGTGCCGCCCGGTACAGATCCATGATCTCCTTGGCTTCGTGATCGAAGAAGTCCAGCTTCACGCCCACGGCCCCGACGTCATGCACGTGCGCGAAGAACGCCGCGCGGGCCTCCGGGTCCCGGATGTCGCGGCTGTGCTTCCACAGCCAGATCCCGACGTTGTGCTGCCTGGAGTAGTCGACCAGCTCCCGCAGCTCGCCCTCGCTCCAGCGCTGCCAGAAGCCCTCCACCAGGTTGTATTCGAAACCCAGCTCCCCGGCGAGTCGCGAGAACTCCTTCATGGTCTCAAGGGTGTTCTCGTCGCCGCCGTCCAAGTACTTCCAGACCGCTCGCCCGGGTTGATCCAGTCGGTATGAAGCCCCTTGGGGAAGAGACGCGGCTCCGGCGGAGGCGCGAGGTTGGGCACGATGTCGCAGTTCACGAGCGCATTTAAGACGGGGCCGATCATCACCACGCGCCACAAAGAGTCGCGGCCGAGGCCGCGGCTCGGCCCTGCCGCTGAAAGCGGCGACTGCAAGCCCGTTTACGGGCAGACGCCGAGCCGCGAGTTCACTCGCGCTCTTCGGCAAGGCCGCACGTAGACCGACACCCTTTAGGGTTCTGCGGCGCCAAGCCCATCCTTCCGGATGGGCAGGATGGGGAACGGGTTGCGAGCGGGCGGTGGGAGCGTGACAGGGCTTACGTCGGGCAAGGGGCTCGTGACATCGGGCGCCAGCACCACGGACGCGCCGCTGCGCAGGTCGATCACGAAGTCGCCCCCGGTCTCCTTCGTCAGCCGCGGCGCCGGACCCGCGTGCGTGCGGACGACCACCGTATCCCAATCCGCGACGACGAGCCGGCACGGCTCACCGGCGAGGCTCTCGATGCGCACCCAGGAGGTGCGCCCGTTGCGACGCACCGCGCTGACTAAGAAGGCTCCGTCGGCTCGCAGGCGGTCGAATGCGGCCTCCGTCCACGGACCTGGAACGGCGGGGAAGACCCGCAGCGCGCCGCCCCAATCTTGCAGGAACAGCTCCTGGATCGACGTCGCAGCGGAGAGCGGCGTTTCGATGACGGGACCGGCCTCCGCGTAGAACGTGTTCGGCTCCATGTAGCGCGGTGCGTCGAGGTACTGGTTCAGCCGAGCCAGGGCGGTGTCACCCTGCCCGAGCCTGGCGTGCATCGCCGCGCCGCCCGTGAACGAGTAGCCGCGGAACAGCGACACATCGCGCTCCCACGTTCGCAACGAGCTCTCGATCAACGCCCGCCCCTGCGACGAGTCCGGAGTGATGAGACCCAGGGGATAGATCGCCAGCAAATGCGAGTAGTGGCGGTGCGACTCCTTCCACGGCCGGCCGCGGCCCACCATCAGCCCCGCGGAGTCGCTCGGAAACGGTGTGAGGCTGGCGAGCACGTCGCGCCAGCGCGGCAGGAGCGGCTCCTCCAGCCGCAGACGCTCGGCACTGGCGATGAGCGTGGCCACACCCCAATGCAGCAGTGCGAGATCGTAGTTCGCGTCGGGCACGGTTGCCAGCTCGGGTGAGTGCGTGGGCGGAAGGTGCCAACGTCCGTCCTCCCCGCGCTGCACGTACGCGAGGTAATTCCCCACGGCGCGCTTGAGCAGCGGGTAGACGCGCTCCCTGAGGATGCGATCGTCCATCTGGTAGCGGTAGTGGAGCCAGTAGTAGTACATCGTCCACGGCAGGTCCCCCATCTCGTGGGCGGCGTCGCTCTGCGCGGTCGCGAGGTCTACAGGCCGCACCAGGTCGGGGCCGGAGCTGCGACCGATCGCTGCCGCCTCGCCACGCAGCCGCTCGGGGACGTTCTCGATCAGTGCCTGCCGATTCTGATCGAGATTGCGGAACAACGATTCGGCGAGATCGAGGCGGTTGGCGCGGAACAGCGGCGAGTAGGTCAGCTGGATGTTCAGATTCCACCAGATCGCAGGCCAGGGCGTCGCGCTGAACCACGGGCCGTTCAGGTCCAGAATCGGCCCATCCGGGCGCATGGCGGAGCCGAGCTTGTAGATCTGGATCCAGTAGTACGCTTCGAGGCGGGCGTCCGGGAAGGTGAGGAAGCTCGCCGGATAGTAGGCGTGCCACCACGTCCGGTGCGCCGCCGCGAGTCGCGCGAGTCCGAGCCGCGCGGCCTCCCCGGTGGCGGCCTGCGCCTCGGCAAGGGCTTCGCGATCGGTGTTCCCGCGACCGATGCCGATGTAGAACAGCTGCGCGCCGGCGCGCCTGATCGACTCGGCGTGCGCACCACCGCCGATGAACGGCTGCACGCTCGTGATGCCTTCCGCGGAGCGCGTGACAACCGGAGCCGGGTGCAGGTCCTCGGGTGCGAACACCTCCTTCCGCGCTACTTTGCGCGGCGGCCGAGCCTCGGCCGGCGCCCAGTCGAGATCGAGGGCGCCCCCCCGTTCACCGCCCCGTCCCTCGAGCACGATGACGACCACCGACGGCTGAGCCGCGGTGAAGCTGCGCCAACCGACCGCTCCCCGATCCGTGGTGACCGTCCCGCTCGCCTCGGCATCCCAGAGCGTCAAGCGCGCGTTGCCCCCCTGCACGGTTCCCGTCGTCTTCACCAAAACGCGCCCGATGGGGAACCGCGATTGGTCGTGGACGAAGTCCGTGCGGTTGATCGTCCAGCCCAGCACGCCGCCCTGCGCGTCGATCGTGGCGCCGAGGCGCCCGTTGCCGATGAACGCGCTCTCGCCCCATCGCGTGGGGAGACGGTCCCAGACCAGATCGTGGCGTGCCAGAAACCCGGGCCAATCGAGGCGCGCGGTGGGAGAGGTCGGCGCAGGCGCCTGCAGTGCCAGCAGCGCGGTGACGGACCAGCGCAGCATCATGGCAGCATCAGATCGCGTGGTCCGCGGCCACATCCTGTCCACGCCACACTTTGCGGGCCGTCCAGTCCGCCGGGGCAGCCGACCAGAATTCGTCCGTCGCGGGCAGCCCGAGGGGAAGCAGGCCGGCCGCACAAAGGTACACACTCCCGGTCGAGATGTAGCCTTCGCCGATGTTGGGCTGGTGCCCGCAGAAGCCGATGGTGAGCCAACCGTCGGAGTCGAAGGTGCCGGGCGCCTCGATCATGCGACGCATCACCGCCGTCAATCCGCAGCGCACCTGCGCCGCACTCACGCCCTCGGGCAGGTGGCGCTGCAACGCCAGCTGCGCGAGGAGTTGGAACGCTCCGAAGCGATAGGCGAGCGAGCGACCGATCGGAGGGAAGGTGCCTTCGGGCGAGATCATGCGCTCCTGGATAGCGGCATAGCGGCGCGCGCGCTGGAGCACCGGGCCGGTGAGCGCGTGCCACTCCGGCGCCGTCGCCCCCACCAGGCGGAGCACGTCGAGCAGCATCGGCTGGATGACGAAGCTGTTATAGTAATCCCAGTGAAACGTCGGCCCGTCCCCGTACACCCCGTCCCCCTTGTACCACTGTTCGTGCTGGCGGAGCGCGACATCCACGGGCGTACGGTCCCACTGCTCCCCCATCATGCTCAGCGCAGCCTCGATCATCGCGCTGAACATCAGCCAGTTGGAGAGCGACGGCTGGATGGCGCGCGTCGCCGTGAGCGCCGCGATCACGGTGCGTCTCGTCTCCCCATCGAGCCGCTGCCACAGCTCGCGCGGTGCACGGACGATCGCGTGCGCCAGGAACGCGGCGTCGACGAGAGGCTGCCGGCCGCGCGCGAAGTTCAGGTAATCGGGCGAGCGCGGGTCGGTCGCCGCGTGGAGGCCCCGCCGCGCCAGCTCGGCGTACTGCCGCCGCAGCTCGCCCTCCGGCGACGCGTCGCCTCCCAGCTCCAGCCACGGCGCGATCCCCGTGAACAGCCGCCCCACGGCCTCGAGATGCGTGTAGTCGCTCCGCTCCGGCTTGCCGGCAGGGGCGATCTCCACCGGCATCCGCTGGCGCAGTCGTCCCACGGCGAGGTTCGTGAGCACCGGTTCCGCGAGCCGCTTCAGCACGTCGAGCCAGTACTGGCGATCGGACGGCCCCCCGGTCACACCCGGTATCGGTAGGGGCGCAGCATGCTGCACCCCTACACTTCGCGGTGATCCCGGGGTCGCCGCGAGCGCGGCCAAGCTTCGGAGAAAGTCCCGTCTACCAGCCATTAGACCGGCGCTACACGCACGCGAGATACCGCTCCTTCACCAGCGGCAACAGCGCATCGAGCGGCGTCCTCCACACCGCCTCGTTGAAGATCTCGACCTCGATCGGGCCCGCGTACCCGGCGCTCTCGACGGCCCCGCGGATCCGCCGCAGCTCGATCACGCCGTCGCCCATCATGCCGCGGTTCATCAGCACGTCGTGCACGGGCACCAGCCAGTCGGAGACGTGGAACCCGACGAGCCGCCCCGCGGCGCGGGCGAGCTCCTCGTAGAGATCGGAGTCCCACCAGATGTGATAGACGTCGGCCACGAGGCCGACGGTCGCGGGATCGAACCGCTCCGCCAGGCAGCGCGCCTCGCGCAGCGTCGTGATGCAGGAGCGCTCGGCCGCGAACGCGGGGTGCATCGGCTCGATCCCGAGTCGCACGCCGCGCTCCGTGGCATACGGCACGAGGTGGGCGATGCCGTCCGCGACCATGCGACGCGCCGCGGCGATGTCCCGGTCGGGCGGGGGCGCCGCCCCGCACACCAGGACGAGGACCTCCGCGCCCAGCGCCGCCGCTTCGTCCACGGCCCGCCGGTTGTCCTCGATCCGCGACTCCCGCTCCGCGTGGGTCGCCGCCGGGAACATCCCTCCCCGACACACGCTCGACACGCGTAGCCCGGCGTCGCGCACCAAGCGCACCGCCCGATCGAGGCCCGTTTCCGCGAGCTTGTGGCGCCACACGGCGATGTACGGCACGCCCTGCCGGGCACACGCCTCGACGGCCTCCGCGAGACTCGCCCGCTCGGCGGTGATCTGATTGAAGCTGAGCCGGCCGATCCCCGGGGACCCCGGGGGCCCCGGGAGCCCCGGGCTTGCGCCCGGGGTTAGTGGGGTCGGGGCTCCGCCGCGTCTCACTCGACCCCGGCAACCGCCAGCACCCGCCGCATGCGCTCCGCGGCGCGCTCCGGATCGACGAGCAGCCCGGCACAGTTCGCGAGCCGAAACAGCTCGGCCAGATGCGGCATGGAGCGCCAGCTCTCGGCACCCCCGAGCATCCGAAAGTGCGTCTGGTGGCCGTTCAGATACGCCAGGAATACAACGCCCGTCTTGTACGCGTACGTGGGGGGCTGGAAGATGTGGCGCGACAGCGGGACGCTGGGCGCCAGCGCCCGGCGGTAACCGGCCACGTCCCCCCGGTCCAAGGCCTGCAGCGCGGCCGACGCAGCGGGTGCGATCGCGTCGAAGATCCCCAGCAGCGCGTCGCTGTGCCGGTGACCGTCTCCCGCCCCCCCGTCTCCCAGTATCAGCCGGTCGTAGTTCAAGTCGTCGCCTGTGTACATGCGCACACCGTCGGGGAGGAGCGCGCGCATCTCGATCTCGCGCTCCTCGTCGAGCAGCGAGATCTTGATCCCGTCGACCTTGGTGCGGTGCTCGCGGATGATGCCAAGGCAGACGTGCATCGCCGCTCGGACGTGCCGCGTTCCCCAATAGCCGGCGAGCTCCGGGTCGAACATGTCCCCCAGCCAGTGGAGAATGACCGGCCGGCTCGCCTGCCGGAGGATCGTCTCGTACACCCGGCGGTAATCGTCCGGCCCGCGCGCCGCCCGCGTCAACGCCCGGCTCGCCATCAGGATTACCCGCCCGCCGTGCCGTTCGACGTAGCCGACCTGCTCCTCGTAGGCGTGCGCGACGTCGTCGAGCGTCACCCGCTCACCCGGCATCAAATGGTCGGTGCCGGCGCCGCACGCGATCATTCCCCCGGTCGCCCGTGCCTCGCCCACCGAGCGGCGGATCAGCTCGCGCGCCGCCGGCCAGCCCAGCCCCATGCCGCGCTGCGCCGTGTCCATCGCCTCGGCGACGGCCAGGCCGAGGGACCACAAGTAACGCCGGTAGGAAAGCGTGGCCTCCCAGTCGAGCCGCGGTTGCGAGAGCGGATCGCAGTCGGCGAGGGCGTCGCACACGACGTGCGCCGCAGCGTACGCGACGCGGCTCTGGATCGGTCCTGCGGGAGCGGTCCAGGCGACGGGCTCCCGCAGCGTGTACGGCTCGAGCGCGCCGTCAGCGCGCGGGAGGCGGATGGTGGGCGGCATTACCTCACCCCGTGACGACGTGGGGGCGCAGCATGCTGCGCCCCTACCTCAGCGGGCGAGACCTCGAGGTCCGGCACCTCCAGCCAGCGGCGCTCCGCCCACGACTGGAGTCCCAGCTCCGCGAGCTGAACGCCCTTCGCGCCCTCACAGAAATCGTGTGGGAATGGCTCGTCCGCCGCGACGTGACGCACGAACATCTCCCACTGCACCTTGAAGGCGTTGTCGGGCGGCCCCTCGTCCGGGACCGCTTGCCACGGTGCATAGAAATCGAACGGGTTCGGCACGTCAGGGTTCCACACCGCCCGCGGCGTGTCGGCGTGAGGCTGCGTCTTGCAGCTCCGCAGGCCGGCGACGGCGCTGCCGAGCGTGCCGTCGACCTGGATCTGCAGCAGGTCGTCGCGGTACACGCGTACCGCCCACGAGGAGTTGAACTGCGCGACGATGTCGCCTGCGGGCCCGGCCAGCACGAACGTGGCGTACGCTGCGTCGTCCGCCGTCGCGGTGTAGCGCTTGCCCCGCTCGTCAACTCGTTCGGGGATGTGCGTCGCGCCCGTGCACTGCACGGCCTTGACCTCCCCGAACGTATGGTCGAGCAGGTAGCGCCAGTGGGCGAACATGTCGAGAATGATCCCGCCGCCCTCCTCCCTCTTGTAGTTCCACGACGGGCGTTGCGCCGGCGGCTCGTCGCCCTCGAATACCCAGTACCCAAACTCGCCGCGCACGCTCAGGATGCGGCCGAAGAAGCCCTCGTCGACCAAGCGCTTGAGCTTGCGGATGCCGGGGAGAAAGAGCTTGTCCTGCACGACGCCGTGCTTCACCCCGCGGCGGTGGGCGAGACGCAGCAGGTCGAGCGCTGCGGCCGTCGTGGTCGCCAGCGGCTTCTCGCAGTAGACGTGCTTGCCCGCGGCGATGGCCCGCCGCAGGTGGTCGGCGCGGAGGGACGTCAGCGTAGCGTCGAAGTAGATCGGGTCCGCCGGATTCGCGAGGCACGCATCCAGGTCGGTCGACACGCGCTCGATGCCGTGCGCGTCGGCGACTGTCCGGAGCTTGGACTCGTTCCGACCGACGAGGATCGGGTCGGGGAGCAGCCGCGCACCGCCCGGCAACGCTACCCCGCCCTGCTGTCGGATAGCGACGATCGAGCGAACCAGGTGCTGGTTCAATCCCATGCGGCCCGTGACGCCGTTCATGATGATCCCGATCGGTCGCGTGGCCATCAGCCCCTCCCTAGGGCGCGCGTAGGGGCGCAGCATGCTGCGCCCCTACAAAGGCGGGGACAGGGGGGGAGGTCCGCGGCAGGAACAGCACCGCGATCGCGCCGACGATGGCAAAGCCGATCACCGCTGCGAAGCCGGTGGCGTAGCTCCCCGTCACATCGCGCATCCGTCCCACGAGCACGGGCGCGAGCGCCTCGGCGACGCCGTCGGCGGTCAGAACGACACCCATCGCGCGTCCCAGCACGCGCACCCCGAACAGCTCGGCGGCCATGAGCGGGATGACCATGTACTCACCGCCCAGCCCGATCCCGAAGACTAGGGTGAAGAGGTAGATCGCTCCGGGCGTTCCCGTGAGGAAGAGCAACGGGATCGCCGACGCGACGAGCCCGTAGATCAACAGCATCACGTACTTCTTGGACATCCGGTCCGCCAGCCACCCCATGCCCAAGCGGCCGGCCAGGCTCGACACCAGCACCAGCGACGCGATCTGTGCGGCCGCAGCCTGCGAGTAGCCGTGATCGAGGCTCAGGAACAGCTTCAGGTGCTGGTTCGTGCCACCGACCGCGGCGATCGAGCACATGCTCCCGGCGAGGAGGAGATAGAAGGCGGGCGCACGAAAGACCGTGCGGATGGAAGCGGGGCCCGGGGCCCGGGGATCGGGGCTCGGGGTGCTGGCTGCCGCGGGCGGCGCCTCAGGGACGACCAGCGCCAGCGGCAGGGCCGCGACGACGATCAGCACGCCCAGGGCCTGGAGCGCACCGCGCCAGCCGACTGCCCGCGTCAGCCACACCGCCAGAAACGGCACCATCGCGCCGCCGATCCCGATGCCTAGGTACGCGAAGCCCATCGCCCGGCCGCGCGCCGCGGTGAACCAGCGGGACAAGAGCACCTGGTTCGGGAGCGGCCCGCCGCAGAAGTTCCCAAGCGCGTTGAAGAAGTAGCAGAAGTAAAACCCCGCGAGCGTGTGGATTGCCCCGAGCCCGACGAGCGCGGCACCAGCCATGAGAATCCCCGCGACCATGAGGCGGCGCGGGCCGAAGCGGTCGACCAGCCAGCCGGCGAGGAACCCGAACAGCGGCCCGACGACGAGCTTGCTGATCGCGTTGCCGGAAGTCACCTGGGCGCGCGACCAGCCGAACTCGCGCACCATGAAGTCGTAGAAGAATGGCAAGCCGTAGAGCGCGATCCCGACTATCGAGAACAGCGCCAGGAACGACGTCGCGGCGACCCTTACCTGTGCGGCACGCGAGAGCTGAGTCACAGGTTACGGCGCTGCAGTTCGCTCACCGCGTAGTCCGCGGCGCGCGCGGTGAGGGCCATATAGGTGAGCGACGGATTGACGCACGATGAGCTGGCCATGCAGGCACCGTCGGTGACGAAGAGGTTCGGCACGTCGTGCGCCTGGTTGTGCGCATTGAGCACCGACGTCCTGGGGTCCTTGCCCATGCGTGCGGTCCCCATCTCGTGCACGCTGAAGCCGGGCGGCCCGTCGTCGTCGTACGTCTCGACGTTCCTGCAGCCGGTGGCCTCCAGCATCTCGGCCGCCTGCGTCTTTACGTCTTCGCGGATGGCCCGCTCGTTCGCGCTCCAGGCGCAGTGGACCCGCAGGAGCGGGATCCCCCACTGGTCCTTCCGTTCCGGATCGAGATCCACATAGTTCTCATGACGCGGCAGGCACTCGCCGTAGCCCTGCAGCGTGATTCTCCATGGTCCCGGGTCGCGCAGCCGCTGCTTCAAGTCCGCTCCCAGTCCCCGCTCCGCCGCGCCGCGCGTCCAGCCCTCCCGACCCGCCCCCGCCTGGATTCCGTAGCCGCGCAGGAACCCCACGTGCGCCTCCCCCTTCACACCGAGATTCCGGAAGCGTGGGATGTACGTCCCGCTGGGCCGCCGGCCGTAGACGTACTTGTCCAGCAGCCCGGGCACGACGCCGCGCGCACCCGCCTTGGAGATGTGGTCCATCACGTTGTGGCCCAGCTCGCCGCTCGAGTTGGCCAGGCCGGTCGGGAAGCGCGCGCTCTTCGAGTTCAGCAGGATCTGCGCCGTGGCGAGGGTCGAGGCGCACAGGAAAATCAGCCGCCCGGCGTAGTCGCGCGTCGCCTTGGTATGCGCGTCGATCACGCGCACGCCCACGGCGCGGTCGGTCCGCTCGTCGTAGATGACGCTGTGCACGATCGCGTCGGTGACGACACTGAGCTTGCCGGTCTGCCGCGCGGCCGGCAGCGTGGCGCTCAAGCTCGAGAAGTAGCCTCCGTAGCTGCAGCCGCGCGCGCACTGGTTACGCGCCTGGCAGGGGCCGCGGCCGTTGTGCGCTCGGGTCAGGTTGGCAACACGCGTCACCGTCATGCGCCGCCCGCGGAACACCCGCTCGATTCCCCGCTGCACCAGCCGCTCGGCACAGTTCATTTCCCACGGCGGGAGGAACTCGCCGTCCGGCAGATGCGCGAGGCCGAGCCGCTCGCCGCTCACCCCGATGAACCGCTCGACGTGCGCGTACCACGGCGCCAACTCGTGGTAGCGGATCGGCCAATCCACCCCGTGGCCGTCGCGCCGGTTTGCCTCGAAATCGAGGTCGCTCCAGCGCCAGCACAGCCGACCCCAGATGAGGCTGCGCCCGCCCAGCTGGTAGCCGCGGATCCAGCGAAACGGCTGGTCATCAGGGGTGACGTACGCGTGCTCCCGATCGTTCACGAAGAAGTGTCGGGTCGCCTCGCCGAACGCGTAGTTCTTGCTTTGGATCGGGTAGTCGCGCTCGTACAGCTCCTGGTCGCCGCGGCCGCGCAGGGGGAACTGCCAAGGCTGCAGCCACTCGGTGACGTAGTCCTTGCCGTGCTCTACGTGCCGGCCGCGCTCGAGCACGAGCGTCCGCAGCCCGTGTTCGCACAGCTCCTTGGCGGCCCAGCCGCCGGTGATGCCGGAGCCGACGACGATGGCGTCATACGGTTCGTTCACACGGCCCACGTCCGACCGACCTGTGCGAGCGGGACGCACCCCTCGAAGCGGCCCGGGACCGGGAGGTTGTGCAGCTCGCGCGTGGCGCCGATCTCGGAGGTGTAGTAGCCGAGCAGCGTGAGCTCTTTGAAAGTGCGGAAGAACGGCACCTCGTCCCGCTCGGGTGTCGCGACGAACGCCGCGCCGTCGAGCTGATCGAGCAGCGTGCGCTGCGCCTGCGTGGCGCAGTGCAGGAAGGGGCGGCCGCAGCTGCGTTGCGCCCGTGAATCGAGGTCCGCGAGGCCGGCCAGGAACCGCTCCCGTTCCGTGGCCGGGTAGGATTCCGCGAGCATCGCGTCGATGAAGCGGTGCACGCCCACGGCGCGGGCGCCCGGCGTGTCGGTCTCGGGGAGGATGTGCTCGGCGACAGTGGCGACCAGCTCCGCCTGGGCCGGCGTGAGCGCGCGGGGCGCCCAGGCGCTGTCCGGGACCCGGCGCGCCTGGCACCCGGCGAGCACGCCGGCGATTGTAGGAGCGGCGAGGGCACCCCCGAGCAAGAGGGCCGCGTGCCGCAACGCCTCGCGCCGGTCGATCGCGTCATGCGCGTCGTGCGCGTCGTTCGCGGTGTGCGTCATGATCGGGCGCCCGCCTGTTCGACCTTGCAAAACATGCGCCAGCCGTGCCATGTACCGAGCATGACCGTCCGCATCGGTATCCTCGGCGGGGGCAACATCAGCGACACGCACGCGCGCGCGGCGCGGGAAACGCCCGGCGTCGAGCTCGTCGCGTATTGGGGGCGAGATCCGGAGAAGGCGTCAGGCATGGCCGCTCGCTACGGGGGGCGGGCCTACCGGGATCTCGACGGCTTCATGCGACACCGGCCGATGGACGTCGTGCTCGTGGGGACGCCGTCGGGCCTTCACGCCGAGCACGCGCGGGCCGCCGCACGGCAGGGGCTGCACGTGCTGGTCGAGAAGCCCCTCGACGTCACCACCGAGCGCATCGACGCGCTGGTCGACGAGTGCGACCGCGCCGGCGTGAAGTTGGGCGTGATCTTTCAAGACCGCACCGCGCCTCACCTCGTCTGGCTCAAGAGTCTGCTCGCGACAGGCGCGCTCGGCAGCGCGATCCTGGTGTCGGCGCGCGTGAAGTGGCACCGGCCGCCGGAATACTACGCCGGCTCCGGGTGGCGCGGGAGGTGGGCGCTCGACGGCGGCGGAGCACTGATGAACCAGGCAATCCACTCTGTCGACCTGCTCTTGTGGCTGCTCGGGGACGTCGAGCGTGTCTACGCCAGCACGCGCACTGCGCTCCACGACATCGAGGTGGAGGACACGGCGGTCGCGTGTCTCGAGTTCGCCGGCGGCGCCATCGGCACGCTCGAGGCGGCGACATCGGCCTTCCCGGGATTCCCGCGGCGCGTCGAGCTCACGGGCTCGGAGGGAACCGTCCTCGTCGAGCACGACCGGGTCGTCTCCGTCCAGCTCCGGGCGCCGCCGCCGGACGCACCCCCTGCCGAAGCGGGAGGCACCAACGCCAGCGCTACGTCTCCTGTGGTGGCGAACGTCCGCGGGCACCGCCGGGTGCTCGAAGATTTCCTGTCCGCGATCCGCACGGGCGCGAGGCCGCTGTGTGACGGCCGCGAGGGGCGCCGCAGCGTCGAGCTCGTGGAAGCGCTGTACCGGTCGGCGCGTACGGGAGCGGCGGTGACGGTGGGCGCGGCCAGTCGCTGAGCGCCCGCAGCACCCGTGGCGTCGGCGCGACACTCCGTTCCCGACGATCCAACCTAGACGACCCGAGCAGCGATGCGTGATGCCGCTTGACGAAAGTTCCACTGCACACCTTGGCGACGGTTCTTGGGCTGCGTGACTAGCATCACGTGAGGGGCACGACGCTTGCGGAGGCACTCCAAAAACGGGGATTCCGCGCACTCGGAGGATCCGATGTGGAAGCGTCGCCGCCAAGCCGTCGGGGGGCGCCCATCGCTACCCCATCACGTCGTCGTGTCGGCGCCGGTCCGGTCCCTGCCGGCCGGGCGCCGTTCCACCCCCAGGCATCTCCCTCTGCTGTTACCGCTGTTCGTCGTCTTGCCTCTCCACGTCGGCCGCGCCCAAGACGGGGCCACGACCGCGGGGCAGGACGCAGGGACGATTTCGGGTGCAGTCACGGCCCAGGAGACTGGCGCCCCCCTAGCGGAGGCCCGTGTGACGATTGTGGGCACGGCACTCGGCGCCACCGCTGGGGTCGACGGCCGCTACACGATCGCCCTCGTGCCTCCCGGGACGTATCGGCTGCGGGCGCAACTGATCGGGCATGCGCCCGCAGAAATCGCCGGCGTGGTCGTGGCAGCCGGGAATACGGCCACCGCGGACTTCCGGCTGCCGCTGCTCGCCATCTCGCTCTCGGAGGTCGTCGTCGTCGGCTACGGCACGCAGGCCCGCAAGGATGTGACGGGCTCCGTGACCTCGGTATCAGGCGGAGACGTGACGGCAGTTCCGAAGGCGAACGCCGTCGACGCCCTCAAGGGTCGCGTACCCGGCGTGGATATCCTCACCACCGGTAACAAGCCAGGCGACGGCATCAGCATCCGGGTCAGGGGCGAGCGCTCGCTGACCGCGTCCAACGATCCGCTCTACGTGCTCGACGGCATCCCGATGTCCGGGGGGATCGGGGACCTGAACCCGAACGACATCGAGTCGATCGAGGTCTTGAAGGACGCATCGGCCACGGCGATCTACGGCTCGCGCGGCGCCAGCGGCGTGGTGCTCATCACCACCCGGCAGGGCAAGGCGGGGGTGACGAGCGTCAGCTACGACACGTATTTCGGCGTGCAGCAGGCGTCGCGGCGGATGCAGATGATGAACGGCCCGCAATTCGCCCAGTTCAAGCGGGAGGCCAGCCGGACGGTGGGAAAGTACCAGTGCCCGATCGGCGTGGCGGCGTGCGACGCCGGCGATGCTGCGCTCTTGTGGCCGGTGGAGATTGCGTCGCTCAAAGCCGGTCAGTGGACGGATTGGCAAGATCTGGTGTTGCGGGAGGGGCAGCAGGTCAACAACGAGGTGCGGATCACCGGAGGCGACGACAAGAGCCGGTTCGCGCTCAGCGGGAGCAAGTTCGATCAGCGCGGAATCGTGAAGGGGCAGGACTTCACGCGCTGGTCGGCGCGACTCAATTTCGACCATCGGCTGAGCCCCCGCCTGCGAGTCGGCACCTCCACCAACGCGGTTCGCAGCGACCAGCGCCTCGGCAGAGGCGACGGGGTCTACAGCGAGGCGCTGGGCAACGACCCGCTCGGCATGCCGTTCGACAGCGCAGGAAACCTCATCTTCAAGCCCACCCCGGACGGGCAGCGGGTGAACCCGCTCTCCGACATCCAGAACCAGGAGGACAACCGGGCGCGCACCCGGGTGTTCGGTACGCTGTTCGCCGACTACAATCTGACCGAGTGGCTGACCTGGCGGGTGAACTTCGGCGCCGACCTGACGTTTTTCCGGCGGGGACAGTTCTGGGGTGCCCAGACGCAGGCGATGCAGGGAAGCGGCGCCAACGCGTCGCTGCAGCAAAATCGGACCGTCGCCTACACCCTTGACAACATTCTGACCATTCGGCGGAGCTTGGGCTCGGCTCAGCGGGTCGAGGCCACGCTGCTGTACAGCATCCAGCGGCAGCAGTTCGAAGATCAGGTCACGAGCGTGACCGGGCTGCCGTACGAGCAGCAGCAGTTCTACGACCTGGGGTCAGCCGGCCGCATCTTGAGCGTGGGCAGCAACCTGACCGATTGGAAACTCCAATCCTACATGGCCCGGGTCAATTACGCGCTCAAGGATCGCTATCTCCTGACGTTGACCAGTCGCCTGGACGGCTCCTCCCGTCTGGCTCCGGGACACAAGTATCAGCTGTTCCCCTCGGTTGCGGTGGCCTGGCGGCTCGCTGACGAGGACTTCATCCGTCGCACCAACCTCTTCTCCGATCTGAAGCTGCGGATTAGTTACGGGCAAACCGGCAATACGGCGATCGATCCCTATCAGACGGAAGGATCGCTGACGCGAACGATGTACTCGTTCGCTGACCAGCCGGCGGTAGGTTACCGGCCCGGCAGCCTCGTGAACCCGGATCTGACGTGGGAGCGGACTGGCCAGGTAGACGTGGGGCTGGAGTTCGGCCTGCTGAGCGGCCGGCTCAGCGGATCGGTGGACGTCTATCGGTCCTCCACGGACCACCTGCTGATGGCGCGGCAGCTCGCCGGCGCGAACGGCTACTCGAGCATTCTGCAGAACGTCGGGGCGACGCGGAACTACGGGGCCGAGGTGGCTCTCTCGACCGAGCTCCTCCGGAACTGGCATGGACTGGCGTGGACCACCCAGCTCAACTGGGCGATGAACCGCAATCGCATCGTCAGCTTGTACGGCGGCTACAAGGACGACGTGGGAAACCGCTGGTTTATCGGCTACCCCATCCAGGTCTACTACGACTACAAGTTCGCCGGCATCTGGCAGCTTCAGGATTCCATCGAGGCGAAGCGTTACGGGCGGAAGCCCGGGGACATTCGGATCGTCGACCAGAACGGCGACGGCAAGATCGACGCCAACGACCGGGTGATTCTCGGCACCGGGTTCCCCGACTGGACGGGAAGCCTGACCAGCCACTTCGACTGGAAGGGCCTCGACCTGTCGATCATGGCGGTCGCCCGTTGGGGCTTCATGGTGAACGACCAGTTCCGCAAGGACAACAACGTACTGGCCGGCCGCTACAACAACCTCGCCGTGAACTACTGGACGCCGACCAACGCTTCGAACACCGATCCCCGCCCCAACGTCGATCAGGAATTCCCGCCGTTCAACAGCGCGTTGGGCTTCGAAGATGGGTCGTTCGTCCGCATCCGCAGCATCACGCTGGGCTACACCGTGCCGGGCGCGCGGATCGGTCCGTTCCGCGGCCGCTCCCTGCGCGTCTACGCCACGGCGCTGGATCCGTTCCTGTTCACCGACTTTCAAGGCCTCGACCCTGAGTCACGCACCAGCGCCGGTGTGCCCGGCTACTGGACGGTGTTGACCGGCCTCACGGTAGGCTTTTAAACCGGCGGGAGGAGCCATGAGCAAGCGAACTGGCGTGGTGCTTGGCGCGGTGCTGCTGGCGGGCCTCGCCGGCTGCATGGACCTGAATGAAGACGTCATTTCCGGCTTGACGCCGGGAGCCTACGGCACGGAGGCCGCGTTCCAAGCGCTGGTCAACGCGTCGTACGAGCCGCTGCGCAGCTTCTGGGCGCAGGAACGGGGCTTCACGGTGACCGAGTTCGGGACGGACACCTACACCAAGGGCGCCGACGGGAGCTACAAATACATCAACGACTACACATCACAGCTGAACCCCACGGTGGACTACTTCAGCAACACCTGGGACGACTTCTATCGGGCGATCAACACCGCTAACTCGGCGATCGGCCAGGCGCCGGTCGTGCAGATGGACTCGAGCCTCAAAGCCCAACGGCTGGCCGAAGTGCGCTTCCTGCGCGCGCTCTATTACTTCGTCCTGGTCCAGACGTACGGGCCGCTGCCCCTGCAGCTGACAGCGACGACGACGCCGAGCACCGAGTTCACGCGCGTCCCGGTCGATACGGTCTATGAGCAGATCTTGAGCGACCTGCGCTACGCCGAAGCGAATCTCGGTTACGTAACGAAAGACTACGGGCGTGTGACCAAAGGGGCGGTGCAGCATCTCATGGCCAAGGTCTACTTGACGCGGCTCCGCGACACGAACGCCGTGGTCGACGAGGCCGCGAAACAGCAGGCCGGCGACTTCGCGAACGCCGCCGACTACGCGCTCCGGGTCATCAACTCCGGGCAATACCAGCTGCTGCCCCGGTTCGCCGACGTGTTCGCGTTCAACAACGAGCGGAACGCGGAGGTGATCTGGTCGGTCCAGTACACCATGGACCCGCTGACTACCGGCCCCGGCAACACGGGGCATCTGTACTTCCTGATGGAGTACGATGTCCTGCCCGGCATGTTGCGCGACATCGCCAACGGCCGCCCGTTCAAGCGCTTCCGGCCCACGACGTTCCTGCTGGGCTTGTACGACCGCACCAAGGACGCGCGCTACGACGCCCAGTTCAAACGCGTGTGGTACGCCAACAACGTGACGACGATCCCGCGGGACGCGAGCGGCGCGCTCAAGTTCCAGCTCGGCGACACGGCGGTGTTCGTCTCGACCACCGACGCGGATACCGTGCTGGCGAAGACCAAGCCGTACCGCGTGTACACGCCGAAGACGTACAGCAACCGGATTTTCCCGTCGCTGAACAAGTTCGAAGACCCCTTCCGGCTCAGCGTCAACGAGACGCGCGGCTCGCGGGACTACCTCCTCTTCCGGCTCGCGGAGACGTACTTGATCGCGGCCGAGGCCTTGATGCGGGACGGCCGGCCGGCAGAGGGGCTCCCCTACCTCAACGCCGTGCGCCGCCGTGCCGCCATCCCGGGGCACGAGGCCGAGATGGAGCGCACCGTAGACCAACTCACTCTGGACGAGATCCTCAACGAGCGGGCGCGGGAGCTGGCGGGCGAGACCATGCGGTGGTTCGACCTGGTCCGCACTCACACGCTGCTGGCGCGTGTCAAGGCGTACAACCCCGACGCCAAGAACAACATCCAGCCGTTCCACGTGCTGCGCCCGATCCCGCAGAACCAGATCGACCGGACCACCACGCCCTTCCCGCAAAACCCGGGGTACTGAGGATGGCCGACGGGCCAGTGCCGCGTCGCGCCTTTCTGGCGACTACCGCCGCGGGCGTGGCGGGCGCCGCGCTCGACACCGCGCGCTTCGTCCCCCACTCGATCACGGGGTCCTCACCCCCTGACCCCCTCTCCCTCCGGGAGAGGGGGACCTCGGTCGAGACCCTGAACCTCGGCGTCGCGAGCTACTCAGTGCGCAACTTCCCGCGGGACAAAGCCATCGCCATGGTGAAGGCGCTGGGCGCGCGCTACATCAACCTCAAGTCCGTGCACCTGCCGTTCGAGCTGTCGCCCGCGGAGCTGGCGGCGGCGCGCCAGGAGATCGAGGCGGCCGGGCTCGTCATCGTCGGCGGCGGTGTGATCACCTTCGAGCAGGACACCGACGCGGAGGTGGGCAAGTACTTCACGTACGCCAAGGCCGCCGGCATGCCGCTCATCACCGCCCACACGGACCCGCAGACCCTGCCGCGCATCGAGCGCTTCGCCAAGCAGTACGACATCGCGGTCGCCATCCACAACCACGGGCCGGAAGACAAGCGGTTCCCGTCCCCGTACGACGCGCTGAAGCACCTGAAGAACATGGACCGGCGGATGGGACTGTGCATCGACATCGGGCACACCGTGCGCACCGGCACCGACGTCGTGCAGGCGGTAGCGGACGCCGGGCCGCGGCTGCTCGACATGCACGCGAAGGATTTGCGCGATTTGACGGCGAAGGGGAGCCAGTGCATTGTCGGCGAGGGAGCGATCCCGATCGCCGCAATCTTTCAGCAACTCGAGGCGATCGGCTATCGCGGTTATGTCAACCTCGAGTACGAAATCGACGCCGATGACCCGCTGCCGGGGATGAAGCAGTCGTTCGCCTACATGCGCGGCGCGGTCGCCGGGCTGTCCGCCGCCGGCCGCCGTCGCCCACACTCTTGACCCGAGGAGGGGAGATGTCCAAGAAGAAGACGCACATGCGCCGCCGCGAGTTCTTGAAGGTGGCCGCCGCCGCGCTCCCGGCGGCCCGCTACGCCAGAATCCTCGGCGCCAACGACCGCGTGCGGGTCGGAATCGTCGGCTTCTCCGATCGCTTCCGCCAGGCCCTCCTCCCCGCGTTCGGCAAAGTCGGCAAGGAGCTCAACTTCGAGATCGTCGCCGTGTCCGACATCTGGAACCGGCGGCGCGACGAGGGCGTCGCCGGGATCGAGAAGGTGACGGGCGCCAAGCCGCGGCCGTTCCGCAACAACGAGGAGATGTACGACGCGAAGGCGACCGACGCGGTGATGATCTCCACCCCCGACTTCCTGCACGCCTACCACGGCGTCGAGGCGATGCACGCCGGGCAGGACGCCTATATCGAGAAACCGCTGGCGCACACCATGGAAATGGCCGTGGCCATCCGTGACGCCGTCAAGCAGTCGAACCGCGTCGTGCAGATCGGCACGCAGCGCCGCAGCGCCCAGAACTACCAGATCGCCAACCAGTTCATCCGGTCGGGCAAGTTCGGCGACATCGTCATGGCCGAGATGACTTGGAACGTGAACCAGCCGGGACGCTGGCGCCGCCCGCAGCTCGTCGCCGCGATCAAGGAGCAGGACACCGACTGGAAGCGCTTTCTCGCGTATCTCCCCTACGAGCCGTGGGATCCGCGCAAGTACCTCGAGTATCGCCTGTTCTGGCCGTATTCGTCCGGCATCCCGGACCAGTGGATGGTGCACCAGATCGACACCGTGCACTGGTTCACCGATCTGCCGCGCCCCCGCAGCGTCGTCGCCAACGGCGGCCTCTATCTGTGGAAGGACGGGAGGAAGAACTGGGACACGGCGACGATCGTGTTCGACTACGGGCCGCTGAACGACCCCACCAAGGGGTTCCAGGTGGTGTACTCGTCGCGCATGACCAACTCGGCCGGCGGCACCAAGGAGCTGTACTACTCGAACGCCGGCATGCTCAACCTCGACACCAACGAGATCACGCCGACCGGCGGCCTCAACGAGAAGGCGGCGGCGGAGATGGGGATGAAGCCGAATCAGCTGTCGACGGCGAAGCTCTCCGACCTGGCCCCGGCGGAGACGGCGGCGGACACGGGCGCCGACTCGTCCACCACCGCCAACGTGCGGAACTGGATGGAGTGCGTGCGCACGCGCAAAAAGCCCAACGCCGACATCGAGGCCGGCTACAACCACGCCGTGGCGCTGTGCATGACCGTGGCGGCGATGCACAGCGGCCGCAAGGTCATGTTCGACGACAACAAACGCGACATCGTGATGGGTTGAGGGCGCTCATGCGCACGGTGTGGTTGTTCTTGGTCCTGGTGTTTCGGGGTTCGGGGTTCGGGGTTCGGGGCTCGGAAGTCCCGAATCCCGAGCCCCAAGCCCCCAGCCCCCGAGTAGACGTCATCCCGCACGATGACGCCCGCCGCGTCGACGTACTGGTCGACGGGAAACCCTTCACTGCCTACATCTACCCGACCACGAGCACGCTCAAGAAGCCGACGCTCTACCCGCTGCGGACCGCGTCGGGGAAACTGGTCACCCGCGGCTGGCCGCTCGAGCCCCGGCCGGGCGAGCGCGTGGACCACCCGCATCACGTCGGCCTGTGGTTTACCTACAGTGACGTGAACGGCCTCGACTTCTGGAACAACTCGGACGCGATCCCGGCGGCGCGCGCGTCCAAGATGGGCACGATCGCGCATCGCGCGGTGCGCCGCGCCGAGGGCGGAGCGGGTCAGGGCACGCTGGAGGTGACGGCGGAATGGGTGGATCACGAGGGGAAGGCTCTGCTGCGTGAAGACACGCGGTTTGTGTTCCGCGCCGCGGACGGCATGCGCGGCGTGGACCGGATCACGACACTCACGGCGCTCAGCCAACCCGTGACCTTCACAGACGAGAAGGACGGGCTCCTCGGCATCCGCGTGGCCCGCACGCTCGAGCAACCCTCCACGACGGCGGAGGTGTTCACCGACGCCAACGGCCACGCGACCACCGTACCGATGCTGAACAACGACGGCGTCACCGGCCGCTACAAGAGCTCCGAGGGCCTCGAGGGCGACTCGGTGTGGGGCACGCGCGGCCGCTGGACGATGCTGTCCGGCGTGGTGGAAGGGGAGCCGGTCACGCTCGCGATTTTGGACCATCCCAAGAACGTCGGCTTCCCGACCTTTTGGCACGCGCGCGGCTACGGCCTGTTCGCGGCCAATCCACTGGGGCGGAAGGCGTTCACGAATGGGAAGGAGCAGCTGAACTTCCGGCTCGCGCCGGGGGAGTCGACCACGTTCCGCCACCGCGTCCTGATCCTGTCCGGGACCGCCACGCCACAGCAGATCGAGACCTACTACCGGGACTTCACGCGGTGACCGCAGCGCCCCAGGCGGTCAGAATCCACCCGGCCGATCACGTCGCGGTGGCGGTGCGGGCGCTCGCCGAGGGGTGCCAAGTCGTCGTCGACGGTGAGGCGCTACAGCTTGGCGAGGACGTTCCCTTGGGCCACAAGATCGCCGTGCGCTCGCTCGAGCCGGGTGAGCCGGTGGTGAAATACGGCTTCCCCATCGGCGAGGTCACGGCGCCTATCGCACGCGGCGCCTGGGTGCACACCCACAATCTCAAGACGTGCCTCGAAGGGGTCGTGGAGTACCGTTACGAGCCCGCGGGCGTAGGGGCGCGGCATGCCGCGCCCCTACCTGCACGGACCTTCATGGGCTACCGGCGACGCAACGGGCGGGTGGGCACGCGCAACGAGGTGTGGATCCTCAACACGGTGGGCTGCGTGAACCACGCGGCCGAGCAAATCGGGCGTGCGGCGGCGCAGCGATTCGCGGGCCAGGTCGACGGTGTCTACAGCTTCTCGCATCCCTACGGCTGCAGCCAACTCGGCGACGACCTCCGCCACACCCAGCGCGCTCTGGCCGGTCTGCTGCGCCATCCCAACGCGGGCGGCGTTTTGGTGCTCGGCCTGGGCTGCGAAAACAACCAGCTCGACGAGCTGCTGCGCCTCGCCGGCGACGTCGACCCGGCCCGGCTACGGTTCTTCAACTCGCAGGAGGTCTCCGACGAGGTGGAAGCGGGGCTCGCGAGCTTGACGGAACTGGTGGCGACGATGGAGCACGACGCGCGACAGCAGTGCCCGGCCTCCGATCTCGTCCTCGGCCACAAGTGCGGCGGCTCGGACGGCTTGAGCGGGATCACCGCCAACCCCCTCCTCGGGCGCATCGCCGACCGACTCACCGCCCTCGGCGGCAGCGTGATCCTTACCGAGGTGCCGGAGATGTTCGGCGCCGAGCAGCTCCTGATGAACCGCGCGGCCGACGCGGCGGTGTTCCGGGAGATCGTCGCCTTGATCAACGACTTCAAGGCGTACTTCCTGCGCCACGGACAGCCGATTTACGAGAACCCCTCGCCGGGCAACGTGGCGGGCGGCCTGACGACGTTGGAAGAGAAGGCGCTCGGTGCCATCCAGAAGGGCGGGCTGGCCACCGTGACCCGGGTACTGCGCTACGGCGAGCCGGCGGGGCCGCCCGGAGGGGGCCTGTCCCTCCTCGAGTCCCCGGGCAACGACGCGGTGTCGTCCACCGCGCTGGTCGCGAGCGGAGCGACGCTGTTGCTCTTCACCACCGGGCGCGGTACACCGCTCGGCTTCCCGGTGCCGACGCTCAAGATCTCGTCCAACAGCGCGATTGCGGCGAAGAAGCCGCACTGGATCGACCTGAACGCGGGGGCGCTGCTGGACGGCACCGCGACGATGGACCAGCTCGAGGAGGAGCTCTTCGCGCTGATCCTCGCTGTGGCCTCCGGACGCGAGCTCGCCAACAACGAGAAACACGGCTACCGTGAGATAGCGATTTGGAAGGAGGGGGTCACGCTGTGAAACACGATTCCATAAGTCGCCGCCGGGCGCTGCAACAAGTGGCGATCCTGTTGGGCGGCGCCATCTCCGCCCCAACGGTCGCGGGCGTCCTGAGCACGGCGACGCGCCGCGCGTGGGCGGCCGCGCCGACGTGGGCGCCGCGGACCCTGAGCCCAGCACAGCTGGAGCTCGTCGCCACCCTCGCCGAGCACATCATTCCGCAGACGGAGACACCCGGCGCGCGCGCGGCCGGGGTGCACCGCTTCGTCGATACCCTCCTCACCGACCACTACCCAGCCGCGGAGCGCGATCGGTTCCTGGCCGGGCTCGCCGGCGTGGACACGCAGGCGCAGTCCCGTTACGGGAAGCCGTTCGCGCAGTCCGCGACCGGGCAACAGCTGGCACTGCTCCGCGAGCTGGACGCGGCGGCATACGCGGCGGGCAGAGGAGAGGACACCTGGTTCTTCCGCCGCATGAAGGAGCTGACGCTCGTCGGCTATTACACATCGGAGATCGGCGCCATGCAGGAGCTGCATGTGAGCCCCTTCGGAACGTACCGCGGCGACATCCCGTACACCTCCGTCGGACGGGCCTGGGCATGATCGCCTACGACGCCATCGTAATCGGGTCCGGCATCACGGGCGGCTGGGCCGCGAAGGAGCTCACCGAGAGGGGGCTCGAGACGCTGGTGATCGAGCGCGGCCGCAACGTGGAGCACCGCAAGGACTACATCACCGAGCACGAGCCGGGCTGGGAGTTCCCGTTGCGCAACGCGCGGCTGGCGGTGGGGACGCAAGGCGCCGAGGAGTATCCGATCCAGGCGCGCACGGGCCAATTCCACGAATCGGTCAAACACTTCTTCATCAAAGATCACCGCAATCCCTACGTCGAGGACAGGCCGTTCACCTGGATTCAGGGAGACCAGGTCGGCGGGAAGTCGCTGATCTGGGGACGGCAGGTGTATCGCTGGAGCGACCTCGATTTCGAGGCGAATCTGCGCGACGGCCACGGCGTCGACTGGCCGATCCGCTACGCCGACGTGGCACCGTGGTACAGCTACGTGGAACGCTTCATCGGCGTGAGCGGGGAGAAGCTGGGGCTGCCGCAGCTCCCGGACGGCGAGTTCCAGCCGCCGATGGAGATGAACGCGGGCGAGAAGTTCGTGAAGGCGGGGCTGGAGCGCGCCTTCCCCGACCGGCGGCTCACCATTGGCCGCGTGGCGATCCTCACCCAGGCCTTGAACGGCCGCCTGCCGTGCCATTACTGCGGCCCCTGCGAGCGGGGCTGCTCCACCGGGTCGTATTTCTCGAGCCAGGCATCCACGCTCCCGGCCGCGCGGGCGACCGGGCGGCTCACCATCGTCCCCGACAGCGTGGTGCACTCGGTCATCTACGACGCCGCCAAGCACCGGGTCACCGGTGTGCGCGTCGTGGACACGACGACGAAGCAGACGCGCGAGTACGCCGGCCGTCTGGTCTTCCTGTGCGCCTCGACGCTCGCCACTGCCCGCGTGCTGCTCAACTCCAAGTCGCCCAGCTTCCCGAACGGCCTCGCCAACTCGAGCGGCGTGCTGGGGCGCTATCTCATGGACCATCACTTCCGCGCGGGCGCGAGCGGGGGGATCGAGGGGCTGCTGGATCGCTACTACCAGGGCAACCGCCCCAACGGCATCTACGTCCCGCGGTTTCGCAACCTGGGGGACGACGCGTCGCGCCGCGGCGACTACGTGCGCGGGTTCGGCTATCAGGGCGGCGCGAGCCGCCAGGGGTGGGCACGCGGTGCCGGCGAGCCCGGGTTCGGCGTGGAGCTGAAACGCACGCTGCACGACCCGGGGCGCTGGACGATGGGTCTGACCGCGTTCGGCGAGTGCCTGCCGCGCGCTGACAACTACGTCGAGCTGGCGGACCAGACCGACGAGTTCGGGATCCCGGTGCTCCGCATTCACTGCACATGGGGCGACAACGAGCTCGCCATGCGGAAGGACATGGCCGCGTCGGCCGCCGAAATGCTCGAGGCCGCGGGGGTCAAGGACGTGCGTACGTATGACGCCAATCGAGAGGGCGGCCTAGGCGCCGAGCCGGGGCTGGGCATCCATGAGATGGGCACGGCCCGGATGGGACGCGACCCCAAGACGTCGGTCCTGAACGCCCACAACCAGGCGCACGACGTCCCCAACCTGTTCGTGACCGACGGCGCATGCATGGCCAGCTCGTCGTGCGTCAATCCCTCGATCACGTACATGGCGCTCACCGCGCGCGCCTGCGACTATGCCGTGGCGGAGTCGAAGCGCGGCAACCTGTGAAGCCTTCGGAGTGAACATGATCAA
>Ga0209761_1000219_pt1 | contig 33082 bp, 34 predicted proteins | sample GraSoi013_1_40cm_4_FD_185818 | JGI IMG/M metagenome (GOLD analysis project Ga0209761, IMG submission 185818) | Grasslands soil microbial communities from the Angelo Coastal Reserve, California, USA - Sample 09_25_2013_1_40cm (SPAdes) (version 2) | ecosystem: Environmental > Terrestrial > Soil >... | reverse complement strand
TGGTCGTTGATAGAATACGATTCTGCATTCTTGATGATCGTGCCTGATTTTCAGAAGAGGAAGGGCTACGTCGGGGGAGCCATAAGAAACAAGATTACGCCTGAGCGCTTGTTTCTGAAAAGCTACATTCAACTTTCACAGACCGCCTATGATCCTCAGCTCAGAAGCAACGTCCTCCTTCTCGACCGGCTTGCATATCCCGAGTTCGACTTGAAACCTGAATCCCGAATCGGCTTTGCTCACTCCTACGGTAGCGCTGACGAACCTGTCAGACCGATCATCTTTCAGACAAACAAAATAGCGAACCCAATTCAGGAACTAGTCATCCAGACTTTATCATCGATGACCAGCAACAGCATCCCCGAACTATTCGGCCACAACAAGCCATTGTTCATTGCAGACAAGGTAGCCAAATGGCACAATGAAGAGATGCGTAAAATCATCGACACTACCGGCAAATGGCTTATGAACAGTCCCAAACTACGCCACTTCGTATTCTACATGAGCACGTTCCGGGAGCGAAGGAGTGAGATCGAGAGTGCTCGAAGAGAAAGCTTCTAGATACTTTACCGACTTCAACGGACGATTCAAAGCCCGTCTCGCCGCCGTAACGCCCGCCTTCATGCCTGCGGGGACCCACGAGCTGACGGGGATCTCCTCAAGGTACGAGTGTCGGATCAAGGTCGAATATCACAAGGACATCATGGGTCTTATCGAGGAAGGAATGCTTGTAGCCATTAGGAACTTCAAGTCAAATGCTAAGGATCAGCGGCATTCACTGATGGTCATATCAAGGGTCTGGCCAGAACACTATGGGCTCAAGGGTCTCTCGGAACACAGCTACTATCCTATGCAGTTCGAGATCATACAGCAATCCGTCAAGGACTGGGACACAAGCGACAAGTCTACGATGATGGTTCAGATCAGCGCCCTGCCCATCAACTACGATCTTGTTCTCAACGGCGAAAGCGAACCCAAGTACGAGAAGGGTTTCACTTATCCGGTAATCGCCGCTGAAGCAGAAATTCTCAACCGTGACATGATCAGTCACATGTACAATCAGCGCATACTAGCCAAACTCGGCTTCAACTCCAAAACAACCACCAGCGATGCCTACAAAGACCCCAGAATCGGGACGATTCAGATGTTCGAGTCGATGGACGAGAAGATCCCCATCTACCTCGACTTCGAAGCAATGGTCCGATACCACTTCGGAATCTTCGCCTTTACCGGCGCCGGAAAGTCCAATCTCCTTTCGAACATACTCCGCCGACTACTCATCCATCAGCCCGAAGTGAAAGTGATCGTATTCGATATTTCTAGTGAATATCCATTCCTCCTAATGGACCTCTTCGCAGACGACAAGATCCCGTCCAAGATAATTCTCGAAAATCCCGTCACAAACGCAGAACAGTTCTACGCCAGTGTAGTCAAACCTCGCGAATACGAGGATGACGATCGAGCCCGCAAAGTCTTCGCCCGAATCTTCGGCCAGAAAAAGATCACCTACTATCTCAAGCCGGAATCCAAGGTCCCGACATACGGGGACATCGTGGAAGAGCTCAACAGGCAGCGAAACGAGAGCTTGGACAAGCCACACTATGTCAACGCCCTAGACCGGATCCGCCAAGACGTAGTCGACTACAAAGCGGAACATGCAATGACAGACTCCAAACCCATAGACGAGGACTTCATCAAACAACTCGACGAATGGGGACGCGGTGCCGTTGACGAGTTCAAGATCTCCGACCGGAGCGGCGTATACGCCTGGGCGACTAGTCGACTGACACTCATCGACAATCTCAAGCGTGCCGAGAAAGAAAAGCGGACAACTGGAGGATTAGACATTGAAGGAATACGAGAGCTCGTTGAGAAGGAAACACGTCTAACCTGCATCTCCATATCAGACCCGTACGTCATCAAGGAACTAGTCGTCGACCTAGCACGAGAGTTCCTACATCGTCGAAAACGTTCGTTCAAGGTCAAACCCTACGTCCTCTTCGTGTTCGACGAAGCACAGGAATTCGTCCCAGACCTTGGAAGCTCATCAGGCATAGACAAGGACTGCTCGAAAGTTGTTGAGACCCTCCTCAGACAAGGTCGAAAGTATGGCTTAGGCGGATGCCTTGCCACTCAGAGGATAGCATACCTCAACACAAACGCCCTGCAACAGTTGCACACCTACTTCGTTGGAACCCTGCCTCGACCCTATGACAGGACAGTAGTCAGCGATACTTTCACTATCGACAAGCAGATACTTGAGAAGACACTTGAATTTGCTCCCGGCGAGTGGCTCCTCTCCAGTTTCATTGCAACCGGAATGGAGAACGTGCCGATATTCATTCGAGCCGACAACGCTGAGGCTGAAGTGGAGAAGACCCTAAACAGGCTCACTTGACAAGCCCGGTTTTTCTGATTGCCGAATTCAGGTTCTGCGAAAGACACCTTTCCTTAGCGTTTCTCGGAACGCACTGAACACGACGACATGACCGCGGCTTCGAAGTGTCTCCCACGCGGCAAAGACGAGAAAGACTATTGCGACCAGCAGACGAGCCTCAATTACAGCTGTAGAGATGACCCAGAGAACTAGCAAAACAAGGGCATTCTGAATATCGTACGTCAAATCCAGAAGGCTTGCACACGCGTATAGGGACTGGCTCATCGTCAAAAAAATCTCTATCCATTGAAGTTGTCCCAATGGGATCGATCCAGCCCCTCTACTGCTAACGAAATACACCACGGGGATCAGTGCGACTAATGCCGTCAGCTCGTTTACTGAGGAAGAAATGAAATTCAGGAGAGCCAGTGGGGCTAAGGTGATCTGTCTGGCCCAGTTGAACGCGGTCACTTTCTCGGGGAACTCGGAGAGAACCGGGGCAATCCACTGAATTGTGAAGAAGACCGCTCCAGAACCCAACAGACCGACCAGAAACATCTGCGCAAGGTTCTGAATGGATATGACGAAACTGTCAGTTATCAGAACGAACGTCAAGCCCGCGAAGAGAAAAAGGCCCAAGATCGCTCCGGTCTTCTTTCTCTTCGATTTGATCTCAACAATAGCGAGGCTTGGACCCAGAAGAGGTTCTTCAGGAGCCTCTTTTCCCCTGGGAAGTCTCGCGAGCATCCACATGTATGCAACGAAAATCCCGACCCAAACTAGAGCGTCGAAAATCGTCAGCTCTTCTTCAATTAGGACCCAGACATAGTACAGTGAGGCTCCGAGCATGAAAACCACCTCGATGCTCTGTTCCCTTCGGAGAGCTATCGTCGTTGCTCCTTGCTGACCGTTCCTCCGTCTTTGGATTATCAGAGTCAAGAGGATTAGAGGCCAGCCGAAGCCTGTGAGCAGTCGATTAGCGCCGGTGAAGTTGGCAATGACGTTGTGAAGCCAGACGGCGGGTTCTTTTCCCGCCTTCCATGCAATAGTACCCTCAACAAAATACTCCGGTATGGTCTGGACTATCGCCACAATCGCCAGGGCTAGCCCTCTGCTGATCGAGGATTCGGAAGCCTCGGCAGCCCAAGCAATCAGCAAGGAGGCTGCTATGATAGCACCGAAGGTCGAGACTGCTATTACGTAGATCGAGCCCGGGGCGAGGAGGACGATTGTGATGGCTGTTAGGGTCCAGAGTATGAGTGCGCTGTATTCGAGTAGCACCCTAGTCCTCGGGATGAATCATCGCCCGGGTCTCCGCCGGTTAGCGCCTTGTTTAACGGGTTTATGGTAGACTCTGAGGTCTAGGACCCTAGCTAAACAGGGATGTCCTTCTCTTCAGGACTGACTAGCTTGTAGATTGCTAACGCGGATCCCCGACATGATTGAGAGATCCGCGCTGGCGTGGGCGATCGAGCGCATCCGAGCTGGGTCGGCTCGTGCACGGAAATGCGTTACTCCCAACGAAAGTAACGCGTAGCTATGAAGGCGAAGAGACCTGTGTAAACGACCATCGTAACTACAGCGGTAACAGGCGGAGCAGCATTGAAGACCGAATAGAGTAAGGCCTGAGCGGCCGCGCCAGACGGAGAATAGTACATGATCGTCGCCCATGGCCCACCCACCGTGGCAGGTTGAATCCAGAGACCCGAAAGGAAAAGCGAGAGAAAGAACAACCCTCCAGACAAGGCGCTTGCAATGGTCTGTGATGGAGCCAGGGCTGCAACAACCAAGCCAAGAGAAAACATCACCGAAATCGAGAGAACGATTGAGAGAACAAAATACGGAATACCTACGTCAAGCGTCGCCCCGAAGACTAATTCGCTTCCAAAGATGACAATCAAGATTGTCGCCAAGGCAAGCACAAGGTTGAGAGTCAATTGAGCTGCGAGCAGTCTTGAAGGAGGCGTTGGAGTCGTTGAAACTCTTCGGAGCCAACCCATCTCCCGATACTTCACCAAGGTAACGGGCAAAGAACTGATTCCAAGGGAAATAAATCCAACAACCATGATTACTGGAACGTAAATGTCCAAGACTGTGTGGCCCGTACCAGCGACGTTCCCTGGGACTGCTATTCCAATGAGGCCGAATATCACGAGCAGGATGATTGGAAAACCGATTCCCATCGCCAACCCCGCAGGTTCTCGCAGGGCGAGCTTTCCCTCGACCTTGAGGAGTTCCGCAAAATGACCTTGGAATCGGCCGTCCTTCGAGTCGCCTAGTGTCGAAGTCATGATTGAGGTCTTTCCTGAACCTTAGAAGTGTCGTCCCTGGTCAGCTTCACGAACGCGTCGTCAAGATTTCCTCCTCTCGCCTCAATGTCAGAGACGTGCACTCCGATCCTCGTGAGAGAGTCGATGACGGACGCTGCGAGGTCGCCGGCACCGATGACGGTAACGTAGGCTTCTTTCCTCTCTATCTCTTTCACGCCAGGTATTGCGTACATTGTCTTGTCGTCGACGGGCTTGGACGGAACAAAGCGCACTCTCTTTCCTCCCGCTTGTGCCGCGATGGCTTCGGGCGTGTCCAGCACTATGAGCTTGCCGTGGTTGATGAGGGCGAGGCGGTCGCACAGTCTCTCAGCTTCGTCCATGAAGTGGGTCACGAGTATCACGGTTGCGCCGCGGTCCCTGATGCTCTCTATGAGTGTCCACGTCTCGCGCCTCGCTTCCGGGTCGAGCCCAGTGGTCAGTTCATCCAGAATGGCAATCTTGGGGTTTCCCACCAAGGCGAGCGCTATCGACAGCCTCTGCTTCTGACCACCAGACAATTTCTTGTATACGGAATTCTTGACGTGGCTGATCCCAAGGGTCTCGAGCATGCCATCCGGGTCCGCTGGGTTCGGATAGAAAGAGGCGAAGAGCCTCAATGCTTCCCCCACTTTGAGGCGCGGAGGCATCGTGCTTTCTTGGAGCTGAACGCCGAGAAATCCTCTTATCACCTTCCTGTCCTTCAGCGGCGAGAGCCCGTGAATACTGATTGAACCGGAATCCGGCACTCGAAGCCCGGAGATGCACTCCACGGCGGTGGTCTTGCCAGCACCGTTGGGTCCAATGATTCCAAAAATCTCTCCTTCCTTTATTGAGAAGGAAACATCGTTAACAGCAACGAATTGTCCGTATCTTTTGACAAGATGCTGAACCGTGACTACTGGTTCAGATTCCTTGTGCAAAGACTCCAATGAATCAGAGATTTGAGTGCGACTCATTGGATCGCGTCAGCGGACGAACACTTGCAATAAAAGGACCTGAACAATTCCACGGCGGAAAATATGATTCCAAGCTGAAAAAGATGAGTGAAGGTTCCTCGTGCTGTCTAGTGCTTCTCTTTCTTTTCGGTGTGGTCTAGGCTAATCGCGTAGGAGATTATCATGTATGGGTCTATGGATGTATTGAGTATCTCGATGCAGTAAGAGTCTCTGACTGAGACCCACTTCTTGTGGATCTGCGCAATTGGCTGGCCGGACATGTCTTGGATGTTGTAGTCGTGTTCCCAGATGTTTCCCTTCATCTTGGCAATCTCCTGCCCGGACGCGTTTTCCATCCACCATTTCTCGCCGAGCATAGAGACCAGCTTCTTCTTCACTTGGGCGACCCTTTGTCCCTGCGCGTCGTATATCTCGTAGGTCGGGCGAATGGTGAGAACTTTCCCGTGAATCTCGCCGAGTCTCTGACCATTTGTGTCCTCGTACCAGAATTTTGGACCGAAACTAACTAGTTGCTGTTTCACATAGGCGAGCAGGCTGCCGTTACGGTCCTTGATTCCGAAAGTGTCTCTTATCGCCAGAATCTTCTGGTCGATGATGTACGAGTTTCCACTAAACTGTGGGACAAGTCTTCCTTGAGCATAAGATGTGCCGTAGACGGGTCCCGTAGTCTGTGCCATTGGTTGTCCTATCGGTCCCGCGGGTTGGCCCATGGCTTGGCCTATTTGTGCGCCGCAATAGGGGCAGAAAGATGATCCGGTTCCGATTCCGGCGCCGCATCGCGGGCATCTTGCTCCTGCCATCATGATAGCTCGTTATTGCTCGACTTATGAATTGACTAAAGAGAGTTTCAGTACTCCCGTTCCGGCTAGATAGGGATGGTTTCCTTGGTCTCGGGCACAGGCTTGGCGGGTTTGAATCTGCCCGGCCGGGCTCCTAGACAGATTTTCCCTTGGTCTGGTTCAGCGTCACGGCTTCTCGGATGAGATTCTTCAGTGCGACATCGTTTATGCTGTCATTCTCGTGGATGTCGATGGCGCGAACTGTGTTGCTATCTAGGCGCGTGTTGAAGAGCTTTTTTGGATCTTTCATCTGAGCGCCTTTGGGAAACGTCAGCCTAACAGCATTCTTGAGCGCTTCCCCTATGCAGATTATTCCATCGTGGGACCAGACCGGGACTCCCATCGGGTTGCTTGGTTTCTTCCACTTTACTTCTTCGACCAAGCCGGCGTCGGCTTTCTTGATTAAAGCACGCAGGAGTGATAATTTCTCGCCCCGCCAATCATCTTGATTCTTGATAATAGCGTCTATCTCCTGGGAGGGGGACTTGCCTTTCAGGGCAGGACTTGTCCTCGACTTCATGCTAGCTTACGCTCTCAGCAGGTTTGAACCCGATGCGGGCTAGAAGAGAGGCAAATCGTGCATCGGATCGTAATGAGTCGAATCTCGGCTCGACGTTTGCCCAGACAAGCCAACTTGATCTCTCAAGGAATGCTCTCTCGAGATACTTCATTGCCTCGTCTTTGTTTCCGATGCTTGTGTAAACAAGCGCGATCCAGTAAGATGGCACATACTGCTCAGTGCCTCTCGTCAAGAGCTTGTCGAGCAGCTTCTTCGCGTCAGCTATTCGACCGGCCGCGGCAAATGCCTGCGCGAGAGTGGCAAGCGAGACGGTAGTCTGGTGCGATAGTTTGACTGCCTCTTCGACCTGTTCGATGGCTTCCTTGAACATGCCTTTCTGCAGGTAGGGTCTCCCGAACCAGAGCCGTGCTGGGACGAAGGAAGGGTCCGACTCGACAGCTTTTCGGTACTGGTCAATGGCCAGGTCGTACTGTCTGGAGAGATATAGTACGTGACCGATTCCCGTGTTGATCGAGTATGATAACGGGTCTAGAACCAGTGCTTTCCTCATCTCTTCCAAGGCTTCGTCGAATCTTCCGAATGATTTGACAAAGTCCGCGTAATACTGGTGGGCTTGAGCGTATCCGGGATTCAGTTCGAGAGCTTTCTTGAATTCTGCTTCGGCACCGTTCCAGTCCCACTCGTAGTAGAACTTGACTAGGCCGAGAGATGCGTGAGCCTCTGCGAGATGATCGTCCAATGAGAGTGCTTTCTCGGCAGCTGTCTTGGCTTTTGGGAAACCTTCCTTTGGCGGAACATATTCTAGGGAGTAGGAAGCGAGGATAGAGTAGGCATCAGCCAACCCCGTATACGCGAGTGCGAACTTTGGATCGCGTTTTATCGAGCTCTCGAATTCATGGATCGCATCTTTCAGCCCTTTCTCCGTTCTCGTGTTTAGTGAGTGTCGGCCTTTCAAATAAAGCGAGTAAGCCTCAGGTATGCCAGTTGCCTTCTTCTCAAGACGTAAGGTCTCGCTCTGGAGAACGCGGACCTTTAGCGCTCTTGCGATTCTCTTCGCGATCTCGCTCTGGATAGAGAAGGCGTCTTCGAGGTTACGGTCGTATGTTTCTGACCAGAGGTGTTCTTCCGTCCCGGCGTCGATGAGCTGTGCTGTTATTCGGAGTTTCTTGCCCGCGACTCGAACGCTGCCCTCAAGGACCGTTCCAACGTTGAGCTCTCGACCGATCTCAACGACTGGCTTAGTCAGGCCCTTGTATCTAATTATGGACGTTCGTGCGATAACGCCGAGGCTCTTGATTCTCGAGAGTGTCGCGATTAGTTCCTCGGTCATCCCGTCCGAGAAATACTCGTCGTTGGGATTGGGACTGATGTTTGCGAAGGGCAGGACTGCTATCCGCTTCTTATCGAATTGAGTTGATGAAGGGATCCTCTCTTGTTGCCAGGGTAGTGTGACCTTGTACAGTTCGATCGGCGTTGCGACATTCTTGAGTGTCTTGGGGCCAAGGCTCGTGAGAGGTAGTTCGAACTTGTTCTGGACTTGGTCGTAGACTTGTCGGCTGAGGCTTATGCCTCCATTCTCGGCGAATGGTCCGATCCTTGACGCGACGTTTACGGCGTCGCCGGAAATGTCTCCTTCTGACTCGACAACGTCGCCTAGGTGGATTCCTATTCTCAGGTGGACCCGTTTTTCTTCAGCGAATGGGGTATTGTGTTCTCTAGTTTTTCCTTGGATATCGTACGCGCATCTGACAGCGTCAAGGGCGCTTGGGAACTCGATGAGAAACGCATCGCCAATGGTCTTGACCTCTCTTCCGTTGTGACGATTCAGAATTTCTCTAACCAGTTTTCTCTGATCTTCCAGCAGAGATAGGGAGAGTGATTCGTTCTTCTGTGCCAGTAGCGTATACCCAACTATATCGGTGAACATGATCGCGGCAAGCCTTCGCCGCTTCTGGGACGACACGTTCCTTGCGATTCTTGTTCTCGCCGCTCGCTGATAAATCGGTTACGAAGCCTACCCTGACGAGTTACTCAGAATGCCAGCCGGAATCAGGCTCCTCTGCTCGCGCTCGCGCGTTTGCGAACGTCTTAGCGTACTTCTCCGCCAAAGGTGTGACGACGGTATAATCCCTTCTTGCGCGGGCGATAGATCGGTTTCTGGGGCGGGAGACCCTTCGAAGTCAGGTCAGCACACTTGGAACACATGACCCATGTGCAGTCAGCCTTGCAGAAGCAGCATTTCGACACTTGCCCCCGAGCATTGTCCCATGGAAAAACATCGGCGGAATGTTCCTTTGTGTATTTGCTGACCATTCCGAAATACAAGACAGCGATCAGCCCTTACGGCTCTTACGTTTATCCGCTTGCTCTAAACGATGTGATATCTCTCGGCATCCACATCCTCCTAGAACCGCTTATTACTCTCCAAAACCATCGGCGTTCTTGCTGTTTCCCATGCCGTTCGAGGGAGAAGATCGAATACTCGAAACTTTCAGAGAACTCTGTCAACAACTGACCATCAGAAACTACAACGCGACCAGTGTCACTTGGAGATCCGACATCCAGAGAGGAAGGATGAAGGGTGGAACACCCATCATGGGTGTCCTCCCATGGGACATTTGCGTCCTATCCAAGAACACTATAATCTTGCCTTTGCATATGAGGGAAGAGTTAGAGCCTGAACAGTGGAGGCCCATTATTGCTTCGTCTCTCTTCTACAAGAAAACGCTTCGAACCAGAATCATTATTGGAATAACACTGAGAACTCTTCTCTTCGCAGCGATCGCACTAGCCCTCTACTTTGCATTGCAAATTCTACTTCCGCAGCCCTACACGGCTGTACAGAGTAATGGAGCGTCTAATACAGGGCCTCTCGGAGGATTTGTCGGGATTCTATTAGCTCCCATAATCCTATTCGTGGGACCTTCTTACTCTTCGTATACTTACCTGAGGAGAATTAGGCTCTTGGCGGATCAAGACGCTGCAGATATCGTCGGGGCGCCTCTGTTCATCTCTGTTCTAACCCAGATTCAACAACTCGATACGAACGGCTATGGTAGTACCAGCAATCGACGCGGAGCAGGCGGCGGCTATTCCCTTCCTACGCTACAACAGAGATTACAGAACCTCCAGACCTACTCCGGCAAAGCAACCATGTAGAACCCATCGACGGGAGTTCGAATCTCCCCCGGACCATCACTGTGAGCACTAGAAGATGGAGTAAGCCGTTGTCCTCGAAGACGCTCTTTACGAACTTGTCGACCAGTCTCTGTTTCTCCGGGACTGAACCTTTCGTTCCTATCGTCGCATGGTCCATGGTTGGTTGTTAGCAATAGTCCAGGGAGGGTCTCCCGGGCTTGATGTGCTGAATGGTCCCGTTCCAAGTCTGTGGCGTCGCAAGTCGAACGTGGGTCCGATGTAGTTCGGGTTCTTGCCTAGGGCTGCTACTGGATGGTATGGGGTGATTTCGTTTCTTGCTGCGTAGACTGCCAGTGCGACTGCCCAGAGTCTGTCGTCGTGGGTCCCGGCTGGATGTGAGAACTGTAGCTGGCCGGTCTTTGAGAGCTGGACTCGCTCGTTGCTCATCTCGTTCATTAGCTCTGGATCGCGCGGGATGTGTAGCGTTCCATCCTGCATCGAGCGTTTGAGAACGTCCATTATCTTCTGTTTCTCCGGGAGGGATAGAGTGATTCCGAGAGCGTTCTTCAATCCTGACTTGACCGCGTCCTGTACGAAAAATCCGCCGAGACCGGTCTCGTCAATGTAGATTCGGGAAAGGGTCTGCAGCCTCTCATTCAATAGACTGAGATATCCAGTTACGTTCGAGAAGATTGTGGCCTGGGGGAAGGCGGTAACGTGGGTCACGTAGATGCGTGGTGCCTGTTTCTCAACTACTGCGACCGCTGAGTGGTCAATCTTGAGAGCGGGATCACAGCCTGCAAAGAACTTCCCGGTGCGTGGCAGTCTTCCATCGATCACGTCTTCTCTCGTGAACGTCTCAATGTTATCCATGACACAGCTCTCAATCAATTCCCGGGGCAGGTAGGCGTCCTCGTCGTCCGCAAACTCCGCCTCCATCTCCCGCGTCCACCGTCCCGGGTCCGTCTGGTACTGTTTCCTGATCCTCTCAAGAAATTCTGGGTCGATGGGCCCGTTCGGCTTCAACGCTTCTCTGTAGCTGACATGGTGGCGTGAGAAGTCTCCGAAGATGTCGTCGTCCGTGGCCATGCCGTAGAAGAGCGTGTCCCGGGACCCGGGAGTGCTCGTGGCGAAGAACGGCCCGTTGGTAGTGCTCAGCGTGAATATGATAGCATCATACAATTCCTTGTCATGTTCAATGTATGCAAACTCGTCCGCCACAACCATGTTCAACGTCTCTCCCCTGATCGTGTCCGGACTATTCGGCAAAGCCTCTATCACGGACCCGTTGCGAAACGCGAGCTTCCCCTTCCGAGGCAGACCCTCAAGAACGTCGACTCCTAGGCGCGAGATTAACCGATCGATCTTGTCAATCAGCTTCCTGCTCTGCCTCAGGCTAGGTGCGACTATGGCGGCTCTGAATCCTCTCTGTGTTAGAGCGTTGAATAACACAACTCCGGCATGACCAGGCTTTTCCCGCTCTGCCTGGACCATCGGGCTAGGATGAGCTTGCTCTTGTCACGGAGCAGCTTTTCCTGATAGGCTGTCGGTCGGAACCCTAGACGCTTGAAGAATTCGACTACATCGGTCTCTTCAGTGAGCGGTCTCTTGCCTGCTTCCTCTCTTTCGTGCTTCTTCTCGAGGTCTCTGTGATAACGGTCTATTCTTCCGCGAACCGATTCTGGCATAGCTGATCTATCGACCTGTCTTTCGTGGGATTTGGCCCGAGGCTTCTAGATCCTTGAGTCGTCTCTCCCATTCCCTATACTGCTTGTCCTTCAGTACCTGGTTCAGAACTTGAGATGTGTTAGTGTGAAGTTGGGTCCACCGTTCGCGGCTTTTTGGGTCGAACTTGAGGTTCGTCATCATCGCGCGAGACATTTCGAGGCTTTGCTGAAGTTGCTCGATTATGCGCGATCTAAGCTCGTCTTCGTCCCCGTCCTCTTTTCGGATCAGGACCCACCCTCCTTTTCCTGCGTCATTTCGCTGTAGAGCCGGTCTATCTCGTCGTGAAGATCCCTTCCGACTCGTCTTCTTGGTCTTGGATTTCGTGCTTCTAGCCATAGACAGAGGGATCTTGTGGCGATGCTGCCATAGAGTCTGGCCTGCGCAGGATCGAGCGATCCTTCCTTGGACCCTTCTTCCAACTTGTCAAGTACGATCCTTGTCAGTCTCTTGATATTGGCAAGGAGTTCTTTGCTGTCGGGGTCCGCTCCGCTATCAGTTTGCATATTCATCCTACTCACTGGTCTACATGTCTGAAAGCTAAGGCTTGTATCCGGTTGTATTCGGTCTTGCAGACCCGAGACCCCCTTGTCAGTCGATTTAGCCAGCTCCGTGAATCCGGAATGTCGAAAGAGGAGGCTTGGGAGGTGATGGCGGTGGAGATTCTGACCGACGCAGGCCTAGTTTTGCGCCCAACCATCCGGAAGGCGTTCCTGTTCCGGCCAGGACGGAGTCTATTCAAGTCTCCATCGAAGAGGCGAAGCTTCTCAGACCCCTAAGAATCGAACCTGAGGATGACGATCGAATCCGAAGGCTCCTCGTAGCCGCAAGAAGTGTGGGTGCTGTCTCACGGGAGGATCGTCCAAGCATGAGTTCAATCGCGCGTCGGGCTTTACGTCTCGGTATTGACGAGCTAGAAAGAAGAAACGCACAAAAAACGGTGAGCCGCCCTTCGGCAAGCGCAAACTAAAGCGAAGTCACGCGTGATTGGATGAATCTGCGCATTCTATGGCGTTAGCTAAACCAAGCAACCCATCGGGGCACGTTCGATTCGCGAAGGCTAATTCGGGTCTCATGCTTGGCCGTAACCGGGGGGGCGGCGCCCGGGGGGAGGGGACAGTCTTATTACGGCAAGGGGTCGTGCAGTATGGAGGAACGAGTTGAAACCTGCTAGGGCTGGTCCTTCTGCCGATCTGGACCAGATGCTTCGCAGGGCGATGGAACAGCCCGGAGTCGCCGACGCTATGAAGGCGTTCGGCCAGTACGCGGAAATAACCGCTTCGGTGAAAGAGTACCTTCGGGTGCCGCAGCCGACCTCGACGGTTTCGGACTCCGCGTCGTAGACGATCATGAGAGGCCCGAGACCAGAGTGCCTTCTTGGGGTACCATTCTCGGGGAACTGAACCAGCTTCAGGCGAAGCAGGATCCCAGAGCGTTCGACACCCTCAGACGCAAGTACCTGGTAGCCCTCCAGAACCACACTCGCAGAAACACAGTCCCTTACGCGGCGCGCTGGACCCACGCCCTGCCCATTCCGGTCCCCCGTGTCGCCGGAACAAGTAATGATTACTGACGAGGATATGGAGGGCTTCATGGAAGCGCTAACCCCGCTTCCCGCGTCAGACGGTCTCGACCTGATCCTGCATTCTCCCGGCGGATCCGCTGAGGCGACGGAGGCGCTGGTCAGCTATATCCGATCGAAGTTCGCGGACTTCAGGGTGCTGATACCGCACGCGGCCATGTCGGCGGCGACAATGCTGTCCACGTCGTCGAACCGGATCTCGATGGGCAGGCAGTCGTCGATCGGTCCCATCGATCCGCAGTTCACGGTGACCGGCGAGGGCGGAGTGGCCAGGTCGAGTCCGGCCCAGGCAATCCTCGACCAGTTCTCGCTGGCGAAGAAGGAGTGTCGCGACCGTAACAACCTCGCCGCCTGGGTCCCGATGCTCACGCAGTATGGGCCCGCGCTATTGGTCCAGTGCGAAGAGTCGTTGAAACTATCCAGGGAACTCGTCAAGACTTGGCTCGCGAAATACATGCTCAAGGGTCAACGAAATGCTGGCATGAAAGCGTCGACAATAGCGAAGAAGCTGGCTAAACACACGATGTTCAAGACCCACGCCCGCCACATAGACTGAGACTCCGCCAGGGCCATGGGGCTTGTGATCGAAGACATGGAACAGGATCCCAAGTTGGAGGATCTCGTGCTGTCGGTCTTTCACTCGATGAGCCTGACGTTCATGGGAACTCCGACCATGAAGCTTATTGAGAACCACCTCGGCAACGCGTGGGTCCGCGCCGTCCAGATCAACATAGTACAGGCGGTGCGTCCTCCAGCCGGCAAACCTACAATGCCGCTGCCGCCACCAGGCGGCGTTCCCACCGGTGAACCATCGCAGACTCCGAGCGAGATCGGACCCATTTCCACACCTTGAACGAAGATCCCTGCCGGCGATTTACAGTAGAGAATATGCTTCACCGCTGGACGAGAAGTAGCTGTCCGGCCCAGACGAGTAGAATGCCCACGCCCGCCAAATCTAGGTTCGCACAAGGCAAAGCCGCATAGAGATTTGTTTTCTTTTCTTGTTAACTATTCTAGACCCCAGGGGGGGTATCGTTTTCTCGCGAGACGCCGCGTAAGATATGGCCTGTCCTTGGTGGACCGGGCGGGATTTGAACCCGCGGCCTTTCGGTCATCCCAGGCAGAACGCCTATGCGAACCGAACGTTCTACGGCCTGACATTCGTCAGTATACCAGGCTGAACTACCGGCCCCAAAAACTTGCATTCCACAAACCCATCTTAAGACTTTGGCGAGCAACCGCCCCTAACAGATTCCGGAAAATGTTAATACCCGTCCGAGCCCCAGCCGAAAAAACCAGTGGGCCCGTAGCTCAGCACGGTTATGTTGCAAGAAGCAACGCCAAGGAGCACACGACTGATAATCGTGGGGTCGTGAACCCGGACGACGTCCAGTCGACAGAGTTCAAATCTCTCCGGGCCCACCACAAACCCACCTACAACTTCACACCCATCTCAGCAAACGCCGGCTCCAACAACTGATCAGGACGAGGATCAAACTCGGGAACACCATCCCGCTTCAATATCCCCGGAACCGTTCTAATGTTGAAGTCAGAAGGCTGAAAGCGGGAATTCAGCCGCTTAGGATCCAGCGGAAACGAGGCAGGTGCCCCAGGCTCCGGCCGGAGAGTAAACGGAGCAGCCACAGTCTTCTGCAGACCGTTCTGGAAGAAATCGACATACACCTTCCCAATCCTATCAGCCCGATTCCTCGACGTAGACACCTTCTTCGGAACAAGATCCTCCAGCAATATCCCAAGCAGCAGGACAAACCTCCGTATCGTCTCTATCGAATACTTCGGCACGACCGGAATCAGGAAATGGAAACCATCAGCTCCCGACGTCTTGATCATGTGACGAAGCCGCATCTCCACCAGCGCAGAGTGGACCGCTCGAGCAATCCCCACCGCATCCTCAAACTCCGCTGGCGGATACGGATCAAGATCAACCAAGACCAGATCATGCCAGTCAGTTTTTGGAGCGGACGAGAGAAACTGGTTAATCTCCAGACAGGCCAGATCCGCCAGCCAGACCAGCGTCGCCTTATCATCACAGACGACATGTCGGACAGACTTGTTGAGACTATTCGATCGCACCTTCGCAATCTTGACCCAGCTCGGATGGTTGGGCCAGTCCTTCTGGACGAACGATTTCCCCGGAACCCCGTGAGGGAATCGGTTCAACATCAATGGCCGGTTCTTGATGAGAGGAATCATGCTATCAGCGACGCTTGAATAATACTGGATGACGTCAGCCTTCGTCACATCTTCCCGCTTCCACATCAGCTTGTCAAGATTGGAGAGACCAATCTTGCGCCCATCAACCTCGACAATCTCTGTCGTCTTCTTCAAAGAAACCCTTACTCAGTCACAGTACGTGTCTAGCAATACTCTTATCCGAGTAGACTAGAAAAGCCATGTTCTCCGCGACCCTCAGAAGATGACAAGTTGCCTCCCAGACCAATATGGAAAGGCGCGATCAGCTTCGGCCTAGTCAGCATACCAGTCAAGACCTACGGCGCCATCTCAGAACACAAAACAGGCCTGCGCCTGATGTGCCCGAAAGACAAGGTACCGCTCTCGTTCAGACGCATCTGTCCCAAGGAGGGCCGTGAGATATCGTGGGACGAGGTCGTGCGAGGCTATGAGGTCCAGAAAGGAAAATACATAATCATCACGCCCAAAGAGCTCGAAGCTCTAGAACTGCAGTCCGGTCGACTTGTCGAGGTTTTCCAGTTTGTAGATGCCGACAAGCTCGACGCGGTCTACTTCGACAACAGCTACTACTTGATTCCCGACGAGCACGGCGAAAAGCCCTACTACCTAATGCGTGAAGCGCTCGAGCAGAACAACAAGGTCGGAGTAGGCCGTGTCGTCATGCACGAGAAAGAACATCTCATTGCATTGAGGTCATATGAGGGGGCGATACTAATGACGACACTGCACTATGCAGATGAGGTCAGGACACCACGAGACTTTCCCGAACTCAAGAAACCACCGGAGGTGGAGAAGGAAGAGCTCGAACTCGCCGGCCAACTGATCAAGATAATGAAGAAACCCTTCAGCTTCAAAGAATACCGCGATAGGTATCAGGAAGCGTTGATGAAGCTTGTCGAAGCAAAGATGAAGGGCAAGGAAGAAGTTGTCGAGCTAAGAGTACCTGAGATCAAACCGACAAAGAACCTGATGGAAGCACTCAAAGCGAGCATCAAAGCCCAAGAAAGACGATGACGCTCTTTCACGAGCGTCCCATCAGACCAATGATGGCGAAGACAGGAAACCCGTTCGACTCAGACAATCATTTTTTCGAAGTCAAATGGGACGGGCTCAGAGCATTAATGTTCCTGCAGAACGGAAAACTCGAGCTTCAAAACCGTAACCTTCGTGATGTGACAGCTTCCTATCCGGAAATTCAAAATGTCGCGAAAAAAATCAGAGCTAAGAAGGCGATCATAGATGGAGAAGTGGTTGTTCTTAACAAGAAAGGCACTCCCGACTTTGGCAAGCTGCAGAACCGCTTTGGCATTGAAGATCCCAAACGAGTCGAAACAGCTCGTCGGGTGAACCCCGTCACATACATTGCCTTCGACCTTCTCCACCTAGACGGAAAAGACGTCATCAAGAATCGGTTGGAGATCAGAAAGAGCACTCTGCACAACATGATCGAGGAAGGTCCCCATCTTCTCTACGGAGATCACATCGAAAAGAAGGGCCTCCAATACTATTCAGAAGCGCTCAAGCTTGGCTTTGAGGGAACAATCGCGAAAGAGAAACATTCACAGTATCTCATAGGAACACGAAGCAGCCTCTGGGTCAAGAGCAAAGGATCACGGACTCTAGACGCCATTGTAGTCGGTTACACGCAGGGCGAGGGGATGAGAGACTCCACGTTCGGCTCACTGGTCATGGCAATGTACGATGGCAAAGAAAACTTGGTGCATGTAGGCAACGTCGGAGGGGGATTCGACAACAAGACCCTTCTTCTGATAAAATCGATGCTCGATAAGCTCGTTGTCAAGAAACGTATCATCCCCGGTCCAGTCGAGGCTCCTTCTCCGATAACTTGGGTGAAGCCCGGCATAGTATGCGAAATAATCTACGCAAACATTACCTCGGACAAGAAGCTAAGATTCCCGAGGTTCAGAACGTTGCGGATCGATAAGAAGCCAGAGGATTGCCGTTTGGACGAAGACATATTATCCGGATCGAGCGTGACGCTCTAAACGCGGTCATGATGACGACAGAAGCCCGTACAGTTCGCATGCCTTCTTGCAACTGGTGCGGACGTATGATACTTCCCCGAGAAGGCGCTGTCCATTTCCCGTGCCCGCAATGCGGCGAAGTAATCATCTGGAGATGTGAAAAATGCAGAGGATTCGGTCGACCCTACAAATGTCCAAAGTGCGGTTTCACCGGACCATAGAGAAGATCTAGTTGGCCAAAGTACTAGTCTCGATCAAGATCTTTCCATCTGACACAACGACTGACATGAACGTACTGAAAGATAGAGTGAGAAAGACTCTGGAGGGAAAGGCTTCGATTTACAAGTATGAAGAGGAACCTGTAGCCTTCGGCCTCGTTGCACTTATCGCGCACGTCCTTGTCCCAGAGGCTCAGGGAAGAATGGATGAGGTTGAGGATCTACTGAAGCAAACGAACGGGGTCAGTGAAGTTCAGGTAATGGTCTCTCGTCGGATAGCGTAATACTTACTTTCTGGTAATTAAGTAACAGGAATCTTAAATAGGAAAAAATTCCCTTCGTAAGGTGACAATGGGTCTCAGATTCACTCTTCAGAACGAAGACCGAGTCTTACTGGATCTTCCGCTCTCTGTAAGCGAGTGGAAACCGAGGGTCAAAGAGCTTGTAATGAAGGAATTGGGGGACTCAGAAGCTGATATAGACACGTTGTGTGAAATATGCGACTTTTTCTCAAACAAACGGCGCGTGCAGATGCTCAACCACCTGGTCAGGGACTGTAACAATTCAGCATCCTTCACCGACCTTCTCAAGGTTGCAGTCAATCCGAAGTACATTTCTGATCTAGTGAGCAAGTCTTCACGACGCGAGCTGGTTGTCAAAGGGAGTAAGGGCTACAGTCTCTCCCCGCTTGGACTCGGGAGCTTTCTTTTGTTGTCTCTAGCCACCCGGAGGCTACTGAGAGAGACGAATTCCATTAATGATGACGATAAGTCTTTTGAGGGGCAATAACCAAATGAAATCGAAGGTTAGGACCAATTTACCGACTAGGGACGCCCGGCTTCTCCTCAAGCCTCTCTCGAATGTCAGCAACGCGGAGATGATGCGATGACTGTGCCAAAAGAGGTGCAATTGAGGGTCGCTGATGCCAAACAGCGAGATGTTGGACACGGGAAGGTCAGAATCGATAACGAGACGATGCAGAAGCTCGCCATAACCGCTGGCGATTTCATTGACGTGCATGGAAAGCGGACCACTGTGGCGATCGCTTGGCCTGCCTATGCCGAGGATCAGGGGCAGGAAATAGTCCGGATGGACGGGCTCCTTCGAAGAAACGCCGGGGTCGCCCTAAACGAGTATATCACGATCAAAAAGGCCGAAGTCAAGGATTCGCAGACGATAGTCTTTGCGCCAACTGATGTTCGACTGAGCGTGGACGAGGAGTTTGTAGGATTCGTCAAGCGCCGCTTCATGGACATGCCCTTTGTTGAGGGAGACATGACCCTCCTGAGTATCTTCGGTAGCGCGGTCCCTCTAATCGCAACGAGAACCCGTCCTCATGGGCCGGTCAAGATCACAGAATCGACGGTCGTCCAGGTGATGAGCGAGCCTACCCCCGAGAAGAAGGGCATACCCATCGTCACCTACGAGGATATCGGGGGTCTACACAGCGAGATCCAGAGGATTCGGGAGATGGTTGAGCTTCCGTTGCGGCACCCTGAACTCTTCCAAAGGCTAGGCATCGAGCCTCCCAAGGGAGTCTTTCTGTATGGTCCGCCGGGATGCGGAAAGACCCTGCTGGCGAAGGCGGTTGCCAACGAGTCCGACGCAAACTTCTACGTAATCTCCGGTCCAGAGATAATGTCGAAGTTCTACGGCGAGTCTGAGGCTAGACTCCGCGAGATCTTCCAGAAAGCCCAGGAGACTGCCCCGAGCATCATCTTCATCGACGAGATGGACGCGATAGCACCGAAGCGAGAGGAAGTCACTGGAGAAGTGGAGAGACGAGTAGTCGCACAACTCCTGTCTTTGATGGATGGAATGGGCGCACGGGGAAACATAATCGTCATCGGCGCTACCAATAGGCCAAACGCAATAGATCCTGCGCTAAGACGACCAGGACGCTTCGACCGCGAAATTGAGATAGGTGTCCCGGACAAGATGGGAAGGTACGAGATCCTCCAGATCCACACAAGAACAATGCCACTAGCGTCCGACGTTGACCTGCATCGTCTGTCGGACGTCTGCCACGGTTACACCGGCGCAGACATATCCTCTCTCTGCAGAGAGGGCGCTATGAAGGCGCTAAGACGGTATCTCCCCGAGATCAACCTCGAAGAGGAGAGGATACCCACAGGTATCTTGGAGAAAATGGAAGTCAACGTTGAGGACTTCATGAACGCGTACAGAGAAATTACACCAACCGCGATGCGGGAGGTCTACATCGAAGTGCCCTCAGTGAACTGGGCAGATGTAGGAGGACTGACCGAGGTCAAACAGGAACTTCAAGAAGCAGTCGAATGGCCGATCAAGAAACCCGAGGTCTTCAAGAGGATTGGAATAAGACCCCCTAAGGGAATTCTACTCTTTGGACCCCCAGGCTGCGGCAAAACCATGCTCGCGAAGGCAGTAGCGACCGAGAGTGAGGCCAACTTCATCTCGATCAAGGGACCCGAGCTCTTCAGCAAGTGGGTAGGCGAATCGGAAAAGGCGATACGCGAGGTCTTTAGGAAGGGACGCACCGCCGCTCCCTCCATAGTCTTCTTCGACGAGCTTGACTCAGTGGTGCCGAGGAGAGGAATGGGTTTCGGGGACAGTGGAGTCTCAGAGCGAGTGATAAGCCAACTGTTAACGGAGATGGATGGGATCGAGTCCCTTGTCAACGTCGTAATCATAGGTGCTACGAACCGGCCCGACATAATCGACCAGGCAATCTTACGGCCTGGAAGATTCGACCGTCTCATCTACGTTCCGGCACCAGACCACACGACCAGACTAAACATTCTCAAACTTCACACGAGAAACATGCCTCTGGCCAGAGACGTTGATTTGGAGCAGATAGCCCAACAGGCGGCGGGTTATTCAGGTGCAGACCTTGAAGCAGTCTCGCGGGAAGCAGGACTGATATCGCTTCGACGAAATATAGATACTAAGAGCGTCACGATTGAAGATTTCAGGGACGCTCTAGAACGCGTCAGACCTTCAGTTACGCCTGACATGGAGAACTGGTATCAGGGCTTTACGAAGAGGTTCAAGAAAGAACGGGCACCGGTCCCGATAACCTAGATGCTCCGAGGCTAAACGTTCCTGGTGACTCTGGCATTGAGCAAGGTTTGGAGTCCCAGGCCCATGTCCCTATCAATAGTGGAGATTCTGGAGAAGAAGGGGGCTATGACAGACTTGGAATTGCAGAAGGAGCTGAAGTCGAACTTTGGAGAGGTAAGCTTCAGAGAACTTAACACGGGTTTGATGAAGCTAGAGCTTGCGGGGGTTCTCTGGGTCTCCCGACTCATGAGAGGGAAGAGACAGGTAGAGCTTACAGGCAGACCTGTTATCGATTAGACAAATGTCAACTGCCTCAGCCGCAAAGACTACAACTGTGCCCGCCGATCCGAAATGCGCCTACTGTGCGGGGACCGGCCGCTGGACGAAGGAAATATTTCCGGGCAAACCGGAGGGTGTTTACTGTCCTCACTGCCACGGCTCTGGAAAGGGTGGAGTTGCGGACTCAAGCTTACCTGGAGGATCTTCCGACTAAGGTCGAGCCCCTAGCTCGAATAATGCTCTCATTGTCAGGCATATATCGGACCGGGCAAACTGGTCCTTCCTAGATCACTATGGCTGATTCACCTGACTCGCCCGTAAAAGTAGACGATTCCAGCTTCGATTCATTCATTTCCAAATATCCCTTGATACTTGTGGACTGCTGGGCTCCTTGGTGCGGGCCATGTCGTCTGGTCTCCCCGGTCATCGATGGGCTTGCTAAGGAGTACAGAGGCAAGGTAGCTTTTGGGAAATTGAACACCGATGAGAATCCTGCTACCTCTGGCAGATTCGACATAATGGCCATCCCCACTCTGCTGGTTTTCAAGAATGGTAAGCGAGTGGACCAGATCGTGGGTGCGGTGCCAAAGGCGCGGATTGAAGATACTCTAAGGAAGTACATGTAGAGATCTCGACACGGGTCGAGGCGTTTCTCCCGTCTCGACAGGAAGTATAGATACAATTTACGAAGGAGCTCAAGTATATATCGTCCATTATCCAGTTGGATCGTATAGAGGTAGAGCACGATGTCTCTCATGATGGAGGCTCGGAAGGTCCAGAAAGTCGGCTACTCAACTCTGATCGTCTCTCTTCCGAAAGACTGGGTAGAAGAAGTAGGCTTGAAGCAGGGGGATATCGTAAGTTTCAGACGCGAATCCGACGGCGGAATCACCGTCTATCCTGGCTTAACGAAGGAGCGAGAAAGCTTCAGGTACATCATTGATGCAGACTTGTGCGACAGTCCGAATCTTCTGACCCGCATCATTACTGCGAATTATCTCACGGGTCATGACACCATTCAGATAGTTTCGAAGAAGGAATTGTCATCCCGCCACCTGGAGGAGGTTAGAGGGGTAAGCAGAAGATTGACAGGTCTAGGGATCGTAGAGCAGAATCTGAAGTCTGTAACGTTGCAGAGTTTTGTCGACCCGACGAAGTTTCCAATCTACGGGTTGATGCGCAGGCTCCAGATCATATTAAGTTCCATGTTGGAGCAGGCGGTCAAGTCAGTTGTCGAAGGCCGTGTAGCCCTCGCTGACGAGGTTTTGCACATGGAGGAGGAAGCAGACAGGATCTACTGGATGATCATACGTCAGCTGTTGCTTGCGGTGCTTGACAGACGAGTGGCCAAAGAGGTTGGCATAGAGGGACCTATGCATGTCGTTGGGAACAGGGTGATTGCCAAGAGTCTCGAGCGGATGGCAGACTCGGCGAGCCATGTTGCGCTAGAATCGCAGAAGCTCAAAGGAAATGGGAAAAGTGTAGACGTCAAGATAACGAAGGGTCTGCTGGAGCTGAGTGACAAGGTTCGTTCGTTGATCGAGGACTCGTTCAACGCGCTGATGAAGGGTGATCTAAAGAAATCAAATGAGTGCATTGAACGGGTCGGGGCTTGTGACGCTCTAGAGAGGTCTCTGACTGCTGACGTAATGCGAAGCGTGAAAGAGGTCAACCTGGCGGTCGGGCTGCGGGCGATCATATGGGACGTGGGCCAGATGGCGCGTGATGCAGAGTCTATTGCAGAGGTTGGGATCAACAGGAATCTGGAGAAGCCTAGCAACTTCTGCCAGTGGGAAAAAGCCCAGTAAGCTCCTCTGAAAGTTCCGGGAAAAAATTGAAGGAACGGGCCACCGGGGGGGTGAGACCCGTTATACTTCGAAATTGAGCTTGTTCATTTATTCAGGGGCTTATTCAGGCTTGGAATACGGGTCTGTCACTACCCGAGAACGAGCAGGAGCCCCAAGGATAACGAGCCGGTTCAGCTCTTATCTGGCCGGTTTTCTCAGCTGAGTTAGTTCTTTTTCGATCGCAACGATCCGCTTCGGACAGTTTGGGCAGAAGCTGGGAAGCATTGCGTAGATGTTAGCGTTCATCTGGAGGAGAGGCTGGATCATCTGGCTGACCGCTGCGGCCCCCGGATCTTGCGGTAGAACTTTGCCGCGCTGTTCCATCTGCTTCATCTTATCGCCCATGATGACCATTACAGGGCATTCGCCTAGGCCGTAAACGCACAGGTTTTCGCCAGAATTCTCCAAAGTCGAACAGGCAAACTGTCTGAATAGGTTGATTAATACTTCTTCTTCCCACAGCCGACTCTAGGCTCTGGATAGATGAAAACTCCCGACCAATTGTTGGCTGTCATCGACGCGAATTCTTCCGGGGTCTCAGGGGACAAGTATCTCGGCGCGCTAGTCAACATGGGAGGTAGAGTTGAGAGTCTGCGAAAGGTTGCGAGGGTCGTGGCGGAATATCTGCCCGGAACAAGCAAAGTGGAAGTTGAGGCTCAGAAGGTGGAGCGAGGCAGCATCGGCGGACACCTTGTCACGATCAAATCAGAGGAGACAGATCACAGACGCAAAGGTGGCGCGATCCTCAGCTCTGCCGAGAAATGCGCCAGAAAGCTGGGACTCTCGGGTTCCGGAGCCAAGTTCTCAGTCTCAACGGTCGAAACATTGCTCCATGCAGAGTCCAAGGTCCACGGCCATTCACCCAACGATGTAGAGCTTGAAGAACTGGGATCGGCTGACACACTCATCGATGTCCTAGGAGTCGCCCGCCTCTCAGAGGAACTGGGACTGGCCAATGCAACCTGGTGGTCCACGCCCGTTGCTGTTGGTGGAGGCACCTCCCATTTTGCGGGCCGTTCGTACCCGAACCCATCTCCGGCTGTAGGCGAGATTCTTCGAGCCCGCAAGTTTCCGATGGTCCGAGGTCTTGGAGACCAGGAGCTTAGCACCCCCACCGGAGTTGCGATAACAGTCAATCTGGTCGGAAAGTACTCTCAATCTCACCCGGCCATTCGGCCTGATATGGTTGGGTATGGCGCAGGCTCGAAGGATATCGACGGAGTAGCAAATATTCTGCGAATCACGGCGGGACAGAGCCTTGAGACCCCACACTCTCACGATGAAGTGGTGATACTCGAGACAAACATTGACGACGTGACTGGGGAGATCATAGGCCGAGCGGCTGAGAGACTCATGTCCCAAGGGGCCAGAGACGTGACGATAACTCCCATCTACATGAAGAAAAATCGGCCAGGGCACATGGTTACTGTAATCGCGAAGAAGGCCGACGCGGAGGACCTTGCACAAGTGCTTATCGCCGAGACGGGCACGCTCGGCGTAAGAGAGCTCCCTGTCAATCGCCATATAACCCCCAGAACAAGCAGAACAATCCAAATGAGGATCGGAGAGAAGACCCATCACGTCAGGGTCAAGATAGCCGAGGATAGAAAAGGACGTGTCCTTGGCTTCAAAGTGGAATATGATGACCTTCGAAGAATCTCTGACCAAACTGGAATAAGCGTCCTCAAGCTGCAGCGGCTGGCGAAACCACTGCTCGAATTACTCGAGAGGGGCGACCAGTAACTGAAATCTTTGAGCCACAATACGGACACCAGAAGACTTACTCTGACTGCGACTCTCGCAGCAGTCTATGTCGTCTTCCGTGCCATTCCAATCGATCAATTGATCGGAATCTCAGGGACGATAACCGCGGCCGGAATGGTTGCTCCCGTCATCGGAATCTTACTAGAACCAGCCTATGGTATTGTCGCCGTCTTCACAGGAACGATGGTCGCCTCCCTTTTTCCATGGAATCCAATAAAGTTCGCAGGGCTGGACTTTCTTCCCGGCGCCCTCAACGTAACGCTAGTCAGCCTAGCCGTACGCGGGAGAAGGAGAGAGGCCACGATCATATTTCTGATTACAATGGTGCTCTTCATCATCAACCCTTACACAAGCATCTTCGTAGGAAGTGCACTACTCAGTCCTCCAATCCCATACCTATGGATGCACCTCGTAGCCTTGATCGTTCTAGTCTCACCTCTGACAAAGGATCTCACGACTAGGCTGACTTCTCACCACTACGCCAGCTTGATCAGGCCCGTCATAGTGCTCGCTTTCACTGGAACAATGATAGAACATTTGACCGGCGGCATCCTCTACGCAACTGTCTTTGGCAAGGCCGCTCTGAACTTCTGGCCTGTGATCTTCCTCGTCTATCCTATAGAGAGGACGATTCTCGTAGTTGGGGCTACTCTAATTGGCGCTTCCCTGTTGAGCCTTCTTAGACCTTCTGTAGTCGAAGGATCGCTCGAAACCTCAAGGAAAGTTGTGTCTAGTCCGATTCGTGAGGCGTCGGGTCCAGACGAGCTCTAGGACCTAGCGGGTTTTTCTCGCGTTACGTCGTCTAGCTCGACGAGGGCTTGAGTCGGATTCAACTGAGATTCTCGACCGACCATCATTGGATCGCATGGCTTCCTCCTTCACTAGTTTCGAGAACTTGTCCGCTCCTGACGCCAAAGAAGCCAAGGCGAGTCCCGCAGTCTTCGCAGCCGCAGTGCCGAAAGCTGCCGCTAGTTTTAGGCTGGAGGCGAACGCCGCCATAGCGATCTGTTCGCCCGCTTTGATCGCATCCTCGGAAGACACTCGGTTGTTCGTCCGTGGGTCCCGCTTAGAGAGCTTCTTTCTAGAACTTCGCGCAGCGGTTGAACGAGGTGTCTTGGACAAGGTGTGTCAATGCGACTGTTCTCTTGTATATTTAAGATGGGAATCAGACCATTTTTTCGGCTAGTATTAAGTAGTCGACTCTTCAGCTGAGATTGCTAAACATATACGAGGATTGAATGACACTGCCCTTACCGAAACCATCGTCAGATGTAGAAGCAGAGATTTTCGAGTTCGTCAAAGAATCGGACCCTTCAACCGCGTATCTGCAGGGGGCGAGCGAATATGCTGGCAAATTGTTCGTTCCTTCGAGTAAGAACCTGGAGAGAGTCGCAAAGAGAGCTGACGAGCTGCGGCTTAAGGCCGAGAACGATTTGCAGCTGAAAGTTATCGATTCTCTCGCAGCCGGCCACGCTCTCCAAGAGCCGCAGTCTTATCCCGACAGAGTCCTAAGCTCGTTTTTCGGCTATCTGATCAAAGAAGGAATAGTTCCAAGCCACTTGAAGCCTCTGACGAGGAACGCTGTCAGAGCGTTGCAGGCAGCCGCCCAGGAGACTTCCGAGAAGAGATGGCCCACGGGTCTTCGGCTGTTGACGCTTATCCGTTGTGATGGTCTTCTTGAGATAATCAAGACGATCAAGAAGGAAACAACGGACAAGCAGCTGAAGGAGCTGCTGGATGATCTGGCAGAGGCGACGCGGAAATATGCGTCTATCTTCCGAGTCAAGGGATTCAAGAACCAGGGGTTTGACGAGGTCTACAAGATAATCAAGCGAGAGGGCGCGGATCTTGGCCGCGAGAAGATCTACGCTCAAGCCTTACGACGCCTCTGGGACTATCCAGAGTCGCCCGAGGAAGTTGAGGCGAAGGGTCTCAAGTTCCTGGAGAGAGAGTTTCCGAGATTCAAGCGGATAACTCAGAGACTCGCGAAAAAGTACGGTGTTGTAGCGAAGGCTGAGGACGTCTCCAAGGCGATAACGGCGAAGAGGTCTGTGAAGCAGACGGAAATCTTGCCGTTCTTAGGTGAGTTGCGCAAGCGGACTGAACGTGTAGTGAAGAAGGATGTTGTCGGGATAAATCCGAAGTACGAGACAAAGGTCATCGAGACGCCCCTTTACCTATCCGCGATTTTTCCAAGTGCGGGCGCGTTCTTCTACGACAGCTTCACAAATAATCCCAAGGAGATATTCATGATCACGACAGATCCGAAAAGGGACCCTAGTACTGTACCCGGAGAGTTGCTCAACGGGCTGGTCCATGAAGAGTACGGCCACTGTGTGCATGCGTCAAACACCGCGACTGCTTACGGCGCAAAACCTACTCTGACAGAGGTCCTGTTCACACCGCTAGCATCAGCGCTCTCTGAGGGAATTTCGTTCCACCGCGAAATCGAATTCCAAGACATCATGGACAAGCTGAAAACAGGGAAGAAGCTGAACAACGACGAGAAGGCTCTAGTCCAGTTCTTCGAGAAACGTGGCGGGCTTGATCTCTGGGCAGAGGAGTACGAGTTCTACACTTGGATGTGGAGAATAATACGATTCCTTAGGGTCATCGGCGATGCACGCATCAACTCCGGGAAACAATCCTTGAGGGATTTCATCGAATGGGCACATAAGAGGACGGGGCTGGCGAAGAGTACGGTCTATCATCAGTTGTTTCCTGCACACCAGGGCAACGGGCCAGGATACGCGTCAACCTACGCGATCATTGGCGAGAGCATTCGGGAGATTCAGAACAGGGCTAAGCGGAACGGGAAGAACCTTATCGACTTCAACACCTACGCCTGTTCGATGGGATTTCCTGCGAGGACGATATTCGAAGAGCGGCTGCGAGAGTTCGCGGCTAAGTAAGAAGAGACTGCTGACAGGATCCCCGAAAGTCCAATCGGCTTGCATTCGTCACAGAATTGTGAACGGGCGTGTCCGAACCTAGCTCGTATTGACGTCTACGTGTTAACGTATCAATGCCGGACTGCCCATAAAGTCCAGGGTCTTCAAAAACGCAGAGCCTCGAAGGCCCCCATCCGGTAATATAGCGAGAGGCCGGTGGAGAAGAAACCGGAGGATATCCGGCAGATTCCTGCCAAGATGTCCCTTAAATCATTACCCGTTGTCACTCATTTCTGCAATGAGTGTGAAAGTCGGCGACCAGAGACGAGTAGCGTCCGACATTGATAATCAGCATCGCCAACAACAAAGGTGGGACAGGAAAGACCACAACCGCCGTCAATCTTGGAACCGCCCTAGCTAATGCCGGCAGGCAAGTACTTCTCGTCGATATGGATCCTCAAGGAAGCGCGACGGTCAGCTTCGGCTTCGAGAAATCGAAACTCCTCTACACGGTCTACGATGTTCTGGCGCAGTCCAGAAAGATCGAAGCGGTGATGCTGGAGACAAAAGTGGAAAACCTCACGGTCGTGCCCAGCAATCTGGACCTCGCGGGAGCAGAGGTGGAGCTGTCTTCTGTTCGGGGTCGTGAATTCGTTCTACGCGAGGCCCTCGCGAGCGCCAAACGAAAGTTCGACGTGGTCCTGCTTGACTGTCCGCCGAATATTGGAATTCTGACAGTCAACGCGATAGTCGCTTGCGATCTGTTGATGGTGCCAGTTCAGTGTGAATTCTACTCGATGGACGGATTTCCAACCCTGCTCAGATTCATCAGAATGGTAAAAACGCGAACCAAGACCGATTTCGATTTCCTCGTCCTTCTGACAATGTACGATGGAAGAACCGCTCTCGCTAAGAAGATCCAGAGAGAATTGAGAGAAAAGTTCGGGGACAATGTAGTCAAGAGTGTAATTCCTAGGTCCATCAAGATGGCCGAGGCGCCCAGCAAAGGGATCCCTGGAATAATATACAGTCCAACGAACAAGGCCTCGCTGGAGTATCAGAGACTGGCTAAGGACATGTTGGAGAGTTCTCTCGCCGATACGGTCCTGACAAAGCTGGCTTCCTAGCATACAGCGAGCACGATAGATCTAACTGGCCTTTGGCCGTCAGCTCTGATTGTGATATCGAGAGATGAAGAAGACGGTGGCCCCCATTCCAAAGGAAACAAAACTGAGGATTATGAGAAGGTCCACCACTGGTCGGATGTAGATATTGGTGCCCTGAAAGGTATGGTCGCAAGCGAGTTGAGGCAGGCAGCTCCCGAAATCTTCGGACTGGAAGACCAATGCTAGAACGACAAGAAACGCGCCCAGCACTCTGAAAATCAACTACGTCGCTTTACCTAACTGCACAGAGTTCAACATCGTGTGTCTTAACTGAAAAAAAGGTATCGTCGAAGGATCCTGGGTTTTCTTCAGCCCTCAAGGAGAAACTGGTCTTGTCTAAAGGAAAAAGGGAATTGGGTCCCGACCCGAAAGGTCAGGATTGCGTTTCTTCGAGCGCGGAAGCCTACGCTTCGACTGGCACTTGAATCCGCAGTAGCTCTTTCGTCAGTGCCCTGTACTGTTCCGATGCTGGGTTCTTTGGACGATAGAGTATTCCTGGGAGTCCCTTGCTCGGTGCCTCCGCCATTCTGACGGATCGTGGAATCACGGTCTTCAATGCTCGATCTCCGAAGTTGTTCCAGACTTGGGATTGGACTCTTCGCGATAGTGCTGTTCTGCCGTCGAACATTGTTAGAACAACTCGGAAGTCGAAGGATGCTCGTAGTCTTGATTTAACGAGGTCCATGACTTTGATGAGTGTCGGGAGGCCTTCCATCGGGAAGAACTCGCATTGTACCGGGATCAAGACTAGGTCTGAGGTTACCAGCGCGTTGAGAGTGAGGAGGCCGATGTTTGGAGGGCAGTCGATTATGATAGTTTCGAACTGCTCTTTGATCGGGGCGAGAGCCTCTCGCAGGATGTATTCACGCCCTGGGGTGCTTGATAGTTCGACCTCTGCGCTGGCGAGGTCTAGGTTGCTTGGAAGAAGGAACAAGTTTTGGAATTTTGTGGAGAGGATTGTTTCGTCTGCTTTCTTGGTCTGCGCGAGGAGGTTGTAGACAGTGCTGGCTAGCGTCGCCTTTTCGAAGCCTATGCCCGTTGTGGCGTTTCCTTGAGGATCCAAGTCTATGAGGAGGACCTTCTTGTCCTCCATGGAGAGCCCGGCTGCCAGGTTGACCGCCGTGGTAGTCTTTCCAGTTCCGCCTTTGTTGTTCAGAACGCTAATGATCAAAGGTAGCTCTACGGTTCGGGATGATTACTAAGAGAATGTTTCACAGAAACCAGATAATGCATGAGCGTTAATGCCTACGATCAACACGAAAAACGGTCTAAACGACGAGAAAACGACGAGAAATCGGGAGGTTTTGCCTGTTAATATATGAACGATAGCCGCATTATCACTGATATAGTATACGTTGTCAACGGCAATTCTGTGACCCTGGAGGGAGGTTATCCTATCAATCCATACCAATCGCTCGCGTGAAAATTGACAGGATTGCAGGGTTCTGTCAAGTCTTCGGTTTGTTCGAGGACTAGACTTGCTCTCATCGACTCCGGGGATTACCCTAGTCGTCGGGTTCCCCTTCACTGCTTCACCTGAGAGCCCTTGCGCCTCAGAAGCCCTTAGCTTCTTCTTGGCAGTGAACGGTCGAACCTCAACCGCCCACTCACGCATGTAGCGTGGTAGCTTGGCCTGTTGCCAAGCAGGGATTTTACAGTGGCCAGCTAACCGGCTATCCAAATTCAGACCTGCCGCGTGGTCGGAGTCACTCCCCTCATTCCATGGTGACAGGCTCCATTACGATGGCTTCCCATGTGATAATCAGTCAGTCCCTGAACATTACAGTTAGAGGTGGCCGAAGCTACCACCACAAAGCAACCGAAGAGTTGACAGTGCCCACGACTAGACACGTCTGCAACACCCATACCTTATCCTCGCTTCCAATAGCTTAAACGAGGTCAGCACGCGGGCTCAAGAGGGTATCGCTCTAAGCCTTGACTGCTTCCGCTAGATTCGATGCAGCCCCGGCGTTCTTCCTAATCTTGGGAATCGTCCTCATCACGGTGGGAATGGCCGTCGGTCTTGGCAAGATAGGAGACGCGTTGGTCATGAACAATCCCGACGCAGGGAACCTCTACAATCCCGCGAGCGTCTCGCCGACCGCAGCTTACGCTGGTCTAGTCATAGGATTGTTCGTCGCTGTAGGTTCAGCGTTCATAGGCATCGCCGTTCACAAGTGGAAATGATCTTCCGCAGCTGGAATATGCACGAGCGACGATAAACAGCTGGATCAATGACTCGGCCGATTCTGCTCTGGCCTACCCTCATTCTGATAGGAACAATCCTTGCTTTGGCCACTGTGACGGTCGGCAACTCGGCCGACGGCTATGGCTTCCCCTTCCCGTGGAAGACTGGAGGATGCCCACCGCCTGGCATCGCAATCTCCGCGTCATGCTTGCTCGCCATCGGCGCTGACTGGCTAAGCTTCGGGCTAGACGTCCTATTCTACACGTTCATGATCTACGGATTGGTTTTTGTCAAATCCAAGTATCGCGCCAGAAGACGAGCCCGGTCAGAGCTCACAAACGGTCGTCTGCATAGTCAACGATCGGGTCTAGATCAGTCGCGAAATCAGGAGTATCAGCCCTATCGCGTAGGCGGCAGCTCTGTGAATCTTCAGTAACAGCCGTGAATTTTTTGTCACATCATTGCTGTACTCCTTCTCATTAGTCAGAACCGCCATGTGATGCATCTCGACCACAGTGATCCCGAGAAAGACCGCCAAGCCAAGTCCGACCAGGTCAATCCGTAATCCTTGGATGTAGTAGCTGGCTAGGACTGGCATGAAGCCCCAGGCGACGCCAAATCCCGGGTACGAGTGTAGCCACTTGGGCTTCTCGATGGGATAGAACAGGGCGAAGAATCCTCCCAGTACTACGAACACCAGGAACCAGATCGAGTAAATCAGCGACATGTAGACTCCAATGGCCACGCCGGCCAGAACCGCCAAGACCCCGACCGCTCTAATCGCTCCCTGGTTCATCTTCGGAAAGTAGGGAAGATACTTGTCACTGCTTCCGGCTATGTCGATATAGTGTGCTCCCACGACCAGCCCAAAAAATCCTGCAAGCATCGTCAACAGATATCGGTCCAAGTGAAACTCGGGAGCCAACGTCGAGGCCACCGTGACCCAGGAGAAGAGTACAAGGCTGAACGGCCATCGGAAGCCGAACCACCAGACGTTCTTTTTCCAGATCCCGACAAGATCAGGCTCTACGAGTGGAAGAGCCTCATCTGTCATGAGCCAGCGCTCAGCTCTGACATATTTAGCAGGTTCCAGTCTGCTGTCTTCAGAGTCTAGCCGTGCTCGGAGCAACTTCCGCTTTTCTGGACGGAGCGCGGGTCATCCTGTTATACCAGAAAGAGAATATCGGAACTAACCAGATCAAGAGCCTGACGTGTACTCCCAGCAAGAGCCAGTCCCATGGCGCAGCAAGCGACAGCAGTACGATGACTGTTAGGACGCTTAGTCTGTCTCGAACCCTCCTGAACCTTATCATAATCTCGCCATCAACGAGATGTTCTTCTTCCTGTGCGATGATGTGCGCGAAAACCGTCATGATTACTAGGGTGCCTGCATAGTCACCCGTGAAAAGAATCGATGCATAATCCTGAACATTACTGGGGTTGAGTGCAGAAACTGCCTGGTCGAACAGGTAGGGTATGACCGCGACTAGCATGAGGAGGACAACATTGAGCAACGTTACGAAACGGGTCTCGATCGGCAAGACCGACATGTCGCTGGTGTAGATAATCCAACTCGTGATGAGGATCAGGAAGACGAAGAGAAATTGGAGAATATTTTTGTCGATGTCGCTCGCGCTAGACGATTGACTGTTGGTTATCACAAGGCTGATCGCGCCTATGGACAGCGACAATCCATAGATCAGGTCGGAGAGTGTCTCTAACCTCGGTCGTGGTCGTCGCGGTGCCCGTTCTCCCTCTTGTCCAGACAACACTTTGTTGGAAAAGTCAGCCTACATATGACGCTTTACACGAAAATCTTTCCGGAAACTTTGAATGACTCCGGGAAGACTTGTCAGGTCGGTTTAGTTGCCGAAGGCTGTTGTCATGTGGATGCTCGCAGCAAAGAACAATAGCCATGTAATCGCTAGGTGTGATGGTTTCCAGTAGCCGAAGATTCTCTTCATCGCGGGCAGCCTCTTGTACAAGTATCGTCCGAAGACTCCACTAGCCGCAGATGCGATCAACAGCCAAGTCGTCAGACC
>Ga0209761_1000218_pt1 | contig 33184 bp, 29 predicted proteins | sample GraSoi013_1_40cm_4_FD_185818 | JGI IMG/M metagenome (GOLD analysis project Ga0209761, IMG submission 185818) | Grasslands soil microbial communities from the Angelo Coastal Reserve, California, USA - Sample 09_25_2013_1_40cm (SPAdes) (version 2) | ecosystem: Environmental > Terrestrial > Soil >... | reverse complement strand
CGACCGCCAGCGTCCATGTCCGTGAGGCAGTGGCCGGCGGTACCGGGTTCCTGTGGGAAATCAACGGAACCGACGGAACGCTCCGGATTACCGCTGACGCCGCATACCCTGAAATCTATCCCTTGACCGTCGCGGGAGCACACGGGCGGAGCGAGCCCGCCGAGCTTGCTATCCCGGCGGCGCTGACGCAGAAATGGCCCGCGCTCACCAGCCTACAAGGGGCGCCCGCCTACAACGTCGGGCGTGCCTATGCCACGTTCGCGGCAGACATCGAGAACGGGACTCACACCGTTCCGGACTTCGCGGATGCCGTCCGGCGCCACGAGGTCATCGCGGCCATCGAGAGGTCCGCGGTTTCAGGGGAACGCGTGAAGGTGTAGCCAGCGCGCCGAGCCGAGTAACAGAGCCTCGAGAAAGCGTCTTCGTCACTCGATTCAGACAGTGGTCAGGCACTACGCGGATCTGCGCACGGCCCGCGGTCAGAAAGCCGCGCAAGAGGCGTGGGAAAACTCTGAGCATCAATCTGAAAGACGGTGGCTGACGTCGGCAAAATGTCGGACTCCAGGGGTCTTCGCTTTCGGTCGGTTCTTGACATGCCGCAAGGGAGAAGTAGCGGACCCGGAGGGATACACCATTTCTCCATGTGGGGACGTCACTGTCCGACAGAACAGCGGACTTTATTGAGGTACGCCGAGAGCACAAGGTCGTCCCGTCCCAGCATGAGGAGGATCGTTGGGTCCTCCTCCCCTTCCCTCTTTTTCGCAATCCCCGACGAGAGGTCTTTTGACGCTCCTTCACACGACGAGTGTTCCAAGTCAGAAGGATGCAAGGGAAGAACCCAAGGAAGACATCCCTTCAGATGTCGAGCCGACCGCTCTCGGCCTTCGCTTGCGGTAGGCCTTTGCCTGAAGTGAGTTCGAGGACTAATGGTGGGCATCTCCTGCGAGCCCCAGGCTTTTCACAACCTCCGTGAACCCTGGTTCGGCTCGAAGACTCGCCCATAACGGGCGGATTTTCAAAGAAAGAAGGCCTCCCGCTCGCTGCTCGCGGGCCCTCTCGAGCCAACGAATCGCACTCTGGTTCTCCCCCAGGCCGCAGTTGACGATCGCGAGCGCTACGGGCGAGACATACTTGTGTTTCGAGTCCTCTTCCATCTCGCGCAGGATCGCCCGGGCCTCGGCAGCTCTTCCGGCGCGAGCGTAGGCGAAACCGAGCCTCCCCTTGATCGTCGACGCGCCCTTTGACAAGGCCATGGCCTTCTGGAGCACTTCGATGGCTTCGTCATATCTCGACTTCTCGATGTACGCCTCGGCCAGGTCTTGGTACGCGGGAAAGAAGCTCTCGTCGATTTTGAACATCTTTTCGCACGCCTCGAGCGATTTGTCGAACTGATTCGCGCAGTTGAAGATGACGGCCGCGCAGTCGTTGACCTCGAGGGCAAGGGGGTTGAGAGACCTCGCCCGGCCGATTTCCGCGATGGCTTCGTCGAGCCTTCCCGTACACGCGAGGTGCGCTCCGTATGAGTTGCACACCCGCCCGTAGTTCGGGTTGAGCTCGAGGGCACGCCTGAATTCCTCCTCGGCGGCCCTTTGGTCGTAGTAATAGGATTCCATGACGGCTGCCAATGTCGCGTGAGGTTCCGCCAACGAATCGTCGAGGCTGAGTGCCCTTTGTGCGAAGTCCTGCGCTTTGGGGAAACTCTCGTTGGGCGGAAGGTAGCCCTCCTCGCCCATCCGTTCATAGCACTCTGCGATCCCCTCGTAGGCGAGGGCGAAGCGCGGGTCTTCCGCGATCGCGTTCTCGAAGTATCGGAGCGCTCTCTTGTAACCTTCCTCGGTCCTCTCCGATCGGTAGTGGAGCCCTTTGAGGTAGAGGCTGTACGCCTCCATGTTGGCCGTCGCTCTCCTCTCGATTCTCTGCCTTTCGTCCACGAGGAGGTGAACCTGCAGGGCTTCGGCCACCTTGTTGGCGATGTCGCCTTGAATCGCGAAGATGTCCGCGAGTTCCCGGTCGTAGCTTTGGGACCAGAGCTGTTCGTCCCTCTCGACGTCGATCAATTCGATTGTGATTCGCAGTCGGTTCCCCGCTTTCCGGACGCTCCCCTCGAGAATGGACCCGACGCCCAGCTCGCTCGCAATCTCGCTGACGGACTTCTTGCTCCCTTTGTACCTCATGGCGGACGTGCGCGAAGTCGTCCGCAGGTCGCCGATCTTGGAAACGGCGGAAATGAGTTCCTCCGTCATCCCGTCCGCAAAGTACTCGTCGCCAGGGTCAGGGCTGATGCTCGAAAGGGGCAAGACGGCGATGCGAAGCCTCGCATTCGGGACGAACCGCTTGCCCAAATCTTGAGGGACCTGGGCCATCTGTACGGTGAGGTATCGGTTGACAAGGGCGCCATGGTCCTGTTGCGTTCGGATCCAGAACTCCTTGTTCTCGGGGTCGCCCGGGTCGAACAGGTCGTCGTACCTGATCCGGTCCTCGCCTTGAGGTATTCGTCTCGCGCAACTGATCGCAAAATCCCTCAGTTGCCTCGCGCTTTCGAGCTGCGCGTTGGCTGTGGCATAGAACACCGCCATCTTCTCCACCTCGCGAATCAACCGCCCCCGCTCCGCTGCCGCGTGAAGGAGCTGAACGAGGGTTACTAACGTCCTGTCTCCTTCGGTGAGGGACGGAACCGCGAGGCGGTGATCCGCGGGAATTCGGCTGAGCAGGTCGGCCCCTTTCGGGCGCTGCCGGATCGCCGCGGTCATCTCTTCGAGGCTCCCCCCCGAGCTCCCCGCCAGGATGAAACACACGCGTTTTCGACGACCTTCCGGCGGTTCCAGATGCCGCAGGAGCAGTTCGTAGGGCCAACTTTCTTCGGCCTTCGAGTCGGCTTCATCAACGAGGCACAAGGTGTGTTGTGGAGTGGATTCGAGGATGTCCAACGAGGCGCGGAACCTGCCTTCGTTGGATTCGGCGAGGTTTAGCTCGACAAACGCCAGCGCGCCCATGGAACGAGCGAGCTCTTGAACGAGGAATGTCTTCCCGGATCCCGGAGGGCCCCAGATGAGGTAGTTCTCCTTGCTGCCGAGAGAGCCGTCGAACCCCGCCATGACTTTCCTCCTGAAGTCCTTTAGCGCATGCCGCGTCTTCTCGTCGTACCTGACGTAGTTGCCGACGACCTCGAACCTTGCGAGGTCGATGTGGTCCAAGTTCAACAGGACGGGGTCGGCCAAGTCTTCTTCACCCATTCGCTAACTTCGGAAAGTGCCGGTCCTTGGAATGCACGATCGGAAACCATCACCAGATTTTCGGCTTTCATGCAGTCTTGCCAGATGTTTTATCCGTTATTTGAGGAGATGCCAGTGGTCCCCGTTGGCTGAGGCGGCACATTCCATTCGATTGCCTTCCGGCCACGATGGCCATTCCTTCAATTACTCGGGAGGATGTGTTGCGTTCCGTCAACGGGCAACAGGCGCCTACCGATGGCGCGACTCATAGACGCCGCGTTTGCAGGACTTCAAGCCAGAGCTCCGCGATCCGCCGTGTTGGCGCTCCATGCGCGCGTCGCGGATGTGTCGCCGTCCGCCTGGAAGGATCCTCGGTTCGTCCAAGTGTGGGGCCCAATACGCGTGAGAGACTCCGCTCGTCAAGGTAAAGGACCCTGGCGTTTAGGTGTCAGCAAACCGTCAGACACGGTTTGACCGAAAAGGACCACCCCCTCGGACACGTCGTCATGGAGGAATAGCGGACCCGGAGGGATTCGAACCCTCGACAGCCGGATTAGAAATCCGGTGCCCTATCCGTGCTAGGCGACGGGTCCGGCTCGGGCACAGAGCGGCGTCCTAATAAACCATCGATGTGAGCCTTCCGATGATGCCCCAACCGATCGAATCCGCGAGCTTGTCAGCGTTGCGTGAATCCCGGAACGCCTCCGAGCGTCTTGGCGGCCCGGACGCCGTTCACGGTGGCCCGCGCGACCTCACGCACCGCGACATGATGCAGGACGTCGAATACCCGGTGGTCAATCGTCGTTCCTTTCTTCGCTCGCGTTGCGAACCCGAGGATCGTGTCCCCGTCGGTGGACATGTGGGCCGGCCGCACCGCGAGGGCGATTCCGTCGTGGGCTAGTTCGACGAGTCGCGCGAGCTGTTCGTGATCCAGAGGCGCATCCGTCCCGAGAACGCCGATCGTCGTCCCGGATCGTGTCATCGAACGTTTTAGGTATTCATTGGCGACGTCGTCCATCTCCCGATATCCGGTCCCGTCTCCGCGAAGGGTCCCGCCGACCGTACGATTCTCGAACGGATCGTACACATTGCCCACGCAGTTCGTCACGACGATCGCTCCAACGGTCCACGGGCCGATTCGGGCTGCGCTGCTCCCGAGTCCCCCTTTCGTCCCGCCCGATGGCCCGAAGAACGGCCCCACGGTAGCGCCCGTTCCCGCCCCGACGTTTCCTTGGGAAACGGCCTTGCTCGAGGCATTGACGCATGCCTGGTATCCGAGGTCCGAGTAGTCGAACCCTTCCGTGTCCGCGAACTCGAGGTCGTAGATGTTCGTCCCCATGATGGCGGGCATCTTCCCGCCACCCTTGTGGGAGGCGAGCCGGTGCTCAAGGAGAAAACGACGGATTCCCCGCACGGCGTCGAAGCCGTACACATCGCCGCCGGTGAGGAGTAGCGCGTGGCGGTCGATGAACGTCTTCCCGAGGTCCGAGGCGGCCGTGTCGTACGTCCCCGGCCAGCCGCCGCGTGCGTCCGCGAAGGCCATCGCAGGCGGCTCGAGGAGGACCACCGTCGTCCCGGTTCGTCGCTTGAGATCGTGCGCGTGGCCGACCCGCACACCTCGGATTGCGGTGAGCGTCGCGTTCGCGGCGATGGCTTCCACCCGGAACTTCGATGGGACCGCCGGGGCCGTATTTAACGGATGTGCGGCGCTCGGACGGACCTTATCGGGCCAAGTCCGCAACCGAGAACGAAACCTCGTGTGCCGCAAGTTCCGGTACGATGAGATCCGGGGGGAGTTCCTCCGGGGCGAGGACCCCGGCGCGTGGAAGTCGTTTCGTATGGATCAACATGACGGCGGTCGCTACCGCGGCGGCGGTCAGGAAGCGTTCGGCGGTCGTGCCCCGGCGGCGGTTCGCCTCGCGATGCTCCATCGTGAGTGAGGCCCGCACCGCGGCATCCGTGCCGTCGCCTTTCGTGCCGTGCACCTCGACCACGATTCCCAAGGCTCCGGGAAGCGGCCCGATCAGCGTCGAGGGTTCGGGGATCGCGGCCATGAACGCATCGCGGAATGGAATCTGCGTCACGCCGACCCTCACTTTGTGGTCCGGCCTCAGGAGGCCCAGCGCATCGAATGCATGAATCGCGCGCTCAAGTTCCGGGTTGATGTCGTGCTTGTAGTCGACCCATCCGACAGGCTTGCCGAGGTGATGAGGCAGCGTGAGGACCTCTTCATGCCAGAACCAATGCACACGGCGTTTCCCGATCGGCGGCGGGAACTCGTACTCCTCCTCGCCGCTCGCGGGCTCCTCTTCGCGGATGTCCTTCCCGTCCCAGACGATCGGTTTGGAGAGGGATGCACTGATGAATACTTCGCGCGAATAGAGCGGGAACCCGTCGGTCGCTTTCTCTCCGGTGGCCGCCTTGCGGATCAAGATGCGATCGATGATGGTGAAACGGTCCGCGGCCACCCGCGCCATCACATTGGAAATCCCGGGGTCGGACCCCATCGAAACAATCGCGCTGATTCCGCGATCCCGCCAAGTCGAGTCCAAGCCGAGCTGTTCCAGGACGCCGCGTTTCTCACCGGCCACGGGAGGGCTGTACCCCGCGCTGTCGACGTAGCCGCATCCCGCCGCGAAGCACGCGTCCATCACGCGGAGATTGTGCTCCGGCAAAGTCGCGTTCACGGCGACGTCCACTCCGGAGAGGACCCGGCGCAACGTGGTCGCGTCGGTCACGTCGGCCTCGAGCGCGGCCAACGATGCCGTCTTGCCGAGGGATTGCAGGGCCCGGGAGCGGTCCCCGCGCTTGTCGACGATGACGATCTCATCCACGCGGCGGTCGGCCGCGAGTTCGAGGGTGATGATCCTGCCGAGTCCGCCTGTCCCCAGGACCGCGGCCTTCACGCGCGCGTCGAAGCGGCTAGAGCGCCTTAGAGGTTTCGACGCGATTTCTCGCCGGTCGCCCTCCGTCGGGTTGGTTCACTCCCGGGTCGTCGGCGGGTCAGACCCGATTCGCTCGCGGCCGGCGTAGATATTGAATCGTTCCCCGCGGGCGAAGCCCACCAGGGTCATGCCGAATTCGTCCGCCAACGTTACCGCGAGGCTGGACGGAGCGCCGACCGCCACGACGATCGGGATGCCGGCCACCGCCGCTTTCTGCATGATCTCGAAACTCGAACGTCCGCTTACCGCGAGGATGTGATCGGAGAGGGGCACTCGGTCCGCGAGAAAGGCCTCTCCGATAACCTTGTCGACCGCATTGTGTCTCCCGACGTCCTCGCGCACACTCCCCAGGTTCCCGCGGGCATCGAAGAGGCCGGCGGCGTGCAAGCCCCCCGTTTCGGAGAAGAGCGCCTGTTCTTCGCGGAGCCGCTCCGGAATCGACCGAATGACGCCAGGATCAATCCGGGGAACCCCGTTCGGGATCGGATGACGAGCCGCGACGCGAACCGCCTCGAGGGATGTCTTCCCGCACACGCCGCACGAGGACGTCATGTAGAAATGGCGGCTCAAACGGTCCGCGCGAAACGCAACCTCCGGGCGCAACGCCGCGCTCACGATGTTGTATTCCTGGACGACTCCCGGGTCGGTGCAATACTCGATTCGCACGATGTCCCGCTTGCGTGCCACGATCCCCTCTGTGAGCAGGAACCCCGCAGCGAGTTCGAAATCGTGACCGGGGGTTCGCATCGTGACCGAAAGGGAGGTCGTGGCGCGATCACCCTTCGCTCCCGCCTCGATTCGGATTTCCATCGGCTCCTCCGCGGCGAGAAGGTCGGTCTCGTCCGAGGAGCGCTCGCCTCGAACCTTCCAAACCGTTGCGCGAGTCGTCGGACCCGGGCGCTTCATGCGCTCACCCGAGCCGCCGGTGCCGCTTCGATTCGCACGAGGGCGTTGTAGTCGGGCATCTCGCACTGCGGATCGACGATCCCGCGACGGATCAAGACGTTGCCTTCTGGCCAATAGATCTGCACGTTGCGCGGCCGGATCGGCGCGATGTGCACGTGCCCCCGATACGAGCCAAGGTCGTTCGAGATGCGGACCTCGTCGTGGTCGGCCACGCCCAGCTCCTTCGCATCCTCGGCGCACATGAGGACATCGCTGCGACGTGCGCCGAGCAAGAAGTCGACCTCGCCATGGATCATCGAGTTGAACTGCTTCCCGCGGCGCGTGCTGAGCAGGAATTGGCCGGGCGGGATGTCCGCGTCGGGCAAGTTGACGATCGAGAAGCGCGCTCGTCCGTCGGGCATCGGGAAGGTCCCGCCCTCGCAGAGTCGCGGACCGCCATACTGGAACGCATCTCCTTTCGCCCGGAGCTTCTCGATTCCTTTGTAGGTCGGGATGGCCTTCGCGATCTCCTCGCGGATCGCTGTGGCATCTTCGAAGTGGATCAAATGCGCCGAGTCGGGGAGCGCTCGCTCGGCGAGGTCCATGAAGATCTCCCACTCCGCCCGGCTCTCGCCGATCCGACGACCCGGGATCTCCGGAGAGAAGTAGACCCGACGTTCCGTCGACGTCTCCGTGCCCCCGCCGCGCTGCTCGTACCGAGTCTGGGCGGGGAACAACAAGACCGTCTCGGCCGGATCGACGAGCATCTGACTCGTGAGGACGAGATCCTGGTGGATTCGCAGCGGGATGCGTCCGAGGGCGGCTCGCACATAGTCCGGCTCCGGGAGCGTCTCGAGGAAGTTGCCGCCCGCGAGGTAGAGCACGTCGAGACGGCGTTCGTGGGCCGCGTCGATCATCCCGACCGCCGTCATGCCGGCCATCGTCGGGGGCCGGAAACCCCACAGCTTCGCGAAGCGATCCGCGCTCTCGTCGTCCACCGGGGAGCCGAGGCCGTAGGCCGCGGGCTGCGCTCCCATCTCGGAGCCCCCCTGGACGCCGCTGTGGCCTCGGATCGGCATCAGGCCACACTTCGCTCGTCCGACGATCCCGCGCACGAGCCCGAGGTTCACGATCGCCTTGACGTTGTCGACGCCGAACCGATGGTGGGTGATGCCCATGCTCCAGACGAAGATCGCGGTCTTGGCCTCGTGGTACATCCGGGCGAAGTCGAGCATCCGATCCTTTGAGACGCCCGCTTGCCGTTCGAGCTCCTCCCAGGTTTGCGACAAGACTTCCACGCGGACCGGATAGAAGCCCGTCGTGTGTTTCTCGATGAAGTCTTCGTCGATCCAGCGGTTTTCGATCAGATGCCTCAGCACGCCGTTGATGAACGCGATGTCGCCTCCCGTGTGGATCGTGAAGAACTCGTCCGCGAAGCGCGTGCCGAACAGCGCGCTTCCGGGCACAGAAGGCACCCAGTACCGTTCGAGCCCGGGCTCGCGCATCGGATTCACGACCGCGACCTTCGTGCCCTGTTTCTTCGCGTAGTACAGGTACTTCGTCGTCACGGGCTGGTTGTTCGGGACGTCGGATCCGAAGAAGACGATCAGGTCGCTCCCGATCCAATCGGAGTACGAACAGGTGGAGGCCGCGACGCCGATGGTTTCCTTCAGACCCGTCGTACTCGGCGAATGACACGGCCGGCTGGAATTGTCGATGTGGTTCGTGCCGAGGAAGCGCGCCGCTTTGTTGGCGACGTAGTACGATTCGTTCGTCATCCCGCGGGATGTGATGAAGAACGCGAGCCGGTCCGGGCTCGTGGCTCGGATCTGTTGAGCCGCAAATTGAAACGCGTCGTCCCAGGAGATCCGACGGAACCCGCGGTCCCCTCGATGACGGATCATCGGGTACGGCAGCCGGCCGAGCTCCCGAAGCTCCCTCGAGGATTTCGAACGTAACTCCTTCACATCCTCGAGACGCCGGACGCGCAGGGGTCCCATCGTGTTCAGCGGGAGGAGATCGAGTCGAACGGTGCACAGATGGATGCCCTCCATCGTGAAGTCGCGGAGGCCCGTGGTCCCGAGCGCACACCCATCACAGACGCCGTCCCGGAGGATCCGCCAGGTGAAGACGGGTCGGCGCTTATTGTTCCAGGCGGACCGTAGGACTTCGCGGTAGTTGTGGGGCTTCGCGAAGCCCAGGCCAAAGGGAACTGCGCTGACGCGCCGGACCCCTTTCCGTCGCGGCTTCGCGACCACGTCTTGCGGAATCCCAAAGCGACTTATCTTTCTTCCTCCGGAGGCACGTGCTTTAGGGGCACTGAGTCATCTCGCGGCGTGGAGACCGCGCTCGTGCTCGCTGGAGGAGAGTCGAGGCGCTTTGGTCGGCCGAAGGCCTTGGTCGACGTAGGCGGCAAACCGATGGTTCGCCGCGTGGCCGATGCGATCGGTCCGCTCGCCGGAGAACTGGTGGTCTCCGTCGCGACCTCCGAAATGGTCTCCGCTCTGCAGCCGATTCTGCCGGAGGCCGCGTTCTCGATCGATCGTCGTTCCGACCGAGGGCCGATCGAAGGCTTTCGCGGTGGATTCGACGTCGCGATCGGCGACCGAGTCCTCGTCGCGCCCTGTGATGCCCCCCTCCTCCGGCCCGAGCTATATCGGCTTTTCCTGCGGTCGTTGGGCCGCCACGAGTGCGTCGTGTCCAAGTTCGACGTCTTCGATCCGTTGCGGGCGATTTATCGGCGGCCGGTCGTCACGCGGATCCTGCGGTCCGACGAGTCGATTGCCTCTCCATCGGCGCTCGTCGATCGTCTCCGGTGTCGCTTCGTCGATCCGGATCGGATTCGGGCGGTCGATCCCGATTTGTCCTCCTTCTTGGACGTTAACACTCAAGGGGACTTGGATGAAGTTCTCGCAAGGCTAGAACGGCAGAGCAGAGAGGGCAAACGCCGTGATTGGCGGATCGATGCGTCAGGGTCTCCGTAAACCGCGGAACAAACTGCGAATCGCCTGACGGTGCTCATCCTCCCGGATTTCCTTGGCCTTCTGAAGCTGTTCGATCTTCTCCGGGGTGAACTTGCGGAACTCGGCCGGGTCCATCGCCGCGACGCGTTCCAGTTCGCCGGCATCAAGCCAGACGCCTTTGCAGTCCAGGCACACGTCCACGCGCACGTTGCCCGCGTCCTCGATTTCCATGAGGCCGCCGCAGTTGGGGCAGACGAGCTGGCTGTCTGACTCGAGCCCAACGTACTTGGTCAGGAGCTTGTTCAGACTCCAGTCCCCGGTAAGTTTCCGAATCTCCTTCTTGTCCAAGAAGATCCCCTTGCATTTCGGGCAAACGTCGGCCTCGACCGCACGAAGGTGGGTGTGACGAATCTCCTTACTCAGAGGCGACCAGTCTCTCGGACATTCGCGGGCGTCTCGGATCTTCCGAGGCACAAACGGGTCAGGCGTAACGGGGCTAAGAGATTGTCGCCCCAGCTTGGGCGTCTGGACTCAGTTCAACTTGACATGCCGAGAGATCGGCGCGACGGTCTGCACGTATCCTTTCGGCTCCGTATGCGCTAGGATGTCTCGAAGGAGCTGGTCCCGCTCTCTTGCTGGGACCCCATCGAGGAACTTCCGTTTCTTGCCCGTCTTCTCCCACTCCCGGAATTCCTCTTGCTTCGATACGTAGAGGGACTTGACCGTGTTCTGAACGAACTGCGTCCCGCCCACGCCGAGAGTGTCGGCGTCGTAGTCGCGCTGCACGAATTCGATGAAGAACCATTCGTCGTCGAAGAGCTCGCGGGTGAAGGACTGGAGCAGAGGCCCGAACGAGTCCTTGTCCTTGTAGATCGGCGTCAGGAACTCGGCGCCCTTCGACTCGAGGTACGACTTCAGCTTCTCGATATCGGTCGTCCGGAGGGCGAGGTGCTGCATGTATGTCTGCGCGTCCTTCTGCGGCTTCCCCGCGAAACCGTAGGCGAACGGCGCCTGCGCATGCGAGACTTCGTTCGGCGCGCTCAGCCCGAGCACCACCGCGAGCCGCTCGCCGGTCAGGGGGCTCAGGCAGGCGAACGTCGCCATGGCGGTCTTCTCTTCGCCGACCCGTTCCGTCTCATACACCGGCGAGTATCCGCTGTTCAGCAGGAAGTCCCGGAGCGCGCGGTAGGTGTTGACATCTCGGCACAGGACCGTCTTGTGGTCCACCTTGAGTTTCAGGAACGCGGGAAGGGCAGCCGTTTGCTCACCGATTGCGAATCGAAATGTCGGACGATAACCCTTTCGTGGCACGGGGTGGCACGGAACCCCGTGGACGGACTCAGCGGCCCGCTTGGCCCGAGGCCTGCGACTCAACTAAATAAATACTCGACGGTCTAGGCGCCGCCCTCAGGCGACTGAATGCAATACAAGTACGTCGTGCTGACGAACACGACCATCGGGACGTTCATGGCGCTGCTCGACTCGAACATCGTCCTGATTTCCCTCCCGACGATCATCCGCGACCTCCCCGGCACCACGACAATCGAAGGCATCTGGATCATCTTGGGGTACGTGCTGGTGACGGCGAGCCTCCTGCTGACGATCGGCCGGTTGGCGGACCTGTACGGCCGCGTCCGCCTGTACAACATCGGCTTCGCGGTCTTCACCATCGGCTCGGGGCTTTGCAGCCTCTCGCCGAACGGCCAAAGCCTCGTGCTGTTCCGGCTCGTCCAGGGAATCGGGGCGGGCCTCCTCTTCGCGAACAGCGCCGCCATCCTGACGGATGCGTTTCCGGTCGCCGAGCGCGGGCGGGCCCTCGGGCTGAACCAGGTGGCGGGGACCGGCGGCGCCCTGATTGGCCTCGTCGCCGGGGGCGTCCTCACCGCGTATCTCGGTTGGCAATCGATCTTCTGGATCAACGTGCCGGTCGGCGTGTTCGCCACGATCTGGGCGTACACCCGGCTGAAGGAGCTCGGGCCGCATCCGGGCCGCGAGAAGCTCGATCCGGCGGGGAATCTCCTCTTCGCGGGCGGCCTTTCCCTCGCGCTCCTTGGGGTCACACTCGGCGCGATTTCCGGCTGGGCGACGATCGACCTCATCATGCTGTTCGCGGGCGTCGCGTGCCTCGTCGCCTTCGTTCCGATTGAGCGGGTGGTGCAGTCTCCGATGATGGACCTCGCCTTGTTCCGAAACGGGGCGTTCTCCGCCGGCGTCCTGAGCAACCTCCTCGCGTCGACCGCTCGGGGGGCCGTCGGCCTCGTCCTCGTCTTCTACTTCCAAGGCGCGCTCCGCCTCGACGCGCTGACGGCGGGCGTGCTCCTGATCCCGTTCTCGCTGGCCTTCGTGAGCATCGGTCCCATCAGCGGATTCCTGTCGGACAAGTACGGCCCTCGCGGCTTCACGACGGCCGGCCTGCTCATCTCCGGAGCGTCGTACGTCTGGTTCGCGACGCTTCCGTACGGGGTCTCGTACTCGATCCTGGTCTTGCCGATGATCCTCGCGGGCATCGGAGGCGGGCTGTTCATCGCCCCCAACGTCGCGTCGATCATGAACTCGGTGCCCGTCGTGCGTCGCGGGGTCGCCGCAGGCATGTCGGCGACGCTCTTCAATGTCGGATTCCTCGTGAGCCTTGGGCTGGCGTTTGCGATCATGGCGTCGCGCATGCCCCTGCCCGTGATGCAGGCGATCTTTGCCGGGCTTCCCGTGCCTCAGGGGCAGCTCGAAATCGGGGCGTTCATGGACGCGTTCCATCAGATCTTCTACGTGATCGCGGCGATCAGCCTGGTCGGGGCGATTCCGGCCTCCATCCGACGGCGGAGGGCCGCAGAGGCGGTGGGTGTCGAGTAAAGGCATAAACGCCGCGGGTGCGGTACCTCTCCTAATGGTCCTGTTCGCGAAGGACATCCTCGAACCCGAGTTCCTCTCGATGCGACCCGACACAACCCTTCTCGAAGCCGCAAAGGCGATGGCGGACCGCCACCAGGGGTTCGTCATCGTGTCGTCGCCGGAGGGACGACCGATCGGCATCGTAACGGAGTGGGACATCGTCGCCAAGGTCGTCGCGTCGGGGCGAGACCCCGCGAAGGTCCGCCTCGAGGAGCTGATGACCCGTCCCCTCGTCTACGTCGATGCGGGCGAAGGGATCGATCGAGTCGCGGCAATCATGGCCGAAAAAGGGATTCGGAGAGTACTCGTCGAAAAGGACGGCCGGGTCCTCGGCGTGATCCGCAATCAAACGATCGTCCGCCGGATGCGGGACTACATCGACGCGATCAGCTCGCAAATCGCTCGAGCGCAGCTACCGCCGCTGTGAGGCCATCGGTCGCCGTGCGGCGGCCTGCATGGCCGACGGTCCTTCTCACGCCGGGGCCGCGATGGAATTCTCGAGGACGCCGATTCCCTCGATCTCGATTTCGATGCGATCGCCGGGCTTGAGGTAGCGAGCGCGGTCTCCTCGCTCTAGCTCGCAACCTCCGGGGATCGTCCCGCTGCCCCACACTTCCCCCGCGTGGATTGGTTGGAACCGGGAGAGGAACTCGAGCATCTCCGGGAACGACCACAGCGCCCGCTGGCCCTCGCGGACCCACGGGTTCTCGTGGACGAGCGTGCGGTATCGATCGCGCAGCCGTTCCTCGTTGTTCACGCGCACGACGATCGCTTGGTCCCGCAGTTCTCCGAACTCGTCGCGGGTCACGATGCACGGCCCGAGGGCGTTCGCCCAGTCCTTCCCTGGAGCCGGCCCCATGCCGGTGCGGCCTGCCGTCGCTTGGAGGTCCCGGGCCGAGAAATCATTGAAGATCGTGACGCCGAAGAGATGCGCGTTGGCCTTCGCCGCGTCGATGTCCCGCCCGCCCTGACCGAGGACGAAGCCGATTTCCGCCTCGTAATCCATCTTCGTCGAAGGCACGAGCCGCGGCGTCCGTCCCTCGAACGTCTCGAAGCGCATCGGAGGGATGGCCTCCTTCGTCCCGACGACGTTCAATGGATTGCCGTTGTAGTACGCCGGCAACGCGTCCCACTCGGGCGGAATCTGTGCCCACGCGGCCGCCCGCGTGCGCGCGACATGGGCCCGAAACGCGAGGAAGTCTCGCAGCAGCCGCGGAGCGATCGGCGAATGGATTCGCACATCGCCCGGTCGAAACGCCCACAGGGGGGCGTCGGACTCGATTTTCTCGGCCTCGGCGAGCACTCGGAGCGCCCGGTCCCATACGTCGCCTGTCAATCCGGGACACGCATCGATGAACGCGAGCGTGTCCGCCGGGATGGCGGAATCCACCGCGGAGAGATCGACGATTTTTTCCCAGTGGTCCCACCGGCCGAGGACGGCGCCCAGGCGGGGAGGCCCTCCCGCCGTCGAGAATCGCACGAGCCTCATGTGAGCCTCCGCGCCCCTCGAATCCCGAATCGAATCCGAACCTGCGGGGGGACCACGGTCTCACCTCGGTTCAGGCGGAGGGCGATTCCCAGCCTTCGCCCGCCGGTTGGGCTCGCTGGACGTTCTCGGACCAGCTCAGGACGTACGCCGGGTCGCGGTACGCGAAGCCTTGGGTCGTGATCCGCATGGTCTCGAAGTATGTGTCGAGCATGACCGCAAGGCGCGCCTGCACCTTCCCCCGGGCCGCGAGCGAGCGTTGGGCCGCGTTCCCCTGAGGACTGTGCGGCGTCGATCCGGGGTGGAAGGTGAACGAGCCTTCCTCGATGACGCCTTCGCGGGCGCCGTAGAACGCGTTGCAGAAGAACATCAACTCGTCCGAATCGACGTTGAAGTGCGCATACGGCGCCGGGACCTCCCGCGGGTGCCAGCCGGCCATCACGGGAACGAACGAGCAGAGGGAGAAGCCGCTCTGCGGGACGTTGCCCGACTGGAACGTCTGGTGCATCGGAGGGGCCGTGTGGATCTCCCGCGCGATGCCGTGATGGCTCTTGATATCAAACACGAACGGATACAAGGCCCCTTCCCACCCCGCCAGGTCGAACGGGTGGTGGCCCAGGGTGATCCGGGTGATCTTCCCGCCGCCGTGCTTCACGTCAATCGGGAATTCCCCGCGCTCGTCCCGGAACGGCGGCAAGTCCGGCGTCTCGATTTCCGTCTCGACGACGGGCGACATCAGGGTCGCCTGGCCTTCCCGGTTCAGGTAGTGCGGCGCGAACGTGATCGGGTAGATCGACTCTACCAGGAGGAACCACGCCTTCGGCGATGTTAGATCGATCCGGTACGTCGTGCCTTTTGGAATTGCGACGTAGACATCCTTGCGAAACTTCAGGTCTCCGTACTCCGAACGCACGACGCCCTCGCCGTCCTGGACGAAGTACACCTCGTGTCGCTCCCCGTTCCGAAAGAACGTGTCCTTTGGCATCGACTCGATCGGCTTCGAGACCGAGATCGACGTCCGAGGCCCGTGGACGATGGGCTTTCGCGAGGAGAGGGTGTGTCCCTCGAACGGAATCCGTCCGGTGAAGATGTGGTACGGCTGAAGCACGTCCGCTTCCGGCGGGAACTCCGACACGAGATCGAAGGCCCCTTTCGTCGGTGCTTTCACCTGCTCCGTCGGATAGAAGCGCACGTGGAGCTTCCGCGACCACGCCCCGCTGAAGCCGTACGACCCGTGGATCTCCTCGCGGGCGAGGACGTTCGGGATCGCGTAGAACTCGGTGTGGGGGGTCGATGGCACGGTGCCCTTCCGGACGATCATCGCCATCGTGGCCTCCTCCGCCCGCGGAGATAACGGCGCCGCGACTTAAACCCGCGGGGCTCATGCACGGCGGCGCGATTGCGCGTATCGGATGCCGCCTCCGGCGAGGAGGACCTCTCGTTGGTACGGCCGTAACTCGACGCGGACCGAGGTCTTCGTGCCGCGCGTGAGATTTTCCAAGACCGCATCGCCACGTCCGCGGATCGCCGCGAGCAGGTTCGTGATGCGGAGGCGGTCCCCTTGCTGGATTTCTTCGTAACCCCTCGGGTCCGCGAACGTGACGGGAGGGATACCCGAGTTCACGAGGTTGTCCATGTGGATTCGTGCGAACCCTTTCGCGAGGACCAGGTGCACGCCCAGGAACATCGGCGCGACCGCGGCGTGCTCTCGCGAGGAACCTTGGCCGTAGTTCTCGCCCGCGACGATGAACCCGCCGCCGGCCTTCTTCGCGCGTTCCGGGAACGTCGGGTCCACGTATTCGAAGACGTGTTCCGCGATCGCGGGGATGTTCGACCGGAACGGGAGGATCTTCGCCCCGGCGGGCATGATGTGATCCGTCGAGATGTTGTCGCCGAGACGAATGAGGACCTCGCCCTCGATGCTGTCCTTCGGCGGCGCGGCGACGGGCAGGGGCGCGATGTTGGGGCCGCGAACAATCTGGACCGCGGATCGGTCCTTCGGAGGCCATTCGAAACCCGAGGTATCGACGGGATAGTTCGTTGGCTCCTTCAATGTCGGATATTTGCCGAGCCCCCGTGGATCCGTGATAACTCCGTGAACCGCCGTCGCTGCCGCGGTCTCGGGGCTGCACAGGTAGACGAGATCGTCCGCGGTTCCGCTCCGCCCCTCGAAGTTCCGGTTGAACGTGCGAACCGAGGGCCCTTTCGACGGCGGAGCGAATCCCATGCCGATGCACGGGCCGCAGGCCACCTCGAGCTCGCGGACGCCCGCCTTGATCAGTTTCGTCATGAGGCCGCTCGTCAGCATGAGGAGGAGGGTCTGCCGCGAACCCGGGGAGACCGCCATCGCAATGCCGGGAGCGACGTGCTTCCCATCCAGCGCGTGCGCGACGACGCCGAGATCCCGGAAGGACGAGTTCACGCTGCTCCCGACCGCCACCTGAGCGACTTCGGTCCCGGCAACCTCGCTGACGGGCTTCACGTTGTCCGGACTCGATGGACATGCGATCAGCGGTTCGAGCGTGCCGAGATCGATGTCGACCGTGTCATCATAATGGGCGTCGTCGTCGGCGCCGAGTGACTTGAAGTCCTTCCCCCGGGCTTGCGCAGTGAGGAACTGCTTCGTCAGCCCATCCGCCGGGAACAAGGAAGCGGTCGCGCCGAGCTCCGTGCCCATGTTCGCGATCGTCCCCCGCGACGGGACGGTCAACTCCTTCAGCGCGGGGCCTGCGTACTCGAGGACTTTGTTTTTCGCCCACTTCACGTCGAAGCGGTTCAGCAGTTCCAAAATCACGTCCTTCGCACTCACCCACGGTTTGAATTTACCCGTGAGCTTGATCCGGACCACCTCGGGCATCGTGAGCCGGTACGGCTCGCCCGCCATCGCGTTCGCGACCTCGAAGCCGCCCGCCCCGATCGCGAGCATGCCGCAGGCGCCTGCGTGCGGCGTGTGGGAGTCGCAGCCGAGCATCGTCTCGCCCGGGATGTCGAAACGCTCCATGTGGGCCCAATGACTGATGCCATTGCCGGGTCCCGAGAAGATCGCGCCATATCGCTGGCACACGCTCCGCAGGAAGCGGTGGTCGTCCGCGTTCTCGTATCCGGTCTGGAGGATGTTGTGATCCACGTACTGCGTCGCCTGTCGAATCGCAACGGCGTCCTGCCCCATCTGCTCGAACTCGAGCCACGCGAGCGTACCCGTCGCGTCCTGGAGGAGCGCCTGATCCATCCGGAGTGCGATCTCGTCGCCGGGATTCATCGCGCCGTCGGCGAGGTGAGAACGGATGAGTTTGTGGGTGAGCGTTTCCCCCATGGAAACATCTCCGGCGCGTGGTGAGACCCTCGTACCCTATCAAGGTTGATGCGTACGAGCCGTGACAGATTCCGATGTTAACCTTAAACAAGGTTGATTCACGGCGCTGCGTTACCTCATCGCGGTGGGCAGCATTATCTAGACCGCGTCGCTTCGTTCGGCGCGCGGCGATGGCGAAGTACTTCGTGACGGGAGCTACCGGCTTCATCGGCGGTCGGGTCACCCGGCAGCTGGTCGATGCCGGCCACGAGGTGGTCGCGATCGCGCGGAACCCAGAACGCGCTGGGGACCTCGTCTCTCTCGGGGTCGATGTCCATCCGGGGGACATCAGGGATCCGGATTCGCTGCACGGCCCAATGGCCGGTGTCGATGGCGTGTTCCACATCGCAGGCTGGTACAAGATCGGCTCGAAGGACAGCGCGGACGGCGAGCGCATCAATGTGGCGGGCACACGCAACGTGTTGACCGCCATGAGGGATCTCGGCATTCCGAAAGGGGTCTATACGAGCACGCTCGCGGTGTTCTCCGACACGCACGGTGAGTTGGTCGACGAAACGTTTCGGAGCGACGGTCCATGCCTGACGGGGTACGACCGAACGAAGTGGATCGCCCACTACGAGGTTGCGGAACCGATGATCCGTGCGGGCCTCCCCCTGGTCATCGTCCAGCCGGGAGTCAACTATGGTCCGGGAGACACGAGCGAGATCCGACCCTTGATTGTGCGATACCTGCAACGCAGGCTGCGAGCCCTCCCGAAGCGAACCGCGTATTGCTGGGCCCACATCGACGACACGGCACGTGGCCACCTCCTCGCGATGGAGAACGGAAGGGTCGGGCAGGCGTACATCATCGCGGGGTGGCCCCACACGCTGATCGATGCATTTGCCCTGGCCGAACGGATCACCGGGATTCCGGCGCCCAGGTTCCACGCGTCGCCCGGTCTGCTCCGGGCGATGGCGGCGATATCTCGCTCGGAGAGGCTTCGAGTTGCCGCGGGCGTGACCTATCTTGGGAGCAACGCAAAGGCCCGACGCGAGTTGGGATTCGCGCCGCGGCCCCTCGAGGAAGGTCTTCGCGAAACGCTTCGGCACGAGATGCAGTTGCTCGGAATCGATTCCGTGGCGAGCTGATCGGTCCTCGTGAGGAATCCCTCAAATAAATGATGCGCGTTGCCGGCGCAATTCTCTGGAGGAAATGACATGCCGTACAACGATGGACAGAGCACTCTGTACTTCGGACCGTGGTACCGGAAGTCTCCGTTCTTCGAGGCCACCCAGCGCGCGGGCGCGAAGGCGTACGACATCTACAACCACATGTACCTCCCCGGCCTCTACACCGATCCGTTCGAAGAATACTGGCATCTCATCAACCATGTGACCCTGTGGGACGTGAGCGTCGAGCGCCAGGTCGAGATCAGCGGCAAGGACGGTGCGAAGTTCGCGGAGCTCATCACGCCGCGGGACCTGACGAAATGCGACGTCGGCCAAGGCAAGTATGTTGTCATCACGGACGAAAACGGCGGGATCATCAACGACCCCGTGTTGATCCGCCTGGAGAAGAATCGGTTCTGGTTGAGCCTCGCGAATTCGGATACCCTGCTGTGGGCGAAGGGGGTCGCCGTGAATTCCGGGATGGACGTGGACATCTCGGAGCCAGACGTTTCGCCGCTCCAAGTCCAGGGACCGGATTCAAAGAACGTCTTGAAGGAGCTCGTCGGTCCCGCGGTCCTCGACCTCGCCTACTACTATTTCATGAGCACCAAGATCGACGGCATTCCGGTCGTCATCACGCGGACCGGTTGGACGGCCGAGGTCGGCTACGAGGTGTACCTGACGGATGGCCGTCGAGGCGTCGAGCTCTGGGACCGGATCATGGAGGCCGGGAAGAAATACGACATCCGCCCGATCGCACCCTCGGAGATTCGGCGGATCGAAGGCGGAATTCTGAATTACGGGTCCGACATGACGCTCGAAAACAACCCCTATGAAGTAGGCTTGGGCTGGCTTGTCGATCTGGGCAAGAAGGCGGACTTCATCGGGAAAAAGGCGCTCACGAAGATCAAGAGAGAGGGCGTGAAACGGAAGCTCGTCGGCGTCGAGATCCCGGGTCCCCAGATCCATGCGTGGGCCACCGAGTTCTGGGACGTGACGAAGGACGGAAAGAAGGTCGGCCATCTGACGGCCCTCACCTACTCTCCCCGCCTCGAGAAGAACATCGCTTACGCTTGGGTCCCGATCCGATTGGCCAAACTCGGGACGCGGCTCACGATCGCGACCTCCGCGGGCGAGCGCGACGCCATCGTCGTCAAGAAGCCGTTCGTCGATCCGAAGAAGTCCATTCCGAAATCATAGCGCGCGAACGGCCTTGGAGCCGGTTCGACGTCACTTCGATCGGAGGACAGGTCGCGTCAGGCAGGTCGCTCCGCCTTCGGCCTTGAGAGAAATTTCTTTCCCTCGATAGGTCCGGACGCGACACCCGGCGGCCTCGAGGCGCTTCTGAGTGATCGGGTTCCCTTCGAGGACGATGCAATCGCGGGGCGCAACCGCGAGCACGTTCGGCGCCATCCTGTCGAATTCCTCGTCCGGGACTTCGACGAATTCGAATCCGCGATCGTGGAGGGATTTCCAGAACGGGACCGGGAAGAGGCGTGGGTACACCACCGCGAGGTCGTCATCGACGACGCTGACGAGCGACATCAGATGGAGGCACGCCTCCGGGCCTTGGAAGTACGGCAGCGGGACGGGCTCCACTTCCACGCCGATGCCCTCCATCGTCTCCCGGATCTGCCTCAAGCCCTCCGCGTTCGTTCGGAAACCTTGGCCCACCGCCAGGAGGTCATGATTCACCCAGAGGAGATCGCCGCCCTCCGCGGTCGCATCGCTGTTGAGCGTGGCGAGAATCGGTACGCGAAGCGCCTCGAACGTTCGGGCCATCGATTTCTCTTCACCGCGCCGAAGCGCCTTTCCCATCCGGAGGATGAGCGCTCCGCGGTCGGTCACGATGGCGGGATCGTGAACGAAGATCGAATCCGCTCTCCCAGGCTGTGGGTCCTCGTCATATCGGACGTCGACCCTGGATTGCTTCAACAGGTCGACGAGCCGGTCGTGCTCTCGTTGAGCAGCAACGAGGTTGGGTTTCGCGGTGTATCCCCACTGCCGCGGGTCAGCAGCGCCGAACGCCGCGTCGGGACGCCGCACCAGCACCGTGCGGAGCGGATCCGACATGCTCTGGCTTCCGTAGGTCCGCGACAAGCTGGTCCTCGGGGTTTGGAAAGGGTCCTGCCTTCTTACCGTTTGTCCCCGTTGCGACGATGGGCGTCAAATAAGCGCTCACCATTGCGCCGGGTAGTCGAGGGGATTTCACGTGGTCATCGAAGGCGGACACACGACGCTCTTCTTCGGTGCGTGGTACCGGAAATCTCCTTTCTTTGACGCGGCCCGGCGCGCCGGTTGCTACGCCTACGACGTGTACAACAAGATGTACATCCCGAGCAACCTCGCTGATCCCGTCGAGGAATACTGGCATCTCGTGAATCATGCGACCGTCTGGGACGTCGGATGCGAACGTCAGGTGGAGATTCGCGGTTCCGACGGCTATGAGTTCATGGAGTACCTGACGTCGCGGGACCTCAGCACATGCAAGGTCGGCCAGGCGAAGTACGTCGTCCTGACGGACGAGCAAGGCGGGCTCATCAACGACCCCGTGCTCACGCGACTCGGGAAGAACCGATTCTGGCTTTCCACCGCGGATAGCGATGTCCTCCTTTGGGCGAAAGGCGTCTCCTACCATTCCGACTTCGACGTCGAGATCCGAGAACCCGACGTCTCTCCGATGCAAATCCAAGGACCGAAATCGAAGGATGTGCTCCGCGCGCTCGTTGGCCCATCGGTCTCGAATCTGGAGTACTACCACTTTCTCGAACGACAATCGATGGCATCCCGGTGATCGTCACGCGGACGGGTTGGTCCGCGGAAGTGGGATACGAAATCTATCTGTGCGATGGAAGTCGCGGAACCGATTTGTGGAACCGCGTCATGGCGGCCGGGAAGCCGTTCGACCTTCGGCCCACCGGTCCCTCCGAGTACCGCCGCATCGAGGCCGGGATCCTGAACTATCCATCGGACATCGACTGGAACCACAACCCGTACGAAGCCGGTTTGGGGTGGCTCGTTGACCTCGACAAGAGACACGACTTCATCGGCAAGGCCGCGTTGCGAAAGATCAAGGAGGCGGGTCTGAAGAGGAAACTCGTCGGTGTCGAGGTCCCCGGTGACGAGGTCGTCCGGCCCTGGCTGCCGCATCCGTGGCCCGTGCAGAAGGACGGCAAGGAGGTCGGGACGTTGACCGCGCTCGCGATGTCGCCGCGCCTCCAGAAAAACATCGGATACGCCTGGTTGCCGATTCAGCTGACGAAGCTGGGTACCGAAATCGAAATCGTGACGCCCGCCGGTTTGCGGAAGGCGATGGTCGTGAAGAAGCCGTTCATCGATCCGAAGAAGGAAACGCCCAAGTCCTGATTCCCATCGGATGGGCAATTGATTCTGCGCATCGCCAAAACGCTCATCTAGCTTTCCGGCTTCCCCGTCCCAAATCAGGAGGTGGTATGATACCCGGCCACGTGCGCAACGGCGTGCTGACGGAAGCGACGAACGACTACGCGGGTCCGATCCTCCCGGGATTCCGGGAGACGGCATGGATCCAGAAATCGCCGTACTTCCATCGCGCCGCGAAGCACGGAGTTCGGGCGTACGATCTCTACAATCACATGCTCATGCCGGGGCTGTACACGGACCCCGTCGAAGAGTACTGGCATCTCGTGAACCACGTGACCCTGTGGGACGTCGGCGTGGAGCGGCAGGTCGAGATCGAGGGCCCGGACGGATTCGAGTTCATGCAAATGCTGACGCCCCGCGACATGGAGAAGTGCGCGGTCGGGGAGTGCAAGTATGTGCTCCTTACGACTCCGGACGGCGGGATCATCAACGACCCGGTCCTCCTCCGCCTCGGGGAAGATCACTTCTGGCTCTCGCTATCCGATTGGGACGTGCTCTTCTGGTGCAAGGGCGTCGCGGTCAACGCCGGTCTCGATGTGATCGTCCGGGAGCCGGACGTCTCCCCGCTCCAGTTGCAGGGCCCGAAGTCGAAAGACGTGATGGTGGACTTGTTCGGCGAGGGCATCCTGGACCTCGAGTACTACCACCTGAAGGAGACGGAGTTGGATGGCATTCCTCTCGTCATCACGCGGACGGGTTGGAGTGCCGAACGGGGCTACGAGTTGTACTTGCGCGACGCGCGGCTCGGCGAGAAGCTCTGGGACGCGGTCATGGGAGCGGGGTCGAAGTATGACATCCGTCCGGTCGCGCCATCCGAGATCCGACGGATCGAAGCGGGGATCCTGAACTACAGCTCGGACATCATGCTCGACAACAATCCGTATGAAGTCGGTCTCGGCTGGACCGTCGACGAGGACAAGCGATCGGACTATCTCGGGAAGGCCGCGCTCGGTCATATCAAGAAAGAGGGCATCAAGCGGAAGCTCGTCGGCGTCGAGGTCGAAGGCGCCCCCCTCGGGGCCTGGATCCCCGATTACTGGGATGTCCACTCGGACGGTCGGCAGGTCGGTCACGTCACCTCCCTGACGTACTCGCCGCGGCTCGAGAAGAACATCGGCTATGCGCTCCTCGGCATCGATCATGCGAAGATCGGCAACCGGTTGCGGGTGTCCACGTCGAAGGGGACCCGAGCTGCCACGGTCGTGAAGAAGCCCTTCGTCGACCCGAAGAAGGACATCCCGAAGTCGTGATGGTCCGCGGTCAAGGTTGAAGTAGCGCGCGTGTCGTCGGTGCGGCAATGAGCCTGGCCATCGGATCCCGCGTCACGCTGAACGACGGGAACAAGATGCCGGTGCTCGGCCTCGGCATGTGGCAGGCCGGTTCGGGCAAGGAGACCCGCAAAGCCGTCGCGACCGCCCTCGAGATCGGATACCGCCTGTTCGATACGGCGAAATTGTATGGCAACGAGCGCGATCTAGGAACCGCGATTCGGGAGAGCGGGATCCCGCGCGAAGAGATCTTCGTTACGACCAAGCTCTGGAACAACGACCAGGGCTACGAGTCCGCATTGCGGGCGTTCGAGAAGAGCCGCCGCGACCTCGGCCTCGACTACGTCGACCTGTACCTCATTCACTGGCCGGTGCCGGGTCTGAGACAAGAGTCGTGGAAGGCGATCCTCAAGATCCGTGACGAGGGACTCGCGCGGTCGATCGGGGTGAGCAACTACACAATCCGACACCTGGAGGAAGTGCTCCCCGCAACACCGGCTCCGCCCACCGTGAACCAGGTCGAGTTCCATCCCTTCCTATATCAGAAGGAATTGCTCGAATTCTGCGTGCGCCAGAAGATTCAGTTGGAAGCATACAGCCCTCTCACCCGTGGTCATCGACTCAATCATTCGGTCATTGCCCATATCGCGGCGACGCATGAGCGAACGCCTGCACAGGTACTGATCCGTTGGAGCCTTCAGCATGGGCTCGTCGTCATTCCGAAGTCCATCCGTCCGGATCGAATCCGAGAGAACGCGGCCGTCTTCGATTTCGAGTTGAAACCCGAAGACATGAAGCGACTCGACTCGCTCGACGAGAGCTCGCACGTGGCTTGGAATCCGGAAGACCTGCCGTGACGATCCCGCATGCCAGAAAGCACGGAGCAGGCTTTACCCGTCCGTGGCGATTCCCCAATCGTGGTGCGGCCGAAATACGAACTCCCAGATGATCTCGGTCCGGCGTCTCTCGCCGATCGTCGGAGTTTCTATCGACGGTCAATGGACCTCCGTGCCGCTGCGCGCTGGATGGACTCTCCGAAGGCTGAGCGGGTCTACGCGCTGATCCTCGGCCGGCACTCCGGGATCTACCCGAGGCGATTCCGGCACTTGAAGAACGTCCCGCTGATCGTCGACGACGCCCGCGACGTCCGCGACCTCCGTCCCTATCTCGTGAAATACCTCCCGGAAGGCGTGTACTACGATCGGAATGTGTACACCTCTCTCGACGCTGCTCGAAAGGCCCGGCTCGACTATTCCCGCGCCTGGAGAAGTCCGTTCTTCGCCGGGCAGGAACTCGCGTTCGACTTGGACCCGGAAAACCTGGACTGCCCGATTCACGGCGACATCGAGGAGAAGATGCGGCGCCATCAAGGCCTGTCGTTCTGTGATTGGGAGTTCGAAGAGGTCCGTCGACAGGCGGTCGCATTGTACGATGAGCTCTCCGCCCGGTGGACCCGGCTCCAGGTCGTCTACTCCGGGCGCGGATTCCATGTCCACGTCTTCGATGATGAGGCGTTTCGCCTGAGCCGGAAAGAGCGGTCTCGCATCGCCACTCGATTCGCACGGCGATACGCGATCGACGAATGGGTCACGTCCGGGGAGATGCGGCTCATCCGCCTCCCGTACTCCCTACACGGGATGGTCTCTCGGGTCGTCGTCCCCCTCCCTCGGGGCGACGTGGCGAAGTTCCGGTACAACGATCCGCGAGCGGTCCCGCGTTTCTAGCCGCGCCTACTTCTTCGCCTTCTTTTCCTTGCGGCCCGCGTAGTACGCCTTCTTCTTCGCGGCTTTCTTCGATTTCTTCTTCTTGGCCATCGATGCCTGAATGCGCCCGGAAGATTGAAGGCTTTCGCCTCCCGGCACGTACGCGATGCCCTGGATCTCGACCTTCATGCCGAGGAGCAAGTCGGCTCGGACGGTCGCACGAGCCGGTCGCGGTTCGGCGGCGAAGAACTCCGCGTACACCTCGTTCATCCCGCGGAAGTACTCGAGATCCTTCAGGTACACGGTGGTCGAGACAACGTGCTGGAGGCTCGATCCCGCGGCCTCGACGACCTTGCGGAAGTTCTCGAGCGTCTTCCGTGTCTGGAGCCGGATGTCGCCGTCGACCACCTTGCCGTCGGAGCCGAGCGGTCCGTGCCCCGCGAGGAACACGAAATTCTCGAGGCGTACGCCCCACGAGAAGGGAAGACCGATCGCCGGAAGGTCGGTCTGGATCGCTTCTTTCTTCATGTTCGCGGGTAGCTCCGTCTCCGGATATGAGCGTTGACGGTCCGCGATCACGTCTCTGCGCGATCAGGCCCGGCGATTGACGCTAGTCCTTGACTTGCGATCTTCGGGCGCTTGGTGCGGTCTTCATCTCGAGTGCCACACGGGCGCCTTCGCGTTCCAGGAGCCTCCGCTTCGTTTCCGGGCCCCCTTCGGAGGAGTAATTCCCGAGGCCGCCCGATTTCGGGACCACGCGGTGGCACGGGATGACGATGACCGCCGGGTTTCGCGCGCACGCGGTCCCGACTGCGCGGCTCGCTCCGGGCCGCCCGAGCCGTCGGGCGATCTCACCGTACGTGATCGTCTCGCCCGGAGGAATCGTCCGCAAGAACTCGAGGACCTCCCGCTCGAACGGCGCGACCTCGAGGGCGAGCGGAATGTCCTGCAGATCGCCCTTTCCCGTGTGGACATGTTCGAGGATCCGGGCCAGATATGGGTGCTCCGATCCCGCCGTCTCCGACGGAGCTTTGCGAGCCAGCCTCACCGCGGCTACGCGATCCCCCAGGACCTCGAGCTGGACGTACAGTCCGAGTTCGCGACTGAACTTCGAGTAGACCTCCAACGCTTCCCCGTCTCCTCGGCCGGAACACGCGCGGACCATCGGGAGCATCGCACGAACAACATGATGCTCGGCCCGGTTCAGGTGCTGTTCGAATGTGCTCCGAGCGATGCCGAGAGAAAGGCTGACCTGTTCCGTGGTCGCATTGCGCGGGAATTCGTAGTAGCCGGCTTCGTACGCCGCGAGGAGAGCCCTCGCCTGCTTCTCGGTGAGTTTGGGCAAGAACAACGGGGACGAGTAGGCGACCCGATCTCCGCGCGCCAGGATGGGGCGCCGTTTCGAAACGAGGCGGGCACCGGGGAACTGATCGAGAAGGGCTTGCGGGTCGGCCCCGTCCTCCAGGATCAGGGTCACCCGCGCTTCGCCGTTCTGCCAGCGAATCGGCGGGATGAGGTGCGCACTCTGATCCGCGAGCGACGCGATGATTTCTTCCTCGCGACCCGACCCGTCGAGCAACAGGGTGACCTCGTCCCCGGTCCGCGTCGCATGGAGGACTTTGCCGCCGGAACCGTTGATCTCGGCGGTCTCGTCGAGGCCATCCACGTCTCCAAAGCAGCGGAGGAGCAGGAGTCGGCCCATCGGATACGCATCGATGGCGAGGCGCGGACGTCGTTCCGTGACTTCCTGCAGCGGCCCTTCGGAGCGAGTCGCGAAGCTCATTTGTGTCGTCATCCGACCTCACCCTCCGCTGCAGAGGCGACCGTTCCGTGCCGACCGATCGCGTTCGCGTCTGTCCCGCGGGCACACATGCCTCCCGACATGGCGGCCGAGGGCATCACTCTTGGGCCGGCGATCGCCGGTGATTCACCGGCCTGGACGTGGGGCGTCGCGTGATTCGGTGGCCTTCATGAACGGCCCACCTGTTGGCGGTAGAGGTGGAGAGCGCGGGGGCTCGTGTTCCAGTCTCCCGCAATCTTGATGGCCGGTAGCCTCTCCTGGCCCGCCCGAAGACCAAGGTACTTGGCCGAGTACGGGCCCCGCGCGGCAATCTTCCTCAACGGCTTGAGCTCGTCCTCGGCGGTCCCAACCTGATCGAGCAGGTCGAGCAAAGAGCGCCCCATCGCGCTGGTGAGGAAAGCCTCGAGGCCCGTGAGGTCTCCCGTGTGGCCCGCGTTGAGCGACCGGAGGTATCGAGACCGATCTCGAGGCAGGATGTGCACGGGCGGCCAGTTGTGTTTCAGGAAGTGAAGGTTCAGGAGGAGTCGACCGACCCGGCCGTTGCCGTCGCTGAAAGGGTGGATCGACTCGAACTCGAAGTGCATCCGCGCTCCGAGCGGGAACATCCCGACGCCCTCTATGTCCTGCTTCGCATACGACTCCTCCCATTCGCTCATGAGGGCGACGACCTTCTCCATCCGAGGCGGGACATGCCGGACGCCGGCAATGCGAACATTCACCTGCCTCCACCGACCCGCATCCGGCTTGATGCCTCGGAACACGGTGTTATGGAGGTCGAGGACCGATGATAGCCGAATCGCATCGGTACGCCGGCGGAGCAGGCTCTCGAAGGCCTGCTCATGCTGGATCGTCTCGAGGACATCCGGAAGCGGTCGATTCGATACGCTCCGCCCTTCCAGCAAGATCCGTTCGACATCTTTGCGTGTGAGCGTGTTCCCCTCAATCGCGTTCGTTCCCCATGTGTTGAGCGCCCCGGTGCGTCGCCACACGCCCGGCGGGAGTGTGTCCAATGGAGCTCGGGTGAGCAATTCGTGCCTGAGCTGGGTCAGTATGGTCTCCAGCATGTGTTGGTCATATACCATACATCATATTTAAGGATATATGGGCATACGACATCCCAATCCAATATACCATATCACCTCGACGGATCCAAATGACAGAAGCGCGGGTCACCGCTTCCGGGAGGGTCGTTTCTTCGGCAACGAAGAGGCGAATCCGACCCCGCGTGCCACCCAGGTTTGGAGCGCGGCGTCTGTGCGGTATCCCGCGGGCGCCACGAGGAGCCAACCCGCCATGGCGCGGGGCCCGGAAAGATCGAACGGCTTCGCGCCCGGTTCCTTCAACATCGCGTCGGTCGTGGCCGGCTCGATCCGTACAATGAGATCGTCGCCGTGGATGCCGACGCACATGTTGCCGCCCAGGAGGAAGGCGATTCCGCCGAACAATTGCTTCTCGGTGATGTCTTTGCGGCCCCCGAGCGTCTTGCGGACTCGCGCGGCTTCGGCCTCCGAATACGTCATGCGTGGCGGGAGGGGAACCGTTGGCGGGTTCAAAAACCATGACCCCATGGCGGGCCGTCGCTCCCTGGTAACAGGAGGTCCACGCCCGGTCTTCCCGAGCGGAATTCCGCACGTATTTCTACCCCCACCTCCTTCCAGCCGGTTGGAATGCCGACCCTCGAGGTCCGAGGGCTCAAGAAGTCCATCGACGGCCACGGGGTTCTGAAGGACGTTTCTTTCGGACTGCAAGACGGCGAATTGGCCGCGATTCTGGGTCCCTCGGGCGGCGGGAAGACCACGTTATTCCGATGCATCCTCGGTGAACTGACGCCCGAGGCGGGGAAGATCCTCATCGACGGTCAAGAGGTTGGCCAGCTGCCCACCGAGCGCCGCGGGATCGGGATCGTCTACCAGAGCTTCGCGCTCTTTCCGCACCTCTCCGTCGCCGACAACATCGGATACGGATTGCGGGCACGGAAGGTTCCGGCCGGCATCGCACGCAGCCGGATCGCCGAGATGGTCGACCTCGTCCACCTCGAGGGGAAAGAGAATCGGTTGCCACATGAGCTCTCGGGCGGCGAGCGGCAGCGGGTCGCCCTCGCCCGAGCGCTCTGCGTGGGGCCCAAGATTCTCCTCCTCGATGAGGCGTTCGGATCGCTCGACGCCACGATGCGGACCCAGGTAGTCCAGGAAGTTCGATCGATCATTCGTCAGCAAAAGGTCACCACCCTGTTCATTACGCACGACCAGGAGGAGGCGTTCATGTTCGCGCGGCGCTTGATCGTACTGAACGATGGACGCATCGTCGCCTCCGGATCCCCCGAGAGCATGATGAAGCACCCCGACCTGTTCATCCAGGATTTCATGAAGATGGTCCTATTCGCGGAGGCCACCGTGCAGATGGGTCCAGACGGATCGCCGTACATCACGCTCGACGGCGGCGCACAGATCGCGGTGCACATCCCGGGTGTGCGCGGGGGAGAGAAAGTCCACGTCATGGTGAAGAAGGGGGCGGAAGCGGAACGGATCGAGGTGTGGCACGGCGATGCGAAGTAAGGCCTTCTCGATCGCCGTCCTCGTCTTGTCCGTGGGCCTCGTCGTGTCTCTCACGGACCTGTACAAAGTCCAGCAAGGTACTCTCATCGTGTACACGACGCCCGCGCTTCAAAGTCTGCTCGAATCGTTGGTTGTCCCCCTTTTCCAACGGGAGACGGGCATCGGCGTCACGCTTGTGTACGTGAGCGCGGGAGAACAGTATACCCGGCTGCGGATGTCCGGGGGCCATCCCGAGGCCGACCTCTTTTTGCACGCTTCTCCCCTCTTCCTCGAGAAAGGTTCCTCTGAGGGCTTCTTCCTGCCATTCCAGATCACCCGGAACGCGTCCGTCCCACCGAACTTCGAGAGGGCGCCTGTGTGGTACGCGTTCGCCTGGAGTCCACTCGCTGAAGTGTACAACCCCGCCCTCGGCGCGCCTCCTGACCTCGCGTTCCTCAACACGACCTTCGGATTTCCGCACCCGCTGCTGAGCAATAACGGCATTTACTCTGTGATGTTCTTCGAGAATGTCTCTGCCGCCGCGGGCGCCCGAGCGCTCGCGCATACCGTGGTCCAACCGGTCAACGCGCGATCGAACATTCTCGGCGTCGTGGATGGAACCTTCCAAGTCACGTTGGGCTACGAGGGCGTGACGTTGTTCTACAAGAGTCAGGGTGCTCGCGTCGCGTTCGACCTCCCGCTGCTCGGCGGGCGACGGTTCCTGACGCCGGTCGTCTTCTCGGCGGGGGTCGTCAAGGGCCATCCGAACCCGAGGGCGTTGGACTTCATCAATTTCCTCTTCCGGGATGAGATCCAGTCAAATATCAGTCGGTTCTACTTCCGGGCGGTCCTCCCCGGATTCCCCGACCCCGCGGGCGGCATTACGCTCCCCGCGCCTGGAATGGTCGTCTTGAACTACGACTGGTCCCGCTGGTCGTCATTGGAATCCGCGTTGCCGAAGTACGTCGTCGGGGGATGACCGCGATTTTCGAGGGGAGGGGATAGTCCGATGGTGCGGTTCCCATTCCGGCGCGCGACCCTCGAGAGAACCCTCTGGACCGTCATCGTCTGGTTTTTGTTCGGCCTGTTTGTCCTCGGCCCCCTGGCGACCGTCTTCGCCTTTAGCTTCACGTCGTCCGTCCTCAGCGGGACAGGGACTTTCACCTTGAAATGGTATGGCCAACTCTTCTCCCAACCGGGCCTTTACGGACCGCTCATCCGCAGCTTCGAGATCGCAGTCATCGTCGTCGTCTTCCAGTTGATGTTTGGCACGATTATTGCGTATTCGACGGTGCGCGCGAAGATTTTCGGCGCGAAGACGCTCGACACGCTCAGCAACATCACGATTGCCGTCCCGAGCGTCGTGGTGGGCCTCTCCCTTCTTTCGTTCTACGGCCCGTTCGGTCCGTTCGCGGCGATCACCCAGTTCCTGTTTGGGAACCCGTTATCACTGACGTGGACCTTGTGGATTCTCGTGTTCGCGCACGTGATCGAGACGTTCCCGTACATGGTCCGCTCGATGGCGGCGGTGCTCGTCAAGCTCGACGCCCACCTGGAGAGCGCGGCCCGAAGCCTCGGAGCGAACCGCCTGCATGTCTTCCTGACGATCACCTTGCCTCAGCTGAAACCCGGCCTTGTCGCCGGCTCGGTCCTCGTCCTCTCTCGGAGCATCGCGGAGTTCGGGGCCACGATCATCGTCGTCTCGGCCGTTTTGAAGACCGCTCCGATCGCCATCTTCACGCAGGCTGAGGCCGGCTCCCTCGAACTCGCGTCCGCCTACTCGGTCGTGCTGATGCTCGTGTCGTTCGTCGCCTATCTCCTGATGAGTCGATGGCTACTCAAAGGCGAGACGAACGCCTAGTCGGCGCGTTCAGCCGCCGTAGTGCCAGCCGAGCGATTCGAGGAAGATCGGCTTCCCTTTCCCCGGACCGGCGTCGAGGACCTCGGCGAGGACGACCGGATGGTCCCCTTGCGGAATCTGGTCAACCACGTGACATTCGATCCAGCCCGCGCCATCCGCGAGCACAGGGAGGCCGGACGCGGTCCGCTCTGTCTTCACCTTCTCAAAAGCTCCATCGAGAACGAGTTCCGCGACATCCTGCGTGCCTTCTCGGAGGAACGAGACGGCGAACGATTTCGATCGTCGGACGTTCGCCAAGGTCCGGCTATCTTTGCGGAACGCGAACGCGACGAGGGTCGGTTTGAAAGAGGTCTGCATCAGCCAGGTCCCGAACATCAGCCAGTCCTTCCGATCCTCCGTCTGCGTGCCGACGATGTATGCGCCGTACGGAATCTGTTGGAGGATCTTTTTCTTCACTTTCTTGTCCATCGCGCAACCCCGCCAACGAACGACTCCGTGCCTAATCAAGTCATGCGCGGATGATGCGTCGGGCTATCGGTTCCGTCACACGGATCCCGCGATTCGCTTCATCACTTGCATGGCCTTCAGCGTAATCATCTTGCTCGGTTCGCCAATAAGCTCGAGAGCAAACGGCGTCGGCGCCTGCTTTGGATGCTTCGCGTTCCATTCCGCCACGCCGCCCTCGACGTCCGGATGGATCCCGTCGAGGTTCCACTTCCCATCCGTCCGCCTCTTCTCCCTCAGAAGATTCAGGGCGAATCGCAATCGCGGGTCCGTCCCGTACCCCAGTGCCGTGATGAAATCGAGGCCGACGAGGAGATCATAGTAATAATGGACCGGGTAGTGGAACCGGTACCATGGCGGGTACTCTCCTCCTTGTCTGTGCAGTTCCTTCCCCAGGTAGTATTCGGCCCCGAGTTCGACGGCGCGCTTCATGCCCTCCGTCCACTTCGCCGCCGGATACACCGCGAAGGCGCTCATGCCTTCCCACGAGTCCAAGTTCCGACCGCTCCCGAAACAACTCCAGCCGCCGTTCTTGTCCCGATTCGTCACCAGCCATTCGAACGCGCTGCGGACGGCAGGATGGTCCGCGTAACCGAATTGCACCAGGGCGCGCGTGGTGTTCCCAGTCGTGCACAGGTGGCCTTTCTTGGAACCTTCCATCGCAAATCCTCCATCCTCCCGGGAGAATCGTTCAATCCAGAGATCGCACGCCCTCTTGATCCGCGGATCCTCACGGGTCAATCCGAGGTCCGCGAGGATGAGGAGCATCCAGTTCGCGGAGAGATACTTCGGCCGGTACAAACTCTCCCCGCTCACCCACCAACCCTCCCGGTCCTGATTCGCGAGAATCTCTGCGGCCCATCCTTTCCTCGGGATCATGGCCCTCGCGGCGACGACCTCCGGATCGTCAAGCGGTCTTTCGAGCAACCGGGTGAGCGTCAGATAGCGGACGGACGGTTGGTCCTCCTCGAGGAGCCAGTCCAACGCGCTCTTGGACTTCATCTCCCGTCAACGCCTCGTGGCCCGGCTCGATCTCGGTTGTCGGGACGCGGATTGCTCCGGAAGCAGTAGGTCAGGTGGTCGTTCACCATCCCCACGGCTTGCGTGTACGCATAGCAGATCGTCGAACCGACAAACTTGAAACCTCGAGACTTGAGGGCCTCGCTCATTCGGTCCGATTCCTTTGTCCGTGCCGGGATTTGTCTCAGGGTTCTCCGCCGGCTCGGCTTCGGTCCATCGCCTGCGAACTGCCAGATGTACGCATCGAAGC
>Ga0209761_1000216_pt1 | contig 33286 bp, 31 predicted proteins | sample GraSoi013_1_40cm_4_FD_185818 | JGI IMG/M metagenome (GOLD analysis project Ga0209761, IMG submission 185818) | Grasslands soil microbial communities from the Angelo Coastal Reserve, California, USA - Sample 09_25_2013_1_40cm (SPAdes) (version 2) | ecosystem: Environmental > Terrestrial > Soil >... | reverse complement strand
CGTGGTCGCGGCCACGCTCCCCGGGGGGGGGGCGGCGCGCGATCGGCTCGCGGCGGGCGAGGTCCTGGTCGTCACCACCGGTCAGCAACCGGGGCTCTTCACCGGGCCACTCTACACCGTCTATAAGGCGCTGTCGGCCATCGCGCTGGCGCGCCGCCTCGAGCGGGAGCGGCGGGTGCCCGTCGTAGCGGTGTTCTGGGTGGCGGGGGACGACCACGACTTCGCTGAGGCGAACCACACCTGGTTCTTGAACGCGGGCGGTGACCTCGTGCAGATCGTGCTGCGCGAGCGTCCGGCGGATGCACCGCTCGTCCCGGTCGCGCGCGAGCCCTGTGGTCCGGAGATCGCCGCGGCGCTGGCCCAGCTCCGGGACGGCACGCCCGAGACGGAATTCAAGCCCGGCGTCATCGAATGGCTCGAGCGATGGTACCGCCCCGAGGCCACGCTCGCGGACGCGTTCGCCGGGGCGCTGGACGCGTTGCTCGGGCCCCGCGGGCTCGTCGTGCTGCGCGCGTATGACGCGGGCGCCAAGCGGGCGGCCGCCCCCTGGGTGCTCAAGGGGCTCGACCTCACCCTCTCGGACGGCTACACCCCGGTGTTCGTGGAGGGCCGCCAGGGCCGTGACCGCCTGCAGCGGGACGGCGAGGCCTTCGTGACCCGCCGGAGCGGGGAGCGCTTCACCCGCGCGCAGCTTGAGCGCGTCGCCGTCGAGGCCCCGGAGCGCCTCTCGCCCAACGTGCTGCTCCGACCTGTCGTGGAGGCGGCGCTGCTCCCCACAACGGCCTACGCGGCGGGCCCGGCGGAGCTCAAGTACCTCCAGGACGCCGCGCCACTGTACGGCGCGCTGGGCGTGACGCGCCAGCCTGCGGTGCCGCGCTGGTCGGGAGTGATCGTGGAGGGCCGGGTAGAGAAGGTGATGGAGCGCCACGGCATCGATCTCGCGGCGTTCGATGGCAGGCCGGGCGAGCTCGAGGCCCGCCTCGTTCGACACGAACTGCCGCCGGAGACCGTGGCGACGCTCGCCGCGTTGCGCAGCGGGATCGAGGAGCAGTACGGCCGGCTGCTTCAGTCGGTCGTGACGATCGACCCGACGCTCGAGCGGACGGTCGAGTCCGCACGCAACGCGGCCCTCGCGGGCGCGCAGACGATCGAGAAGAAGCTCGTGGCGAGTCTCAAGCGTCTCGAGGGCGAGACGTTGGTGCGCCAGCTCGCCCGCGCCCGCGCGGCGGTCTATCCAACGGGACAGCCGCAGGAGCGCGTGCTCACCCTACCGTCGTTCCTCATTCGCTACGGGCCCGGCCTCGTCGACGCGCTGGAGCAGGAGGTGGCGCGCTGGACGGGCGCTTCGTAGAATCCTGCCATGTGGGTCTTCGTCGTCGTGCTGCTCGTGGCTCTGATGATTCCCATCACCGCGATCCTGCTCGATTCGCCGCTCGGGCGCTCGGTGGCGCGGCGGCTGGAGGGTCAGGGGGACGGAGGGGGGGCGGGGAGTGGGGCCGGCATGCGGCAGCTGGAGCAGCGGGTGGATGCATTGGAAACCGACCTCGAGGACCTGAACCGCTCCATCGCTGGCATGCGCGAAGAACTGCAGTTCGTCCAGCGCCTGCTGGAAGACCCCGGTAAGAAGAAGCGTCCGACCTGACCGCGTCACAGCCGGGGGGCGGGGGAGGGGGAGGGGGGGGCCGCCACGCGGCCCAGGTCGCCGCCGGGATCTTCCTGACGCGGGTGCTCGGATACGTGCGCGAGCGAGTGTTCGCGCATTACTTCGGGAACGACAGCATCCCGGCGGATGCCTTCCGCGCCGCACTCCGAATCCCGAACACCATCCGCAATCTGCTCAGCGAGGGCACACTCGCCGGGTCGTTCATTCCCGTGTACGCGGCCCTCAACGAGCGGTCGGACAAGGCGGGGGCGCGGGCCCTGGCGGGCGCGATTCTCGGGTTGCTGGTGCTCGCCTCCGGTGTGCTGGCCCTGCTCGGGATCGCCCTGGCTCCCGCGATCACCGCCGTGATCGCGCAGGGCTTCGACGAGCCGCGCCGCCGGCTCACCATCACGCTCGTGCGCATCCTGTTTCCCATGGCGGGGCTGATGGTGATTTCCGCCTGGTGTCTGGGCATTCTCAACACGCACCGGCGCTTCTTCCTGCCGTACGCGGCGCCCGCGCTTTGGAACATCGCGGGGATCGTAGCCATGCTCGCGGCGGGGACCTGGTTCGCGAACCGGGCGCTACCGCTCGATGCCCAGTTGCACCGGGTGGCGCTGGCGCTCGCCTGGGGCACCGTGGCAGGAAGCGTGTTGCAGATCGCCGTGCAGCTGCCCGCGTGCTGGAACTTGCTCCACGGCATCGAACTCAAGGTCTCCACGAGCCTCGAGGGAGTGCGAAATGTCCTGCTCGCGTGGGTGCCCCTGGTGCTGGGGGCGGGCGTCGCTCAGCTCTCGGGGCTCATCGACACGCTGCTCGGCTCGTTCGCCGGGCCGGGGGGCGTCTCGGCCCTCGGCTATGCCCAGCTGATCCAGGTCCTGCCGATCAGCCTGTTCGGCGCCTCGGTCACCGCGGTGTCGCTGCCGGAACTGTCGCGTGAGGCGTCCGCGGGGGGGGGAGGTCCCGCGCCCAACGAGCCGCTGCGAGCGCGGATTGCCGTCGGCTTCCGGCGTATCGTGTTCTTCGTGGTGCCGTCGTCCATCGCGTGCATCGCCTTGAGCCGCGAGATCGTTGCCGCGCTGTACCAGACTGGCCGATTCACGGCCGGTGACACGGCCCTCGTCGGCAGCGTCCTCGCCGCCTACGGGATCGGTCTGTTGGGCCAGGCGACGGTGAAGCTGTTCGCGTCGGGGTTCTACGCCATGCGCGACACGCGCACCCCCGTGACCATCGCGGCCCTGTCGCTCGTGGTCTCGACCGGACTCGCCTGGCTGCTCATGCGCTGGCTCGGTGCACCCGGCATCGCGCTCGGCTCGTCGATCGGCGCGTTCGTGAACACCACACTGCACCTGCGCGATCTGAGTCGGCGCATCGGCAGCGTGCTGCGCGGTGCCGACTGGCGGGCGTTCGGGATCACGCTGGTCGCGGGCGTGCTCGCGGGCGCGGCCGCGGTCGGCGTGGCCCGGCTCACGGGCGGCGTCGCCCCGGTCCCGCGTGGGGTGGCCGTGCTTGGTATCTTTGGAATCGTGTACGCCGCGCTGACGCTGGCGCTCAAGCATCCCGATGCCGTCCGAACATGGCAATCCCTGACCGCCTTTCGCGCACGCTAGAAGCCCTTCCCGACAAGCCCGGCGTGTATCTCTGGAAGAACGCCGCCGGCGAGATCCTCTATGTGGGGAAGGCGAAGAGCCTCCGCGCCCGGGTGCCGAGCTACTTCGGCCCGGACGGCGGCGAGACCCCCGAGCGGGCGGCGCTGGTGGGCCAGATCGCCGACCTCGAGACGATCATCGTTCCGAACGAGGCGCAGGCGCTGCTGCTCGAAAACAACCTCATCAAGGAGCATCGGCCCCGCTTCAACATTCGGCTCACCGATGACAAGAGCTATCCCCGGATCGCGGTGACGCTGGCGGAGCCATTTCCCCGGGTGCTCGTCACTCGTCGGGTGACGATTCCCGGCGCCCGCTACTTCGGGCCGTACACCGACGTCGCCACGCTCCGGCAGACCTTGAAGATCATCCGCCGCATCTTCACGGTGCGCTCGTGCCACTGGGATCTGCCGCGCGAGGCCCCGGACCGGCCCTGTCTCGACTACCACATCGAGCGTTGCCGGGCGCCGTGCGTCGCCCTCCAGAGCGCGCCGGACTATCGGCGGATGATCGACGACGTGGTCGTGTTCCTCGAAGGCAAGACCGTGGACGTGCGCATCGGGCTGCGCGAGCGGATGCTGCAGGCGTCGCGCCAACTCGACTTCGAGCGGGCCGCGCAGGTGCGTGACGCCCTGAAGTGGCTCGACCAGCTGGAGCAGCCCCAGGCGGTCGAGCTCGTGGGCGGGGGAGACGCGGACGCGATCGGCCTCGCGCGGGATGGCGATGACGTGTGCGGGGTTGTCCTGCGCGTGCGCGACGGCAAGCTGATCGCGCGCGACCACTGGTTCCTCGAGAACGCGGAGCACGAGACCGAAGGAGCCATTCTCTCGACGTTTCTCGTCCGGTGCTACCTGCCGCTCGAGGTACGGGCTCGCACGGTGCTGCTGCCGTTCGCGCCCCTCCCGGAGGACCTCGCCTCGCTCACCCAGCTGGCTCCGGCGGTGGGCTGGCACGTGCCACAGCGCGGCACCAACGCGAAGCTCGCCCAACTCGCGGACCAAAACGCGCGACACCTGCTGGACAGCTTGAAGATCGAGAGCTTCGACATCGACGAGCGGGCGGCCGACCCGGTGTTCGCGCTGGGGCGCGACCTCGGGCTCGCGGTGGTGCCGCGCGCGTTCGTGTGCATCGATATCTCGACGAACCAGGGGCGCGACACGGTGGGCTCGCTGGTGTGGTTCGAAGGCGGACGGCCCAAGAAGGCGGAGTACCGGCGGTTCAAGATCAAGGGCGCACCCCAGGACGATTTCGCGGCGGTGCACGAGGTCGTGACGCGCTACCTCACGCGGCGGATCGCCGAGGACCAGCCGCTTCCCGACCTCATGGTGATCGACGGAGGGAAGGGCCAGCTCGGCGCGGCGCTCGACGCGGCGCGCGCCGCGGGGCGGGAGCAGCTCCCGATCGTGAGCCTCGCGAAGCGGGAGGAAGAGATCTTCCTGCCGGGCCAGGCCGAGGCGCTCGTGCTGTCGCGACGCAGCCCGTCGCTCAAGCTGCTGCAGCGCGCCCGCGACGAGGCACACCGCTTCGCGGTCAGCTACAGCCGCCAGCGCCGCGCCCGGCGCACCATCACCTCGGAGCTGCTCGCGATACCGGGCATCGGGCCGGGCCGGCGGCGCGCGCTGCTCGAGCGGTTCGGCTCGCTCGCGGGCGTGAAGACGGCCACCCCCGCGGAAATCGCGTCGCTGCCCGGCTTCTCGACCAGGCTGGCGGAGCGGATCCTGGATCGGTTGCATGCGGCCGTGTGAGTCCGCGGCTGAAGCCGCGACTCGGCGCGTACCGCTTGTATGTTCGGATCTAACATTTGGCCTCACGGTGGGCGACAGCTCGTGTTACCGCTGGTCCTCGAGACCGTGCGTTAGCTGGGGCGTCGTCCACCGCTCGTCGGGAGCCCGAACAGTTGATCGGGGGACCACCCCGCATGTGGCAAGGCTGGGCCAAGACGAGGGCACCCCTGCGCGGAGGGAGGTGGCGATGAACGAGACTCCCGTGTTTGTCGGCATCGACGTGGCGAAAGCGACCCTGGAGGTGGCCGTTCGACCGTCGGGAGCGCAGTGGGCCAGTGCGAATGAGGAGGCCGGGATCCAGACCCTGTTGGGGCAGCTCCGCGCGCTGACCCCCGCGCTGGTGGTCCTCGAAGCGACTGGCGGGTACGAGCACGCCGTCGCCGCCACGCTCGCCACGGCCGGCGTGCCCATCGTCATCGCCAATCCCCGCCAGATCCGCGCCTTTGCCCGAGCGACGGGGCAACTGGCCAAGACGGACGCGATCGACGCCCAGATCCTGGCGCTGTTCGCCGAGCGCGTGCGGCCGACGCCGCGGCCCCTCCCCGATGACGCCACCCAGGCCCTGGAGGCCCTGCTCACCCGGCGCCGCCAGCTCCTCGAGATGGTGGTCGCGGAGAAGAACCGTCTCGGCGTGGCCCGCGCCAGCCTGCGCCGCGACATCGGCCAACGCATCCGCTGGCTCGAGCGCCGCGTGACCGACCTGGACCGCGAGCTGCACGCCGGCGTCCGGGCGAGTCCCGTGTGGCGGGCCCAGGACGATCTGCTGCAAAGCGTCCCCGGCGTGGGGCCGGTGCTGAGCTACACGGTGCTGGCCGCCCTGCCCGAACTCGGGACGCTCGGCCGAAAACAAATCGCCGCGTTGGTGGGCGTCGCGCCTCTGGCGCGCGATAGCGGCACACACCGGGGCCGCCGCACGAGTTGGGGCGGGCGGGCCCCGGTGCGCACGGTGCTCTACATGGCCACGCTCACGGCGACGCAGTGGAATCCCGTCCTGCGGCAGTGCTATCGGCGGCTCCGGGCGGCAGGCAAGCCTCATAAGGTCGCCCTCACCGCCTGCATGCGCCGACTGCTCCTGGTGCTCAACGCCATCGTCCGGACCAAACCCCGTGGCGCGCGACGCCGACCGCCGCGCGAGCCACCGCTTGACACATGACACAGTTGCTGAAGCGGCAGAGCCGCGTCAGTTCACTGACACGTGCCGAGTCGCGAGTTCACTCGCGGATCGTCGCGGGGCGAAAGTCGTGACGTTCCCCTGGTCGCTCGAATGCTCCGGTTGCGGGTCGACCCGCAACGCGGATGGGTTGCCCGGCGTGTGCGCCTGCGGCCAGCCCTACCTCGTCCGCTACGGCGTGACACCGGCGCCCGAGGCCCGAGCGCGACTCGCGGAGCGGCGTTGGACCATGTGGCGCTACCGGGAGTGGCTGCCCCTTGCCGATGGGGAGGCACCGGTCACCCTCGGCGAGGGCGGCACGCCGCTGCTCACGGTGCCGCGAGTCGCCGCGAAGCACGGATTTCGCGAGCTGCGTGTGAAGGAAGAAGGAGCGAACCCCACCGGCTCGTTCAAGGCTCGCGGACTCGCCGCCGCCGTGACCCGTGCCGCGCTGGCGGGGGCTCAGCGGCTGGTCGTACCCACCGCAGGAAACGCCGGCGTCGCGCTCGCCGCCTACGCCGCGCGCGCCGGCCTCGCGGCGCGCGTGTACGCGCCTGCCACCACCCCGCCCGCGATCCTCGGCCAGATCCGCAGCTTCGGCGGCGACCTGGCGCTGGTGGACGGTCACATCGGTGACTGCGGAAAAGCGGCCCGCGCGTACGCGGCCGAGACTGGGGCCGTGGACGTGTCCACGTTACGCGAGCCCTACCGCATCGAGGGCAAGAAGACGCTGGGCCTCGAGCTCGCGGAGCAGCTCGGCTGGAGTCTGCCCGATGCGATCGTGTACCCCACGGGGGGCGGCACCGGACTGATCGGCATGTGGAAAGCGTTCGCCGAACTGACGCGCGCCGGCTGGCTCGAAGGCAAACCGCCGCGCCTGTACAGCGTCCAGGCCGCGGGGTGCGCGCCGGTCGTCAGGGGCTTCGAGGCCGGGACCGACGCTTGCGCCCCTTGGCCCGACCCACGGACGATCGCCGTGGGGTTGCAGGTCCCCGCCCCACTCGGAGATCGCTTGATGCTCCGCGCGCTGCGGGAGAGCGGCGGTGGGGCGGTGGCGGTGACTGACGCGCTCCTCGCCGCGGCGGCCCGCGACCTCCAGACGCTCGAGGGTATCGACGCGTCGCCGGAGGGCGGCGCCGCGCTCGCCGGAGCGGTCGAGCTCCAGGCGCGGGGGAAGCTGCACCCCGACGAGCGGGTGGTGATCTTCAACACGGGCGCCGGGTGGCTCTACCGGGCTTAACCCGTTTATATTCCACCGCTTGGGACGCATGCGCATCGCGATCTTGGACCCGGCAGCCGGTATCTCGGGCGACATGACCCTGGGGGCGCTCCTTGCCCTCGGCGTGCCGCAGGACTGGCTCAAGGCATTACCGGGCCGGCTGGGGCTCGGCGGAGTGGGAGTCACGGTTCGGAACGCCGTCCGGTGCGGCGTGGGGTGCAAGCAGGTCGAGTTCACGATTCCGGAGCAACCGCACGGACGCCACGTGGGAGAGCTGGTGCGGCTCGTCGAGCGCGCACCTGTATCCGACTGGGTGAGAGAGCGCGCCGTACGCGCGTTCCAGCTCGTGGGCGAGGCCGAGGGCCGGGTGCACGGCGTCGCGCCCGAGCAGGTGCATCTGCACGAGGTCGGGGCAGTGGATGCCGTGCTCGACATCGTGGGCGCCATCGAGGGGTTCGAGCAGCTCGGAGTGGACGCGGTGTACACCTGGCCCGTCGCCGTAGGGGGTGGCTGGGTGGAGGCGGCGCACGGCCAGCTCCCGGTCCCGGCGCCGGCCACGGCGATCCTGCTCGAAGGGGTCGAGCTGGCGACGGGAGGCCCGGTGGAAGGGGAAGCGACGACGCCGACCGGGGCGGCGCTGGTGCGCGTGCTCGCTGCGGGTCCGCCACCCGCGCAGTGGCGCCTGGTGACGGGTGGGTGGGGCGCGGGACGGCGGAACCCCAAGCACTATCCCAACGCGCTGCGGATCTTTCTCGCCGAGCAGGCGGCGCAGGCCGGCCGCGTCGTGCTGCTCGCGACCGACGTGGATGACATGAGCCCGGAGTACGTGGAGCCGCTGCGGCAGGCGCTCGTCGCCGCCGGAGCGCTGGACGTGCAAACGTGGCCGGTGCAAATGAAGAAGGGACGTTCCGGGTTCCGCGTCGAGGTCACGGCGCCGGAGGAGTTGGCGGAGCCCGTGACCGCCGCGCTGTTCCGGCACAGCACGACGGCGGGGGTCCGTCGCTGGCTGGCGGAGCGGGCGACGCTGGCCCGCCGCCAACTGACCATCCAGCTCACCCCCGAGGTGACGGTGCGGGTGAAGGTGCTGGAGCAGCCGGATGCGGAAGGCGTACGCGTCAAACCGGAGTACGATGATGTTCTCGCGGCGGCTCGCGTACTCGGCCGGCCGCCGCTCGAGGTCGCCCGGGTCGCGCAGCGCGACGCCGAGGCGCTGGTTGCCAAATCCAAGGAGTGAGCATGACCGTCAAGCAGACCCTCGGCATTGCGGCGTGTATCCTGGTCTCCGCTCTGGCCCCCGCCGCGGCGCACGCGCAGCAGATCTGGCTTCCCGCCGCGTGCGACATCAAGCCGGGCGACCAGCGCGTGAACAGCGGCATGCAGTCGCTCAAGAGCGCGTCGAGCACCAAGTTCGCGGATCAGCGCGCCAAGGATCTGAAGGACGCCGAGCGCGTCCTTACACAGGCGGTGACTACGGGGAACCAGGACAAGAACCCTGCTGCCTGGTACTACCTGGGGCGCTACTATCTGATGGCGGGCGAGCTCGGGGGCGCGGACTCCGCCTTGACGAAGGCCCAGGCCCTCGCACCCGCCTGCAAAGACGACATCGCGCTGTACCGGCGGCAGGCGTGGGTGCCGGTCTTCAACGCCGGCGTGCAGGCGTGGCAGGCCGGGAACACCGACTCCGCGATTGCGAGCTTCCGGCGCGGCAACCAGATCTACCAGGCCGAGCCGCTCGGATTTGTGTACATCGCCAACCTGTTCGTCGGCCGGGAGGAGCCCGATTCAGCCGGCAGGAAGACCGATGCCGCCAAGTATCACACGGACTCGCTGGTCTACGCGACCCGCATAGACTCGGCGGCAAAGTATTTCCGCCTGGCGATTCCGGCGGCGTCCGATCCGAAGTATGCCAAGGACCGACGGGACGCGTTCTTCAACGTCGCGCGGGTGTATCACTCGGTGAAGCGCAACGCCGAAGCGGCGGTGGCGTACAGGGAGTACATCGGCGCCTACCCCAACGACGTGCAGGCCATGGCGAGTCTCGCGGGACTCTACCTGCTTGCCGACAAGCGGGATTCGGCCATGGCGCTGTACGGTGCCATCGTCGGGCACGCCGATTCGGCGAGCTCGGAGGAGCTGTTTGGCGCGGCACAGGCGGTGCTGAGCGGGATTCCGTCGTCACCGGACACGGCGGACCTGGACGCCACCTGCGGCAAGGCGCAAAAGAAGAAGACCCCCGCACTGACGGCGCGACAGGTCTCGGCGCGCTGTCAGCCCGCGGCGGTCGACACGATGCGCAAGTACCACGCGCTGGCCGACCCGCAATACCGGCTCGTCGCCCAGACCTACGAGGCAGGCCTCGCGAAGAACCCCTACTATCGGGATGCGCTGTACAACCTCGCGGGCATCTCCTACTTGATCGGTGACTCGAGCAAGGTGCTGCCGCTCGCCCAGCGGCTGTATGCCGTGGATCCGTTGAACCGCACCTCGCTCGCCAAGATCGCGGGGGGGTGGCAGCTTCTCGGGAAAAAGGACTCCGTGCTCTACTACCTGACGCTCGCGGACTCGCTCCCCGTCGAAGTCACAGTGGGCAGCTTCACGACGACCGAGCAGGGCGCCGGCGTCGAGGGCCTGTTTAGCAACTTCCACTCCAAGCCTTCCCGGGCGCTCAAACTCATGTTCGAGTTCCTGGACGGGAAGGGCAATGTTGTGGCAACTTTGCCACAGGACGTGCCCGTGGTCGATGCAGGAGGGAACAAGTCGTTCAAATTGAAGGCTGATCAGCCGGGCATCGTAGCTTGGCGCTACAAGCGTTCCTAAGGCGAGGTTGATAAAGTGGCAGGATTTTGGCACACTTCCTGCCCAAGTGTACGTCCGCGGGCGTAATTCAGGGGTAGAATGCCAGCTTCCCAAGCTGGACGTCACGGGTTCGAATCCCGTCGCCCGCTCTGCCTTCCTAGGTAAGTACGCCATCCTGTTTGCGCTCTCCGTCGTTGTGTCCTCCCTTGTCGCCGGGACTCCCGCAGCCTCGCTCCCCGGTTGGCAGCTCGTGTGGCACGACGAGTTCGACGGCACGACCCTCGACGCCAGGAGATGGGTGCGGCAGGTCGGCGGCGGCGGCTGGGGGAACGGCGAGCTCGAGTTCTACACGGACCGCGCTGAGAACGCGCGCATCGAGGGTGGCAACCTGATCATCGAGGCCCGCCGGGAAAAGTTCAGCAACCGTGAGTACACGTCTGCCCGATTAAAGACCCAAGGTTTGAGCGCGTGGCGGTACGGCCGCATGGAGGCACGCATTCAAATCCCGCGCGGGCAGGGCCTGTGGCCCGCCTTCTGGATGCTGGGCGAAAACTGCGACAAGGTCGGCTGGCCCGCGTGCGGCGAGATCGACATCCTGGAGAACATCGGCAAGGAGCCCCGCCGCGTGCACGGCACGGTGCATGGGCCCGGCTACTCGGGTGCACAGGGTGTCACCAGCACATTCGAGGTGCGCACGGGGGCCTTCGCCGACAGCTTTCACGTGTATGGCATCGAGTGGGAGGCGGATGCGATTCGCTGGTACGTGGACGACACGGTGTACAAGACCGTCACCCCGCAGGACCTGCCCGGGCGGTGGGTATACGATCATCCCTTTCTCATCATTCTCAACGTTGCGGTCGGGGGGTACTGGCCCAGCGGTCCTGACTCCACGACGGTCTTTCCGCAGGCGATGCGGGTGGACTATGTGCGTGTCTACGAGAAGACGCGTGGGGGAGCGTCCCTTCGACTTCAGGGTGAACGGCAGCCGGGTCACCGGCTAGCGCTGACGTGCTTCCCGAACCATATTTTCTAGGTTACGGAAGTCGCGGCCCACATTGGGGTTGCGATGTCAGGCCTCACAAAGTCCTTGAAGGCATGGTGGTGCGGTGATTCGCGTGCAAGCGGTGGCACCCGACTCCCTCGGCGGCGAGCTGGGGCTCGTCGCGGGAACCGAGCTCGTGGCCGTCAACGGCCGTGCGCTGGAGGACTTCCTCGACTGGGAGTTCCTCACGGCGGACGAGCGCTTCCTACTGGTCGCGCGCCTCCCGACGGGCGAGGAGGTCGAATACGACGTCGAGCGCCCTGAGGGGCTCCCGATGGGCGTGACGCTCGAGCCGCCGCGGATCCGGCGCTGCGGGAACCACTGCGACTTCTGCTTCGTCGACGGGAACCCGGATGGGTTGCGCACGCCCCTCTACATCCGCGACGACGACTACCGGCTGTCGTTCCGCTACGGCAACTTCGCGACGCTCACGAACCTGAAGCCGTGGGACCTGGAGCGAATCGTCGAGTATCGGCTGTCACCTCTGTACGTCTCGGTGCATGCCACGGACCCCACAATCCGCCGGTGGCTGCTCCGCAACCCCGAGGCGCCGGACATCATCCCGCAGCTCGCTTGGTTTGCCGAGCGGGGGATCGCGTTCCACACGCAGGTCGTCCTCGTTCCCGGGGTGAACGACGGAGGCGAGCTCGAGCGCACGCTCGCCGACCTGTACGGCCTCGGTCCCGCCGTGCTCTCCGTTTCGGTCGTCCCCGTTGCGCTCACCGAGTTCTCGAAACATGGCCTGGTGCGCGAGCCGACGCGGGATGAATGTCGGGCTGCGCTCGCGGCCGTCGACCGGATGGCGACCCGAGCGCTCGCCCAACGGGGGTCGCCGTGGTGCTTTGGAGCCGACGATCTCTACCTCCAGGCGGGAGAGCGGCTGCCGGGACCCGCATGGTACGGGGATTTCGAGCAACGCGAAAACGGGGTCGGCTCGGTGCGGTTTCTGCAGACCAGGATCGCGGCGGCCGTCGATCGGCTTCCCGACCTCGCGGGGAGGCGCATCGGGGTCGTGACCGGCAGGGCCATGGGTCCGTTGATGCCACAAGTCCTGGCCGACGTTGCGGCGACGACGGGCGGCCGCTTCGAGCTGGTCGTGGTCGAGAACACGCTGTTCGGGCCCTCAGTCACCACGGCAGGCCTGCTCCCCGGGACGGCCATCGAGCGGGCGCTCAGGGATCGAGGGGACCTGGACTTCGTGCTGCTGCCGGCGGAGGCGGTGAACGACGACCTGGTGTTCGTGGACGACCTGAGCGCCGACGAGCTGGCGGCGCGCGTACCGATGCCCGTGCGCTTCTCCTACGACTTTGTGGACGCGCTGACGAAATGCGGAATGCGGAGTGCGGACTGCGGAATTGACTTGCCGGCTTCGAGTCATGACGTCGAGCTGGCGCATCGAAACGGGCACATCCATTCCGCATTCCGCATTCCCCATTCCGCATTGGGGGAGGGGAAAGGGGAGGGGAGGGGATGAGCGGCGCACCGACGGTCGCGATCATCGGCCGCCCCAACGTCGGCAAGTCGACGCTGTTCAATCGGCTCATCGGAGGCCGGGAGGCGATCGTGGACGCCCGTCCGGGCGTCACGCGCGATCGTCACTTCGGCGCCGCCGAGTGGAACGGACGACGGTTTTGGCTGGTGGATACGGGAGGCATGGTGCCGGACGCGCCCGACCCGCTGAATCGCGCGATCCGGAACCAGGTTGAGGCGGCGGTGGCCGAGTGCGATGTGGTGCTGTTCCTCGTAGACGTCGAGGCGGGGGTGCATCCCGCGGATTTGGAGATCGCCCGGTACCTGCGGAAAGCACAGCGTCCGGTGATCCTGGTCGCCAACAAGGCCGACCAGCTGCCCCAGGACACGCGACACCTCGCCTTCTACGAGCTCGGCCTGGGCGATCCATTCCCCGTGTCCGCCGCGGTCGGGAAGAGCTCGGGTGACCTGCTGGATCGCGTGGTGGAGGCTCTTAGCACCCCGGAATTGCGTCCGGGGTCAGTAACTAACCCCGGGCGCGAGCCCGGGGAGGTCCACGTGGCGGTGGTCGGCCGGCCGAACGTGGGGAAGTCGAGCCTGGTGAACCGGTTGCTTGGCGAGGAGCGGCTGGTCGTGGCGGATGAGCCCGGCACCACGCGGGACGCGATCGATACGCCGCTCAGCTATCAGGGGCGCACCCTCGTGTTCATCGACACCGCGGGACTCCGCAAGCGCAGCAAGGTCGAGGACGACATCGAGTTCTACTCGACGCTCCGGACCTCGCGGGCCATCGAGCGCGCCGACGTGTGCGTCCTCGTGGTGGACGCGAAGGACGGGATGCACGTCCAGGACCTGAAGATTGCCAACGACGCCTGGGAGCGCGGCGCGGCGATCATCGTGGCCGTGAACAAGTGGGACCTGATCGAGGAGAAAGAGACGAACACCGCGGCCCGCGGCCAGCGGGAGGTCGAGGCGCGGGCGCCGTTCCTGCAGTTCATCCCGTTCCTCTACCTGTCCGCCAAGACCGGGCAGCGGGTGCCCAAGCTTCTGGACCTGATCCTCGAGGTCGCGGAGGAGCGCGCCAAGCGGGTGCCGACGTCGGAGGTCAACCGCGTCCTCGAAGCCCTCGTGGACCGGCAACAACCGCCCCAGCCCGTGGGGGAGTCGGTTCGGCTGCTCTACGCGTCGCAAATCGGCACGGCGCCGCCCCGGTTCGCCATCGTGTCCAATCGCCCCGAGGCAATCCCCGAGTCGTACACGCGCTATCTTGCCAATGGCTTCCGGGAGGCGTGGCGCTTCACCGGCTCCCCGCTGGACTTGAAGCTCCGCCGCAAGCGGGAGACCGCCCGCCGATGAACGATTTCGGGCTGGCCGTCATGCTGGTCCTCGCCTATCTGATCGGTGCCACGCCGACGAGCTACATCGCTGGCAAGCTCGGAAAAGGCATCGACTTGCGCGAGCACGGCTCGAACAACCTCGGGGCGACCAACGTGTACCGCGTGCTCGGCTGGAAGTACGCGATCCCCGTCGGCATGATCGATATGGTCAAGGGCGCGGTCCCCGTGGTGATCCTCGGACCCTGGTCCAACGGGCCCGCATGGTTCACGGTGGCACTGGGGCTGGCGGCGGTGCTCGGCCACATGTTCTCGCCGTATGTGCGCTTCCGGGGCGGCAAGGGAGTCGCGACGGCCGCAGGGATGCTCCTCGCCCTCGCCCCACTCGCGATCGTGATCTCGGTCGCCATGTGGGCGCTCATCCTGTGGCTCTCCGGCTACGTGTCGGTCGCCTCCATCACGGTGGCCGTGCTGTTCCCGCTGTGGGTCCGGGTCACGGCCCCCGAACAGCCCTATACGTTCTGGGCGGGCATGGTCCTGGCGCTGCTGATCGTCTACACGCATCGGCACAACATCGCGCGCTTGCGGGGGGGGACGGAGAATCGGTTCCGCACGAGAAAGGGCGTGGCTGCGTGAAGTGCGCACGTCCGTGACGAAGATTGCGGTGATCGGCGGGGGCGCGTGGGGCACTGCGCTCGCCGACCTGCTCGCCCGTAAGGGGGACTTCGCCACCGTCACGCTTTGGGCCCGTGAACCCGAAGTGGTGGAGAGCGTGAACCGGGAGCACCTGAACCACATGTTCCTGCCTGACGCCGCACTCGCTCCCGCCCTTACCGCCGACGGTGACCTCACGGCCGCGGTGCGTGGGGCCGAGGTCGTCGTGTCGGCGGCCCCATCCCATGCGGTGCGCGAGGTCATGACCCGGGCGCGGGGCCAGATCGGTCGGGGCGCGTTGGTGGTGAGCGTGTCCAAGGGCCTGGACCCGGAACGACTCGCCACGCCGTCGTGTCTGTTGGCCGACGTGCTTCCGAAGGAGGCGCCGATCGCCGTGCTGTCGGGCCCGTCGTTCGCCCGGGAGGTGTACGCGCGCCAGCCGACCGCCGTCGTGGCGGCGGCGCGGGAGCACGCGGTCGCCCAGCAGGTGCAGCAGGTCTTCTCGACCGGGTTCTTCCGGGTGTATTCCGCCACGGACGTGCTTGGAGTCGAGCTCGCGGGAGCGCTCAAGAACGTCATCGCCCTCGCAGCCGGCATTCTGGAAGGACTCGGGATGGGTCATAACACGCGCGCCGCGCTGATCACGCGCGGGCTCGCCGAGATCACGCGGTTGGGCGTCGCGCTTGGCGCCGAGCCGGCCACGTTCGCCGGCCTCGCCGGGATGGGCGATCTCATTCTCACCGCTACCGGTCCCCTGTCGCGCAACCACCAGCTGGGGGTCGAGCTCGGGGAAGGGAAGCGCCTCGAGGAGGCGCTGGCGGGGCGCGCCGCGGTCGTCGAAGGCGTGAACACGGCCCGCTCGGCGGTGACGCTCGCGGAGCGACACGGTGTCGAGCTGCCGATCGCGCGGGAGGTGGCCGAGGTTCTCTTCCACCGGAAGTCGCCCAGCCAGGCCGTCGCCGACTTGATGGAACGGGAGCTCAAGCCGGAGCACTGGCGATGAGCGCCCCCCATCCCGTGCAGGAGTTCTTTTCGATCGGCGAAGTGTGTCAGCTCACCGACCTGAAGCCGCACGTGCTGCGGTACTGGGAGAGCCAGTTCCGCTTCTTGAACCCCGCCAAGAACCGGTCCGGCAACCGCGTGTACCAGCGGCGCGAGATCGAGTTGATCATGCTGGTGAAGCACCTGCTCTATACGGAGAAATACACGATCGAGGGCGCGCGCCAGAAGATCGAGCAGTATCGGCGCAGCGGGGAGCTCAAGCCGGAGGCGCGCCGCGCGCTGGCGACCCAGACGGTCAAGGACCTGCGCGTGGAGCTCAAGTCGATCCTCGCCCTTCTCGAGGGGAACGCCTCCGCCAATGCCGGGGCGCGCTGACCGCTCTGTCGCGGTCGTCATCCCCGCCTATCAGGCCGCCGCCACCATCGCCGGAGTCGTTGCCCGAACGTCCCGTGCCGTTCCGGGCGCAACCGTGTACGTTGTGGACGATGGATCGACCGACGGGACGAGCCGCGAGGGCCGGGGGGCGGGGGCCACCGTGCTCGTCCATCCGCGCAATCGGGGTAAAGGTGCCGCGCTCGCGACGGGTATCACGGCGGCCCTCGACGGCGGGGCTGGCGTCATCGTCACGTTGGACGCCGACGGGCAACACGCGCCGGAGGAGATTCCCCGCCTGGCGGCGCCGGTGCTGGGCGATGCGGCGGACCTGGCCTTGGGCGCCCGGGCCAGGAGCGGCGCGATGCCGTGGGGACGCCGCTGCACCAACTGGGTATCGGCGGCGCTCGCGTCGCGGATCGGAGGCGTGGCGGTCCCGGACGCCCAGACCGGCTTTCGGGCCCTGACGCGGCACGCGGCCCAGGCGGTCCGCCCGGCGGAGCTGGGCTACGATTTCGAGACGGCGTTCCTGCTGGCCGCGCTCACCCGCGGTCTGCGGGTCCAGTTTGTGGCGGTGTCGACCGTTTACGACGGGCGGCCCAGCCACTTCCGGCACTGGGCGGACACGTGGCGGCAGGCCCGCGTCTTCACGCGTTACGCGCGGGCGATCATTTTCGGGGCGCGATGAACATCCTCATCTCGAACGACGACGGCATCCTCGCCCGCGGCCTGGCAGTGCTGGGCGAGGTGTGCGCCGCGCTGGGGCAGGTGACCGTAGTCGCTCCCGATCGCGAGCAGAGCGGGACCTCGCACTCGCTCACGCTGCACCGCCCGCTGCACGCGACGCGACGGCCGGACGGTGCCTTCCAGGTGGACGGCACTCCCACCGACTGCGTGCTGCTGGCCATCGGGATGCTGATGCCGCAGAAGCCGGACTTCGTGATCTCCGGGATCAACCACGGCCAGAACATGGGAGAGGACGTGTTCTACTCGGGCACGGTGGCCGCAGCGATGGAGGGCCTCGTGGCCGGCATCCCCAGTATCGCGGTATCGTATGCGGGGGCGGACCTGGACATGCTCGAAACGCACAAGGACGGCCTGCGGTCCTTGCTCCGGCGCATCGTGGAGGTGAAAGACTTTCCGACGGAAACGCTGCTCAACATCAACCTTCCCGCTCTTCCCGGTGACCAGGTGAAGGGTGTGAAGGTGACGCATCTCGGGAGCCGAGTCTTCAGTGAGGAAATCGCCCTCATGAAGGATCCGTGGGGCAAGGAGATCTATTGGATCGGGGGCGGTCGCATCACCTGGAGCGGCGATGCGGATTCCGATTTCCGCGCCACGAGCGACGGCTATGTCTCCGTAACGCCTCTCCACATGGACATGACCAACTACGGCTTGATCGAGGTGGTGCGGAAGTGGCTCCCCGGCGACTGACCGGGGCGGCGGATACTTACGCGGGATATCGCGCGCGGTTGGTCGAGACGTTGCGTGCCAGGGGGATCCGCGACCTCGCCGTCCTCAAGGCGTTCGCCGAGACACCGCGGCACCTGTTCGTGCCGCCGGCGGTGCGACACCGTGCCTATGAGGACACGGCGCTGCCGATCGGCAACGGCCAGACTATCTCGCAGCCGTTCACACAGGCGCGCTATCTCGAGGCGCTCCGGCTCACGGGCAGGGAGCGCGTCCTCGAAATCGGGACCGGCTCAGGATATCAGACGGCACTGCTCGGGGCCCTCGCGGGCACGGTCTTCTCGGTCGAGCGCGTAGAGTCGCTCGCGGTCGCGGCCCGGCGGGCGCTGGACGACGCCGGGAGCGCGAACGTCTCGGTGCTGCTGGGCGATGGGACGCTCGGGTGGAGCGCGTACGCACCCTACGACGCGATTCTGGTCGCCGCCGGCGGCCCGGACGTCCCACCGCCGCTCGTGGAGCAGCTCGCGCCGGGCGGCCGCCTGCTGATTCCGCTGGGCGAGCGCGGCGCCCAAACGCTTACCCTGATCGAGCGGGTGGGGCAGGGGCCCGCCTCCGAGGTGCGCAGCACGCCCCTCGGCGCGGCGCGGTTCGTCCCCTTGCTGGGAGAACACGGCTTCGATGCTTGACGCGTTCATCCAGTGGTTGCTGAACCTGTTCCGGGGGATGGGATACCCCGGCATCGTGGCGCTGATGGCTGTCGAGTCGTCGATCTTGCCCCTCCCGAGCGAGCTGGTGATGCCGCCCGCGGGCTATCTCGCGGCCAAAGGGGAAATGAGCTTCATCGTGGCGGTCGCGTGCGGCGTGCTGGGCAGTATCCTCGGCTCGCTCGCAAACTACGGCCTCGCCCATTGGCTCGGACGCGCCTTCTTCCTGCGGCTGGGCAAGTACGTGCTCATCACCGAGAGAGCGCTCGATCGCTCGGAGCGGTATTTCGCGGCCCACGGCGAGATCAGCACGTTCCTGGGTCGAATGCTGCCCGTCGTACGTCACCTCATCTCGATTCCCGCCGGAATCGCGCGCATGCACTTGGGACGGTTCGTGGTGTTCACCGGACTGGGTGCGCTGGTCTGGTGCACGATTTTGACCTGGATTGGGTGGTTCATCGGTAGCCGGGAAGACGTGATCCTCGAGGTGCTCAACCAGGAGGCGAAGCGCTACGCCGGCCGCGCTGTGCTCGTCGCCTTGCCCGTGCTGGCGGGGATCGCCGCTGTCTACGTCTGGTGGTACCGCCGGCGGGCCGCGCAGGACCGGCAAGGGTAGGAGCCGCGTGGCCGCCATCTGCTTCCTCGTCCACGGTCGCGTGCAGGGTGTGGGGTTCCGCTGGTGGGTGTGGCGACAGGCGACGCGCATGGGACTTCGCGGGTCGGCCCGCAACCTGCGTGACGGGTCGGTGGAGGTGATCGCGGAAGGTCCGGACTCGGGCTTGGCGGACCTCGAGCGGGCGTTGGCAGAGGGCCCGCCCGCGGCACAGGTGGAGCGTGTGGAAAAATCACAGGTTCCACATGAGGTCACGATCCCCAATGGTTTTGATATCAAGTAGTTGCGCGAGCCGAACTTGACCTCGACAACCACAGTCCAGGATATCTATCAGGCGATTCGCGACGTCCCCGACTTTCCCAAGCCGGGGATTATGTTCAAGGACATCACACCGCTGCTGCTCGATCCCGGCCGGTTCCGGCGGGCGGTTGAGCTGATGGCGGCGCCGTTCCGCGGGTCCGAAGTGCGGCGGGTCGTTTCGATCGAATCGCGCGGCTTCCTGCTGGGCGCACCGATCGCGTTGCTGCTCGACGCGGGACTGGTGCCTATCCGGAAGCCGGGGAAGCTCCCAGCGGCGCGGGGTCGGGTGGAATACGCCTTGGAGTACGGCACCGACGCACTCGAGATGCACCGCGACGCAGTGGGTCAGGGTGACCGGGTGTTGATCGTCGATGACGTGCTGGCGACGGGCGGTACTGCCGAGGCGGCCGCGAAGCTGGTGCGGGCGCACGGCGCGCACGTGGTGGGCTTCACGTTCCTGATCGAGCTCGATTTTCTCAAAGGGCGGGAGCGGCTGCGGAACGAGCGCGTCGAGGCCTTGCTGCACTATGCGTAACCTCCCTAGATTTCACCGTTTAGCCCCTGTAGCTCAGGTGGATAGAGCAGCGGTTTCCTAAACCGTTGGCCGGGTGTTCGAGTCACCCCAGGGGCACCATAACAGTTGCGCGCCGCAAGGCGTAAGCCCTAAGACTTGCGGCTTGAGCCTTGCGGCTGATGGGGAAAGGCGTGAACGCATGACGACGACGGTGACGACAGCGGGACGCCCGGTGGTTGGAGAGTCCAACGCACTCACGTGGCTCGGTAACTGGATCAGGAGCCACAAACAGGCGGCGGCCTATCTGGCGGTGGCGCTCGGCGTCGGTCTCGCGCTCTTCGCGTGGAACTTCTTGTCGGCGAAGACGGCGGAGCGCAGTGCCGGCCGCCAAATCGCCCAGGGGCGTCTCGCGCTCGATTCGAAGAACTACCCGCTCGCCGCCAGCGTGTTGTCCCAAGTGGTGGAGAACTTCTCCGGGACCCACGCCGCCCAGGAGGCCAGCATCCTGCTCGCCCAAGCCAGGCTCGCGCAGGGCCAGACGCAGCAGGCGATCGACGTGCTCCAGCGGTCGGCTCCCAAGGCCGAGAAGTACTTCCGAGCCCAAACGTACGGGCTGCTTGGTGGGGCGTTCGAGAACGCGCTCCGGCCCAAGGACGCCGCGACAGCCTACGAGTCGGCCGCCGCCGCGGCCCTGTATCCGTTCCTACGGGCGCAGTTTCTCGCGGACGCGGGGCGAGCCTGGATCGCGGCCGGGGACACCGGGAAAGCGCTCGCCGTCTACCGGACGATTGTGGCGAAGCTGGACTCCACGAGCGCGGCCGGGGAGGCCAAGGTTCGGCTCGGCGAGTTGACCAAGGGAAGCGGTCATCCGTGATTTCTCAAGCACGGTTACTTCGTATAAGATATGTTATGTTAAGTTGAGACAGGACTGAATGTGGAGAAGCCCCTCAGTTAATCACACCCCGCACCACGAGCCTCGCCTCCCCTGCCAGCCACACGTCGTCATACGTTCCGTCCGCCGTTTTTCGCGCCCGGATCTCGAGCCGCCTGGCGCTCCTGGTCCAGAACGTGATGGGGAGCTTGGCCAGGCTCCAGTCGGCAAGCGCGCACGCCGCGGCTACCGCACCCGTCCCGCACGCCAATGTCTCGTCCTCCACGCCGCGCTCGTAGGTCCGCATGCACCATTCGGACGCGCGGCCGGCCGGGGAGATGAAGTTCACGTTCGCCCCGGCGGGGCCCAGGGCCGGGTCGGACCGAAGTAGTCTGCCGCGCGCCGCTACGTCGACCCGCTCTACGTCATCCACGAGGACCACGAGGTGCGGCACGCCCACCGTGCCCAGCGCCGCCTGCCGTTCGCCGGGCGCGATCGCGAGACCCGGCACCGGTGCCGGCGAGCGAACCGGCGCGAGGTGCAGCTCGGCCCGCTCGTCGTCGGACATGCAGCGACTCTCGTACGTGGCGGCGTCAGTCTCGAGAGTCATGCGCCGGGGGTTGGCCAAGCCCAATCGGGCGGCGAGACGTGTGCTGCAGAGCGCGGCGTTCCCGCACATCGCTGCGCGCGAACCATCCGAGTTGAAGTAGACCATGCGGACGATGTCGGGCCCCCCCGAGCCCGCCGGCCCCGATCCGGGCCCGACAAACACCAGCCCGTCGGCCCCGACGCCGGTGCCACGCGCGCACACGGCTCGGATGTCATCGACGGACCATTCGGCAGGCGTCGTGTGGCGGCCGTCGACCATGACGAAGTCGTTGCCCGACCCCGTCATCTTGTAGATCGTGGTGCCGACTAGATGCGGCCGAACCAGGCCATCAGCCTGAGCCGGGGGACCATCCACACGGCCTCCCGCATGATCGCCCGATTCATCTTGCTTTGCCCCTCGGTTCGGTCGACGAACACGATCGGGATTTCCTTCAGGGTGAACCCTTTGCGCCATGCCCTCACGCTCATTTCGATCTGAAACGCGTACCCATTGGAACGGACCCGCGACAGGTCGACTGCCTCCAGCACCCGCCTGCGAAAGCACTTGAACCCCCCCGTCAAGTCCCAGATCCGCAGGCCCGTGATCCAGCGGGCGTATATGTTCGCACAATATGATAGCAATAAGCGCCCCATAGGCCAGTTGACGATCGTCACCCTCCCGTGCAAGTAGCGCGAGCCGAGCACCAGGTCGGCTTGGATGGCCGCCTTGAGAAACTCCTTTAAGTGTGCGGGGTCGTGGGAAAAATCTGCATCCATCTCGAACACGTACTCGTAACCCCGCTCCAAGGCCCACCGAAAGCCCGTGATGTACGCGGTGCCGAGGCCGAGCTTGCCTTCCCGGTGCAGCACGTGCACCCGGGGCTCTTTCGCGGCCAGCGCCTCGGCGATCTGTCCGGTGCCGTCCGGGGACTGGTCGTCCACCACCAGGACCTCGAGACGTGGGTCCTGCGCGAGGACCTGCGGGACGAGGCTCGGCACGTTCCCGGCCTCGTTGTAGGTGGGGATGACGACCAGCGCTCGCTCACCCATGCCGGGCGCGCCGGGGCAGGATAACGGCGGCGAGCAGGGCAACGAGGAGCGCGGCGAGGCACCCGAGGCTCAGTGTCCGGCCCGTCTCATAGAGCTTCGAGCGGAACGCGAGCTCTACGACCTTGGCCCCTGCCGGCAGCGCGACGGTGATGAGGCTATAGTCGCCGCGCAGCACCTGGGCCGGCCGGCCGTCGGCAGAGGCTTGCCAGTCGGGATACCAGTTCTCGGCGATCAGCAGGTAGCTCGGTTGCGGGGGCACGGGGTCGAGCGTCACCGTCATGCGTCCGGGCTGCCAGGCCGTGACAGCGGCGCGCGACGGGCTGGGCGGGGGCATCTGCTTCAACGGCTCCGGCGAGACCGGCTCATCGTCCGTGAAGAGAACGATCCGGGAATAGTCCATGCGCGGATCGGCGAGCGTGGGGATGATCGCCGCCGAGTCGGTTTTGATGGCACCTGGTACCACGCGGGCGTACGGTGCCGGGGCCGTGCGCTCGAACAGGTTGACGCGCGTCCCGTCGAAGATCGTCACCGAGTCGAGCACGCGGCGGAAGCCGGGGATCGAGTCAAGAGTCTGGGTGCCCGCCGGCAGGATCGCGTAGCGCACCGCCCACAGGTCCCAGAGCGGCAGGACGCCCAGGTTCCTCCATTCATTCTTCCCGCCCCACAATTCGTCGTAGTACCGCAGCTCGTTGCCGTGGTACCCGAACAGCTCAGGGATGTCGAACGCCATCAAGATCGACCCCGGATAGGGCGCCCCTGAGCCCGGTGGCTGGAACACCCGGTACGGCAGACGCGTCGCGGCCACGCGGTCGATCACGGGGTCCCGCCCGTACGGCTTGGTGTAGCTCCAGAACTGGCGCGCGTTGAGCCAGAGGTCCGTCCCGACGATGAGGATGAGCGCCAGCGCGCCCAGCCGCGGCGTCAGGCGGCCCTGTGCTGGGCCAAGCACGGCCGCCGCGGCGGCAAGAGCGAGTCCGCTCGTCACCGCCCCCCAGAGGATCGCGGCCTCGTCGGCGCGCGCGGCGGCCGCCTTCCCGGCGGCGAGCGCCTCGGCGATATGGCCGAACACACCGGTGACCCCGAGCAGGGCCACGATCCCGCCGATGATCAGCGCGAGTGTCATGACCCGCCTGCCCGCTCCCTTGAGTGCGCGCTCGACCCCCAAACCCGCGAACATCGCCGTCACGAGCGCGACCACGTAGAACGCCATGCCCGGGGCGCGAGTCTTCTTGACCAGCGGCATGAGTGCCCACCACACCTTGTAGAACGGCGTGCCGGCCCCGAGGCTGATGAGCAGAAATAGCAGGCCGATGCCGCCGAGCCAGAGGACTTGCCGGCGGCGCTCGGGCGCCGCAACGCCCAGCGCGGCCAGGGCCACTACGGGCAGGCCGAGGTACTCCGAATGAAACTTGAGCGGGTTCGAGCCCCAGTATGTGTCCCAAGAACGCCCCACGAAGTTCTTGAGGAAGAACTCGGGGACATGGTTCCACGGGATGGCGAATGAGGTGGAGCCCTCGAACCCGTGATAGCCCTGGGCGCGCGGCGAGAACGGGATGTACTCGAAGAACGGCAGGATCTGAATCGCGGCGATCCCGAAGCCGATCAGGACGGCGACGAGCGCCAGGCCGAGCCGCAGCGTGCGCTCCCCTCCCCCGCTGTCACCGGCCGCTTCGAACGTGAGGTAGAGCGCGAACAGTCCGGCGGCGATGAGCGAATAGTAAGCGAGCTGGAAGTGGCCCAGCAGCGTGAGCGCGGTCGCGACTCCCACCATCGGGTAGCCTTCCCAGCGTCGGTCGCGCAGCGCCAGCACCAGTGCGAGCAGCATCAGCGGCAGCATGGCGGACGCGAACAGCTTCCCGTCGTGCCCCGGCGAAGGATACGACGCGATGAGTCCGGACAGCTCGTACCCCAGCCCCCCGATGACCGATCCCGTCCATCCGACCGCGAGGCGCCGCAACAGCAGGTACGTGAACAGGCCGGCGAGGATGTAGTGGAGGAAGAAGCTCAGGTTGCCCGCCGTCGTGACGGGCACAACGAACCGCAGCAGCCAGGTCGGATAGAAGACGTCCCCGCTCCCGGCCGCGACGAACGGCATCCCGCCGAAAATCTCCGGGTTCCACAGCGGCAGGTGGCCGGCGCGCTTGACCCACTCGGCGCTCCACGCGTGGAACGGGAGGCCGGCGGTGTACTGATCGCTCCACTGGCTCGCGAGCCACATCCCTGCGAACATGGGCAGCGACAGCAGCACGGGCCACAGGGTGAATGCGGCCGTCGCGATCAGGGTGGGGCGACTCGGCTCGTAGGGAGGGGGTCCCACGGGAGTCGCGGGCGCAGGATGACTCACTGGGCGGACTCCTGTGGACGGTGCCGAAGCGGGAGCGTCAGCAAGGCGGCCGCAGCCTCCATCAGTGTGAGAAGCACGCGCGAGGCGACGCTCACGACGACCGCGCCACCGCTCCCGAGAAAGGGCGCGAGCAGCCCGACGAGCACAAGCTCGCGGACCCCTACGCCGCCGGGTGCGAACAGGGCCAGCAGGCCGAGAATGTAGCCCAGCGTGAACGCACCGATAGCGGTGGCGAGAGGGAGGGGGATGGGAGCGTCGGGGACCAGCCCTCGAGCGAGCATCCACAGCGCCGCTCCGTACGTGCCCCAGCTGAGCACGGTAAGAATGGTGCCGGCAAAGACGGCCGAAGGGGCGAGCGGCGCCAAGGGGGCAATGGCGTTCACCAGGCGACCCAGCCAGAGGGCGGTTGGGCGCCAGACGAGCACCAGGATCGTGGCGACGGCCGCGAGGCCGGCGAGCGCGAGACGCAGCGGCGGCGCGCTGTGGGGGGTCACGGCCGCCACCACCGCTGCCCCGCTGCCAAGCGACACCGCCTGGATCACGAAGGCGGATGCCGCGGCCGGGCCCGGCGCGACGCCGGCCTGCTGGGCGAGCACGACCAGTCCCGCCACGCTCCACACCTTCCCGGGGACGTAGCGGCCGAGGTTGGCGACGCTCCACGTGCGGGCCGCCGGGCCGAACGGGAGTCGCTGACTCCAGCCTGCCAGGATGCGGCGCCAGGACTCGATCTGCATCGCGTAGGTCAGAAACACCATCACGACGGACCCTGCGATCCACCCCGGGGCGAACGCGAGCCTGACGTGGAGCGAGCGAAACTCCGACCAGTTACCTGCGATCGACCGGCTCACGAAGACCACGACCGCCAGTGTGACGAGGCCCTGGACCACCCAGAGCCAGCGTCGGGCGATCAAGTCTTCACGAACTTGTAGGCGACCGACCGCGCGAGCAGCCACGGCGCGGGGATCGGAGGGTAGAAGTAGGTGCCGCCCCAGTCCGCGAGCCGAAAGCCGTTCATTTCTCCGAGACGCGTGATGGTCTGTCGGGTCCAGCTGTAGATGTGCCCCTGCCGGTCCGGCACGCGGAGGAGATTCCAGATGACCTCTTTCACGTGGTAGGGATTGGGGACCGAGACGACCCAGACGCCGCCGGGCCGCAGCACCCGGTGGATCTCGCCGGCGGTGTTATACGCGGTGGGGGTGTGCTCCAGCACCTCGATCATGAAGACGTAGTCGAAGGACGCGTCGGGGAACGGAAGGCCGGAGGTGATGTCGTGGATCAGGATCTGGGGTGCGGCGAACTCCGGCGCGATGTCGAGCCCCTGATACTTCACGTCGCTCGGGAGATAGTTCCGCAGGTCGCCATTGCGAGATCCGATATCGAGCACGGCGCTCCCCGGACGGACCTGGGCGAGCTTCGTCGCCTTGCGGAAGCGCATCCGTTCCTCGCCGGCGTTCCGCCAGTTGTAGCGCTCGCGATAGAAATCGGTGAGCTCGGGTGACGACGGCGCGATCGGAGTGTTCATGAGGTCGAAAAATACCATGCCCGGAAACACCAGGAAAGTCGTAGCTTTGTGAAGCAGTCATGCGCATCCTCCATGTGGTCACCGCTTTCCCGCGTACGCCGGACGACGTGATCGTGCCGTGGCTGGTGGAGCTGTTGAAGCGGCTTCGAGCGGCGGGGCACGACGTGGAAGTGTTCACTTCGTCGTACCGGGGCGCGCCCGATGAGGTGTTCGCCGGGATCACCGTGCATCGGTTCCGCTACTTTCCGCGCCGCTGGGAGAACCTGACGCACGAGGAAGCCGCGCCGGACCGGATGAAGCGGTCCCTGCTCTACCGGCTCATGCCGGCGTGCTTCGTGGTCGCCGGGATGGCCGCGATCTGGCGGCTGTGCCGCCGGACGCGGTACGACGTCATCCACGTGCACTGGCCCCTCCCCCTGGCGCTGTTCGGGTGGGCGGCGCAGCGCGCGCGTCCCGCGCGCCTGGTGACGACGTTCTACGGCGTGGAGTTGCGGTGGGTGAAGGGCGCCCTGCCCTTCTTCAAGGGCTTTCTGGCGTGGGCTGCGCGACGCTCGGACCGCGTGATCGCCATCTCCAATTACACGGCCGGCGAGCTGCGCGAGCTCGCCGACGTGCCCATCGAAGTCATCCCGTACACCACGTCGCTTCCCGAGGTGGCGGCCGCCCCGCCGGAGGCCCGGGACGGCACCGGTCCGGTGCTGTTTGTGGGCCGGCTGGTGGAGCGGAAGGGTGTGGCGCATCTCATCGAAGCGATCGCGCGGCTGGGGGGTGGTGACGCCGCGCCGCGGCTCGAAATCGTCGGGGAGGGGCCGGAGCGTCCCCGGTTGGAGGCGCTGACCCAGCGGCTTGGCGTCGCGCAGCGCGTCGTCTTCCGAGGAAGGATCCCCCCGGACGAGCTTCAGGCGACATACGCGCGCGCCGCGGTGTGCGTGCTGCCATCGGTGCTCGACACTCGCGGGGACACGGAAGGACTCGGCGTCGTGCTGCTCGAGGCGATGAACCACGGCACGCCGGTGATCGCGAGCCGGATCGGCGGCATTCCGGACATCCTGGAGGACGGCGTGTCGGGGCTGCTGGTTCCGCCGGGAGACGCGGACGCGCTGGCGGCGGCGGTCCGACGGGTACGTGCCGACCCCGCCCTGGCGCGACGGTTGGGGGAGGCCGGCCGGCGCCGGTTGCGCGAGCAGTTCAGCTGGCAGGCGATCGTGCAGCGATGGCTGGATGTCTACGCGGGGCTCGTGACCCGGCCCCACTAGTCGCCGCCCCGGCCCACCGGAGGGAGAGAGGGAGGCGGAGGGGGGGACGACTCGTCGGGTGCGCGAAGCCGCAGGTGGTCCATCTCGCGCTCGAGCCCCCGCACCTCTTCCCGCATGCCCGCGAGCATCTCTCCGACGAAGCCGAACCCGAACAGCATCAGCCCCGCGAGCACGAGCAGCAGCACGAGATAGAGGAACGCCCGGTTGCCCTGCTCGAGCACGTAGCGCTCGATCAGGGCGTAGACGCCCACCAGGAAACCGAGGAAGATCAGCACCGCCCCCGACACCCCGAAGAACAGCATCGGCTTGCGGCCGAACCGCAGCTGGAACCAGACGGAGACGAGGTCCAGCACGCCCACCGGGATCCGCCCGATCCCGAACTTGGACTTTCCCGCCCGTCGCGGCTGAAGCGGGACGGGCCGCTCGGCCAGCCGGAAGCCCTGCGCGGCGGCGATGACCACCATGAAGCGATGCCAGTCCGGGCGCCGCGTCAGACCGTCCATCACCTCGCGCCGGTACGCCTTTACCGAGTTCAAGTCGGTGACCCGGACGCCGAACAGCCAGCGGCACAGCCCGTTGTACACCCACGAGACGAACCGTTTCTCGTAGTGGCCCTGCTTCGTGCCGGTGACCACGTCGGCCGCGTCGTCGAGGATGGGCTGCACGAGGTCGGGAATGTCGCTCGGGCGATACTGCAGATCGGCGGGATAGAAGACGAGGACCCGGCCCCGGGCGGCGTCGGCGCCGGACGCGAGGGCGTCGGCGATGCCGCGCTGATTGCGGTGGGTCACGATCCGCAGGAACGGGTGCTTGACCGCGAGGTCGCGCAACGTATCCGGGGTGCCGTCTCGGCTGCCGTCGTCGATGACGACGATCTCGCAGGGATAGGGAAGCGGCAGGAGGGCCTCACGCGCCTGCCGCACAAACTCCGGGAGGTTCTCGGCCTCGTCCTTCGCCGGAACCAGAACGCTCACTTCCGGGAGGGCCGCGCCGGTGGCGAGGCTCACAGCCGCTTGCGCATGCGGGCCGGGAGGATGCTCAGCTGGTCGCGGTACTTCGCGACCGTTCGCCGCGCGATCTTGACGCCCTTTTGCGCGAACATCTCCACGATTTGCTGGTCGGTGAGCGGGTTCTTGGGGTCCTCGTCGGCCACCATCTTCTGGATTTGCGCGCGGATGGCGCGGGCGCTGGCGTCCTCCCCGGTGGTGGTCGAGAGGCCGCTCGAGAAGAAGAACTTGAGCGGCAGGAGGCCCCGGGGCGTCTGCACGTACTTCTCGTTCGTCACGCGACTCACGGTGCTCTCGTGCATGTTGATGACGTCGGCGACCTCGCGCAGGGTGAGCGGCTTCAGGTACTCGACGCCCTTCTCGAAGAACTCGCGCTGCCGATCGACGATGAAGTTCATGACCTTGAGCATCGTCTGCCGGCGTTGCTCGATTGCCTGGATCATCCAATGCGCGCTGTTCATGCGCTGGTTGATGAAGTCCTTGTTCTCGCCTTGGAACTTCTTCTTATCGCGCGCGATGTCCTGATAGGTCTTCGAGATCCGCAGCCGTGGCAGCCCGGAGTCGTTCAGGAACACCTTGTATTCCCCGTCGATCTTCTCGACGACCAGGTCGGGGATGATGTACGCCTCGTTGGCCGAGGAGTGCTGCAGGCCGGGCTTGGGATCGAGCTTGGCCAGCTCGTCGGCGACGTTCTGCACCTCGGCCGCGTCGAGGCCGAAGCGCTTGCCGAGATCGCTCCAGCGATGCGCCTTGAGATCGTCGAAGGCATCCCGGACGAGCCGGTACGCGAGCGTGTCGGTTTCGCCTCGGGAGTCGAGCTGCAGCAGGAGGCACTCGCGCAGGTCCCGGGCGCCGACGCCCGGAGGGTCGAGCTTCTGGATGACGCGGAGCATCTCCTCCGCCTCGACCAGCGTATACAGCTCGGGGGCGACGTCGCGCTCCGCTGCATCGGCGTGGGCCTGGAGTACCTGGTTCACGCCGTTCACGATCTCCTCGAGGGTGGCGCCGAGGTAGCCGTCTTCCGCGATGTTCCCGATGAACTCTTCGGCAAGGAGCTGCTGGCGGGGGGTGAGGTCGAGCAGCCGCATCTGCTCGCGCAGGTGATCGGACAGGTCCTTGGTCTCGACCGGCACGGGCTCGACGTACTCACGGGCTTCGCTCATGTCCCGTGGTGGGGCGCCCTGGTCGCCCCCATCGTCCAACAGGATCTCTTCCCAGTTGGGCTCGTCGTTCTTCTCGGCCTCTTTCTTGTCCTCCTTGGTCTCCTCCGCCAACGGCACTTCCGTTTCTTCCTCCGGCTCGACCAGCTCGAGGAACGGATTGCCGAGCAGCTCCTGCTTCAAGTGCTGCTGCAGGTCGAGCAGCGGCATGTACAGCAGGTCCATCGCCTGGTACAGCCGTGGATTGATCCGCAGCTGCTGCGACAGCGCCGCGTGCTGCTGCAGGCCGGTCTTCATGCCGCCTGGGTGAGACGCGCGCGCAGGCGCGCGGTGAGGGTGGGCCCGAGATACAGATTCGCCACGCGGTCGTCGAACACCAGCTCGCGGACCGTGCCCGCCACCTGCACCTTGCCTTCGAACATGATGTAGGCGCGGTCCACGATATCGAGCGTCTGCTCCACGTTATGATCGGTGATCAGGACGCCGATGCCGCGGTGGCGCAATCCGGCCACAATGGTTTGGATGTCGTGCACCGCGATCGGGTCCACGCCCGCGAACGGCTCGTCGAGCAACATGAACTTCGGCTCGGTGACGAGGGCGCGGGTGATCTCGAGGCGGCGTCGCTCGCCCCCCGACAGCTGGAACCCCTTCTGCCGCCGCAGGTGCTTGATCGCCAGCTCGTCGAGCAGCCGCTCCAGCCGCTCCCGGCGCTCGGCGTCCCCCAGCGGCAAGGTCTCGAGGATCGCGCGCACGTTGTCCTCGACGGTGAGCTTGCGGAACACCGACGGCTCCTGGGCCAGGTAGCCGATCCCCATCCGCGCCCGGCGGTACATCGGCTCCGCGGTGATGTCCCGTCCGTCGAGCCCGATGTGCCCGCCGTCGGGCCGGATCAGCCCGGTGATCATGTAGAAGGTCGTGGTCTTGCCTGCCCCGTTGGGCCCGAGCAGGCCGACGATCTCGCCCTGCCCGAGCTGCACGTTCACGTCGTTCACCACCGGGCGACCCTTGTAGACCTTGAGCAACCCGGTCGCGGTGAGACGGCTGCCGCCACTCACCGCGGCGTAATCACCGCCCGCCGGTTCGGCCCGGGCGAGCGCGCGCTCGGCGGCGTCGAGCAGGCGGTCCGCGCTCGCGGCGCGGTCGGCGGCGATTTCGCCCCACGCCTCGACCGTGAACGCGATGGGCGCGGCGTCCCCGAGAGCGCCCGTGCCGTAGGTCACGACCTTCATGAGCGCGAGCCGGGGCAGCACCGACGTGCGTAAGCTGGTCCGAAACTCCTCCACCGACAGCCCGCCCAGCTCCGGCAGGCCCGCCTCGCGAGAGTGGGCCCGGAGCGTGAGGAACTCCTCGCGGTACGCGATGGCCAGCTCGCTGAACGCGGCGCGGCCCCGCTCGTCCGCCACGCGGGCCAGCGCGGCTGCGGCGAGCGGGAGCGATGAATCCCGTGCCGCGATCAGATCGGCGAGGTGCCGGGAGGCGATGGGCGCGGTCATGGGCCGGGCTTCTTCTTCGTCGTGGCCGTCGTTCTGGTCGTGTCCGCCTTTTTCGTCGTGTCCGGGGCCGGCGGCCGCGGCTCGAGCTGCACGCCGTCGGCCCGTCCGGTGACCGTGCACCGGTCCACCTTGCCTCCCTTCAGGCCGCAATCGATGACCTTGCCGCGGGAGTAATTGAGCGACGGGCCCGTCGAATCGTGCTCGCTCGCCAGGTATACGAACGAGCGAGCCGAGCCCCGCGCGATGAGCCGATACAGCCTGCTCCTGGGCGTCCCGGCCGAGTCGGGGACCTGCGTCCAGCGCGCCGTGAGGGAATCGCCCGCAAACCAGTTGACCTCAGACGCCGCCGTGGAGTCGCGCTTTCCCGTAGAGTCCCGCCTTGCCGTCGAGGCCCGCGGTGGGGACTCCTTTTTCGACGTCGAGTAGGCGTGGCCGAACGCCCGGGCCTCGGTGAGCACTTCATCTGGGACGTCGAGCGCCAGGGAATCGGCCCGGATCGTGTTGAGCGTGGACACCGCGTGCGCGTGGACCGAGTCCTTGGGACCCCAGGAGAACGCCTGCTGCAGCTTCTTGCGGTCGACATGCAGGTGGATCGTATCCGCCGTCAGGCGCCAATCGGCTCCGGTGGCCACGCCGTCGCCGAGCGCCTTCACGAGGCGGATGTCCCTGCCCCGCAGCCCGAGCTCGATGCGGGTGCCGGTGAGCGTGTAGGGCCGGGCGCTCTTTCCTTCCACGCGCGGCTTGCCCACGAGCACGGCGAATCCGGCGGCCTGGTCGAGCTGCATCGAGTCGCCGCGTGCCGCGAAATCGCTGCGGTCGATGGTCACCTGGCCGCCCCCCCACATGCGGTCGTTGCCCTTGAAGCGTACCCGATCGGCGACAATGACGTAGGGCTCCCCTGCCCCGGAGTCCGTGCTCGCGCGGTACTCGATGGTCGGGCGACTCGATGCGTACATCTCGAGTGTGTCACGCACGCCCTTCACCGGGCGGTAGTAGGTCAGGTTGGGCCCGCGCAGCACCGATCCGGAATTGCGATTCACCGCTACGACGTTCTTATGGGCCTCGAGCCGCTCCTGCCGGAGAAAATAGGCCGCCGTCGTGGCGTCCAGCGTGATGGCGGTGTCGCGAATGTGCACGGGATTCCTCTGGCCGATCATGTCGAACCGGCCGACGCCGGCGAACCAGGCCACGCTGTCCGACGCGAGCGTGCTGCTCGTACCCTCACAATGAGCCAGGACGCCGCCCCCCGCGAACACGTTGGTCTCTCCGGCGCGGACCTCTACCTGCTGTGCCTGCCGCCCCACCGAGTCGATGATGACCTTGCACGGCCGGCCGGCGGTGTCGGCACGCGACGCAGGTTGCTGTTGGGCGAGGGCGACGAGGAGCACGGTGGCCATCATTGGTTCGGGAGAGTGAACTTGCCGCCCTCGCCGGTCACCCGGTTCGCCGTCACGATCTTGAAGGCGGGGTCGGCGGTGAAGCCTTGTCCCTTGATGTGTCGCGTCGGCTCGTCGAAGACGAATGGCTTGTCCGAGCTCACTTGATTTCGTACCTGGCTGTAGCGTATCACCTCGGTCCGCAGCGTCGCGCCGTCAGTGCGCACCACGACCACGTTGCCTCGCGCCTCCATGTCACCGCCGCGCCAATGGTACGTGCCTTCCCGCGACGTGAGCGTCGACGTCTCGGCCCCCCGGGGGTCGTAGAACGTGATGTGGACGTTGCGGAGCTCGGCGGTCTGCGCCGGGGAATAGAAATATGCCGTATCGGCCCGTACGTGTGCACGCTGAATACCGGCGTCCGTGACGTAATGCGACATGCCCAGCAGCACCTGGTCGGCCGAATCCAGGGCGGCAATGGTCGCCGTGGGCTTGATGCCCGTCTCGCAGCCCGCCGCCACCACCCCTCCCAGAAAAGCGTAGCACCAAACGACGTAGCACGGAAACGTCACGCGGAAACGTGACGATTCTGCGTGACGCCTTTGCATGACGTTCTTGCGTGACGTCTTTTTTCCTGTCACGCCGCACCTGCTTTCATCAGGTCATGCAGGTGCACCATGCCGACCAGCCTACGCCCGCCGTCGAGCACAGGCAGCGCCATGATGCCATGCTGCTCCATGAGCCGCACCGCCGCTCCCGCCAGCGCGTCGGGCGTCGTGGTCTTCGGGGTCCGGGTCATGACCTCGCGCACCGGGATGTCGAGGAATTGGTCCGTCCGCTCCATGAGCCGCGTCAGGTCGCCCGCCGTGACGACGCCGACGAGGCTGCCGGCGGCATCCAGCACCGCGACCGTACCGCGCTTTTCCGCGAGCAGCACCACGCACTCGCGCATCGGGCGGTCGGGCCC
>Ga0209761_1000210_pt1 | contig 33611 bp, 30 predicted proteins | sample GraSoi013_1_40cm_4_FD_185818 | JGI IMG/M metagenome (GOLD analysis project Ga0209761, IMG submission 185818) | Grasslands soil microbial communities from the Angelo Coastal Reserve, California, USA - Sample 09_25_2013_1_40cm (SPAdes) (version 2) | ecosystem: Environmental > Terrestrial > Soil >... | reverse complement strand
GCTAGATGACACAGTATCTGCAACACGAGATACATCAACCTCTCTTACAGAATCATTACAGCTAGATGACACAGTATCTGCAACACGAGATACATCAACCTCTCTTACAGAATCATTACAGCTAGACGATACGATAGCTAGCTCTAGAAATAGGAGTCGCTCACTTACAAACTCACTTGGGCTAGATGATGGCAATGCAGCTTTAGAACTTACTATTCCCTTTACAGTAATCAGTCCTAAATTGAATTATTCACAGATAGCCCAGACAAGTGGAACAACCACAACAGTTACAATTTCCAACGCATTGACAATTAACAAAGATATCAGTGGTGATTCCATTACCGATGTATCTGTTTCAATTCCTTATGGGATAACCATGGCAGGACCGTTGTCATGGAAGGGAATAGTCAATCTTCCAAGTGTCATCTCCGCTCCTGTTATACCTTCAACGCCAGGCACAGTAAACACCGTTACTAAGAGTATTGAGATGGGATTCGGGTCCACCACACTGACTTTCAACAAGGCTGTGCGCATTACATTTGTGGGTGAAGCAGGCAAGCATGCAGGATATTTCAATTCTGTTGTTCCATTTACAGAAATCACCACCATTTGTAGTGCCGATACACAAACAACAAATGATGGTCTGCCAGCAGGTGGAAATTGCAAAATTAACGTAGGTTCTAATCTAGTAGTCTGGACAAAACACTTTACTGGCTTTGCGACATGGACTTCAGGTAGCGCTTCCCCAGCACCATCTCAAGGAACTTCATTTGCAGGTGCAGGTGGCGTGGCAGGTCCAACTGGCGTGGGTACAACAGGAGAATTTGGTGGTACTTTAGCGACTACTCTGAAGTTATACCAAATCACTTATGATATCTGTGACAACAAAATGGTAAGAATAGTTGTAGGATATACGGACATTATCCCAACTGTAATCTTACGTACATCTGTATCAGGAATAGTCAAGGCAAAACTAGCACAAGACCAGCCGTTTGTTGAACAAAACAAGAATTCAGCGATACAAAAACTCGTCTATGAAACACCGATAAATCCAAAAGAGAAGACATTTGAGGTTGTAGCATTACAGGTAAAAGGAAAGAACACAAATTCGATTGGCAGGACGATAGAGATCACAAAATGTCAGGAGACTATTATATTAGAAAAGACACAAGAAATCCAAGTCGGTGCACCAAGAATATTTAGTGTTAAATTCCAGCTAGGAAACGGCACAAAGATTCCATCGTTAGAGTCCGACAAGCTTGTAGGAACTCAACCTATCTCGGTTCATGCTATCATTGATAGTTCTTCCAGACTTGATACTGCTGAGCTTAGATTTGTCAAGATGGGAGAATCCACTACAAAATATGGAACTGTAAAGATGGATATAGTACCACTCCAAATTTCAAACACAACATATGCCGTATCAGGAACAATCCCACAAGAGATGGTGCAAGCTCCTGCTATGACATACTGGATTAATGTGCATAGCAAGGCAGGAAAAACATCCGATTCAGAGCAGTATTCAATTGGCGTAAAACCAAAGTATCTCGTTGACGGCAAGATAGAGATGGATACTAATCCAACAAGAGCCGAAGGCACAACCGCGCATCCCACTGCATACTTTAATAACTTGGCAACAGACCAGGTTTACGGCTCGGTATCGTTACTAGTTGATGGAAATACTGTATACACATCACCAGCACAGCTATTTGGAGTAGGCCAAACAGCAGTAAACCTTGAATGGAAGACTCCAACATTGGGTAAAATAACTGACCATCAAGTCCAAGCAAGAGCAGAAATCTATGACCAATCATTTGAGACTGATTCAGGATCAGTAACTACATTCCCTGGAACGAGGACAATGCCACTCTCAGACCTTGTAGAACTTGGTACCATAACAGAAAATAGTCGTGACATTGCTACTGCATCAGTATTATATTCATCATTTAACAATGAGGGTACCATGAGATTCAAAGTAGCTGCTCCAGATGGAACATGTGTTATTGGCCAATCAGAAGAATGTCGTGTCACAAAAACTACACTAGGACTTGGTGGTAACATCAAGACAGTAACAATTGGAGACCAGATATTCCGAGTGAGGTATTCCGGACCTGATGCCACACTTGAACGCTTCTCGGTTACCTCAGTAGACCCAATAGTGGGTAAATGGAAAGTAGATATCGATTCGCAGCAAAATGGATTTGTCCCACAGGCTCATGCTTTAGACAATGTCATGTTGAAAGTAAAGTACCGAGTTGCAGACGCATCGCTTATCACATTACCATCAAAGTGATTTCTATACCGATAAGAAACGAAAATCTGCTTTGAGATAAACTAGGATTTGATTCCATTAATTTGTAGTCTATGGATACGCAATGGCTTTTGCTATATGCGAATCAAGATCTGAAATTTTTATTCTTTCCTGACTCATTGAATCACGACTTCTTATTGTAACCGTATCGTCTTGAAGGGTTTGATGATCTATTGTAACAGCAAACGGCGCACCAACCTCGTCTAATCTTCGATATCTTCTTCCGATGGCACCAGAATGGTCCAAAAACGCATCATATTTTCTTTTTATTTTGGAGAAGATCTCTTCTGCTTTCTCTGCTAGGCCATCCTTCTTTACAAGAGAGAGTATGCCAATATGAACAGGGGCTAGGTATGGTTTCAAAGAAAGAACTATTCTATCATTTTGTTTGTCTTCCATCAGACTATGCTCTAGTATAGTGTATAAGCTCCTGTCAATTCCCATTGAGAGCTCAAATATGTGAGGAAGAACTTTGGTATCATTATCAAGGACTTCAAACTTTTCTTTGCTAATGTTTCCATGACTCTTCAAATCATAATCAGACCTGTAGTTACACGCAACTAGCTCAAGCCAGCCAATTGTAGTCTCAACTTCAAAATCAAAGGCAGTAGTTGCATAGAATGCCTTCTCCTTATCGCCAAGCTTCCTAAACCTACTTTTATTCGTGTCAATCCCAGTCTTTTGATAGAATTCTACAAGAAGTCCAAGATAGTAAGCCACAAGTTTATTGGGCAGGATCTTGGACTCTAGCGCTTCTTGGCAAGTCATTTTTTTAATATCATTACCAACCAGTATGTTGATTTTAGTATTTTTTATTTCGGAAAATCTCTCAAGATCATCCAATTTGTTGGGATTGCAGAAGACTTCGATTTCAGCCTGGTAGAATTCCCTTAACCTAAGAAGACTTTGGCGCGGCGAGATCTCGTTTCTAAAGCTCTTTCCAATCTGTGCTATACCTATTGGCAGTTTACCTCGCATGGTTTTGAAGAGTCGTGGAAAATCAACAAAAATGGATTGACATGTTTCTGGCCTAAGGTAGGCAGGTTCAGACTCTGGCCCTATGCCAACTTTGAACATCATATTGAATTTTCTCACTTGATCAAAATCACCCTTGCATTTTGGGCAAGGGACTTTATTTTCTGAAATCACTTTGTCAAACTCTGCAAGATCAGCACTTTCTGGAACTACAATTGAAGTAAGCTCTGCAATCAATTTATCAGCCCGGAAGATAGATTTGCATTTTTTGCATGTCACAATTGGATCTGCAAAGCTGGAAAGATGGCCTGAGGCAACAAAAACAGATTGAGACATTATCTGAGAGCCATCAATTTCTAACATCCCGTCTCTTCTTACAAATTCTCTCCTCCAAAGTTCGATGAACTTGGTCTTTAAACCAACTCCGCTAGGCCCGTATTCCCAAAAGCCAGCTTGTGCATCTGAGTAAATATCACAACTTGGAAAATAAAATCCACGTTCTAGTGCAAGTTGCATTATTTGGTCATAATTCATGAAACAATAACATCTCCATTGATAAAAATTTGCAGTTATGCCAATTCTCTAACTTTTTTCATGTTTCCCAAGTTGTCACGTTTCTCATCTATAGGCGTTTCTAGTATTATCGGAATTTTTTTGGAATTTGCAGTCCTTATGATGCGTGAAAAGCCTACCTCACCAATCTGGCCAAGACCAATGTGCTCATGTCTATCTATGTTGCAACCTATCTCACCCTTTGAATCGTTCAAATGCAGTATCCTTAGATGTTCAAATCCGATGGCTTTGTCAAACTTTTGTAGCGTCAAAGAGGCTGCTTTGTCTGTTCTGAGATCGTATCCTGCAGCAAAGGCATGACAAGTGTCAAGACATATTCCAAATCTTTTTGAAGGTTTGAGCTCAAACAGTATCGAGGCAAGCTGCTCAAAGTCAGACCCTACGCTATTTTTCTGCCCCGCAGTATTTTCAAGAAGTATCATGACATCATCAAGTGTATCCCGAGCAGCATCAGTAAAGCTCTTTACTAGTTTCTCAATCCCCTTTTTGTCTCCTGCCCCCTTGTGACTTCCCAAGTGGGCAACGATGAAAGGGACCCCGAGCTTACTACATCTTTTTATCTCGTCGATTAATGATTTTAGAGATTGGGCAAATGGTTCCTCTTCTGGTGATGATAGATTTGGTAGATACGGCATATGAGCTACTGTAGCAAAGCGATCAATTTTACTTGCCGCAAGTTTCTCTTTATAACTAGTTACGTCCTTACTTGACAATGCCTTTGCAGCCCAGCCACGTGGATTGCGTGTAAATATCTGAAAGGCAGTGCATCCAATAGCCAATGCATTATCCACAGCTCTGTCGATGGAACCGGAGATTGATACATGCATTCCAACTTGCATGTGAGTAGTCTATTTGAGGATAATTTAAACTCGTGGAACCTGCTAACCAATAATTTACATAAAATATCTGAGACACAAAATAATGCGAATCAAGCCAGAATTATAATCAAATTTTTAAGGTCTAGAGGGAAATATGATTCATGCATGATGATGATACGTTACAAATACAGAGGGCTAAATATCCCTTTCTTACTGAAACAGGTAAATATCTGAAGGATAAATCTCTCACTCTTGAAGAACTAAATAATCCGGATTGGAAGCCCGTAATAGAAAAAGCATATCATCGAATAACGGCTACTATCGCAGGAAAAATCTATAATTCCAATCTAGATCAACCTGACATTGAAATTCTTTCTTTTATAATTGCTATAATATTATTAAAGAAATCAGGCATCCCAACTTTTAGTAGAAGGTTTTCACTTCAAGAAGCAAGAAGAGCTGAAAACTATCTAAAGCGGGATCTAGAATGGAAAGGGAATGGATCAATACTAGAACATGTAAAACGTAAAGGACAATCCCAACAACTCGCTTTAGATATTCTCAGAAATGAATTCAAATTAGATGTTGTAATGGCAGAAGATTCATTCAAAGTCAAAGTCACAGATTATCTCAAACGTGGTGCGCATTTTCATGAAAGAGAATGGAAATTAGTAAATAGAAAGGTAGAACAAGGATTAGTTTTTTTATCTTCAGACGAAACAGTGAGACTTATACGAAAAGAACTTGACGAGCTTATTGGTTCGAAAATTCAATCCATAAACATAGAATCTATTCCAGACACATTTCAGGAGCGTGTTCGTGACATTAAAACACTTGCAAATAGCACATTAGAGATTGTTACCTTTTCAGGAGAATATCCTCCTTGCGTTAAACATGGGATAGAAGTTCTTGAAAGAGGTGAAAATCTCTCTCACTCAGGAAGATTTCTACTTGCAACATATCTTCTTGCAAGGGGACAGACTGTTGATCAAATAGTGCCCCTCTTCAAAAACGCACCAGATTATAACGAACGAATCACTAGATATCAACTAGAACATATCTCCGGCTCATTAGGGAAGGGTACAAAATATCAATGTCCATCTTGTGACAAACTGAAAAGTGAAAATCTTTGTTTTGCAATTCCAGATTGTGACGGGATAATAAATCCTATTCAATTCGGCAAAAAGAGGAAAGCTAATGCATGAAAAAAGTGTAGCCGCGGTAGAAAGTGCCCTCAAAGAATATTATTTCAATCGTTTTGATTTGATTCACGTACCAACAAGGCCGGCCCAAAGAGAGTTTGGTTATCAAAAAATTAACGGTGGTATGATGAGACACATTGCAATAAAAGATGACAAAGAATTGCATCTTCTTCTTATGAAAGAAATTCCTTCAGATGTATACTGTTCAAATGCGTACTATTCCTTCCCAAATTTGCCTATGTCAGAAAAGGATTGGAAAGGTGCCGACCTTATTTTCGACATAGATGCAAAGGACCTGATGCTGTCATGTAGAAAAGATCATTCCATCTTCAAATGCGTGTCTTGTCAGGTTGTTACAAAAGATCATCTTCCAAAATGTGCTAAATGTGGTTCCACAAGGTTTGAAAGTACGTCAGTTACCTGCAAGAATTGTATAAATGAATCCAAAAAGGAGGTAAGAAAGCTTATAGATATACTCAATAATGATTTAGGAATTAAAAATGAAGAAATCGAGGTTTATTTTTCAGGCAATGAGGGTTTTCACATCAGAGTCACAAATCAAGACTATGAACAGCTGGATTCTCAAGAAAGAGCGGATTTGGCTGACTACACCATGTTCAATGGAGTGATGCCTGAAACATTTGGAATTAGAAAACAGAACACTTCTAAATTAGATCTACCTAGTATTGAAGAAGGTGGTTGGAGAGGCAGAATAGCAAGAAATCTTTTTTCGTCAAAGATCAAAACCTCTCAGACTGTAAAACAAATAATGGTTAATGGTTACTCTGCCTTTCAATTAAAACTCGATGAAATGCGACATATCATGGGAGTAAGAGTTGATCCGAAAGTAACCATGGATATTCATAGAATTTTCAGGTTAGAGGGCTCGATTAATAGCAAGAGCGGCTTGTCAAAAATTCAATGCAACAATCTAGACTCCTTTGATCCGTTTTTACAAGCATGCCTGTTAGGTGACGATGAGGTACAAATAATCTGCAATTGTCCCTTGCCAATTACATTAAAGAATAAAAAATATGGCCCGTACGATAACGAGACGGTCACTTTACCAAAGTTTGCTGCTGTCTATATGATATGCAAAGGCTTGGGGAATGCTATCTGAAGAAACTAGTACTTGACTTATTAAGAGTAGCCTCGGATTCTGTTTGTAGGTAAGACATTAATTTGACACATTGGAAGGTAGCCTGATTTTGTACAGTTCATCGACTCAATCCAATCCACCTCCTAGAGATGCATCAAAGTACATCAGAATAGGAATTGCAGCTCTAATTGGAATTGTAATTTTTGTAATGGCAAGTAACCAGGCAGTAATTTTTTACATGAATGTGAAAGAATTTGGTACACTTTTTACCAAGCCACTCTATTACTCGCTTATTTCTGCTTTGGTTTTATCATCAATAGCACTAATAAGAGTAAACATCAAAAACAGTTCTTCGATATCTTGGTATGGCATTCACACAGCTCTGACATTTCTTAAGAAAGGAAGCAGCTATTCAGTATCAGATAGTATTCCAAGCTTTAAGGATTACAAGCTTAGCGTTCCAAACTTTATCATCTGGCAGGCAACCAAAGTTCTCCTTTTTGGAGCATTCTTTGCTAATTTGATGTTTGGATTTGCACTATCGTACTTGATGGCAGGAAATAACTTGGGTATCTCAAGTGTATGGCAAATATTTTCACTTCCTTTTGTTACTCCACCAACTGATCCATCCTATTCTTTGGATAAAGTTATACCCATGATTCCAGCTCTTACAATTCTTGTGCCTTCTCTTCTTGCAGTAATTGGCTTACGACTCGTACTGTATGTCGGGCTACACAACGTTGTAAGAATAATTATAAGTTATCTACAGGATGCTGCCAAAGGCAAGCCGAAATTCCTGGATTATATATCAACATTAGAAGGAGTAATCGGAGTCGGAGTGCTCTGGGCGGCAATAAACATGTTTTTCACAGATCAGATTGACTATAACACAAAGTATGCTATAGGAGGTACACTAGCTGCAGGTTTTGCTCTTATTGGATTTTATTTTGTTGACAGATTCAAATCAAAGGTAATTATACATCCCTCAAGACGTGACATCTATGTTCGTATCCTGACTTTGGTAGCAATAGCCATAATTGCTGGCTCGATAATGTCTATCAACAACAGTATTGCTGATGCAAGAAAAATTGAATTCCTTGGTCCCTACAAAGCGCAACAAATAGGGGTGAACCGATATCTGGGTCAATTAGATCAAATTGCAGTAGTAACCCATCAAGTAAAGCTCAACTCTATCTCTCCAAATGATATTCCTAATTACGTCTCAGAAAACAAAGAGATGTTAGACAAGATAAGAGTGTGGAATTGGGATGCCGCCTATGCAAAATTGAGGCCGGAAATAGGCCTTATACCCTATGTCAATTTTGAAAACAACGACATCTTGAGATTTAATGACACGTTATACTGGAGCGCATCAATGAAACCGATACTCCCGGATTCCGTAAGCTTGGCAGACAGATGGTATACACAACATCTTGTTTATACTCATGTTGATAATGGGTTTCTAGCGCTTAATGCTCATAACGGAACTATTGTAGATAGCAGTACACTCTTCAAACAAAGAGTAATTTACTATGGGGAAGGTGGATTATTCTCCGATACATGGGCTGCTTATCCCGTAAATAGACAAGTTTCATCTGAAATAAACAATGCGTCTTATCATGGATCTGGAGGTATAGCCGTTTACCCTCCAATAAGTCAGATCTTCGAGCCAAACTTCTTCCTATCGTACCCAACAGAGCCAATTCACATCATCAGATACAGAAACATACATGATAGAATGCAGCTATTGTATCCATATTTCCAATATGATCTATTTGGAAAGCAACTAGACGTACTTCCAGTAACTGATGGGCAAAAGACTTACTGGCTTGTTCCGTTAATTGTTGGATTTGATACAAAAAATGTTCCGTGGTCGGTTAGTAACCCATACCTGAGGTTAGTAGGTTATGCATTAATTGACACATATGACGGTAATATTACTCTGATAAAGACAGGTGATGATTTCTTCACCAATATGTTCAGTAGTCAATATGGAGACCGCTTTGTTGAAATGCCAAGCTGGCTTGCCAAACAACTCAGATATCCACAGGAACTCTTTGACTGGAAAGTAGACATGTTTGACATATATCACGTAACAGATCCATCCACCTTCATAAACAGTCAAAACTTTTACGAAGTTCCACCTGACCTTGCAACTTATTATGTTGAAGCAAAACCGCCCGGATTTGATAAACCAACTTTTATAGGGCTACTTTCGCTTGAACTACGCGGATCCCAAGGTAAGAACCTTGCAGGTTTTATGACAGTACAAAACGATCTGCCAAACCTAGGTAAGATGCAATTTCATGAAGTTCCGCTTGATTCTAAAACCAAACTTCTTGGACCCTCCTCTGTTAGTGAAGCACTTAACAAAGATTCTGATTTCAGGCAACTGAAAACACTACTACAGACACCCAGTTTTGGCGATAATATTTTGTATAGGATAGGCGATCAAGATGTTTACTTTATTCCTGTATACACAGCTGGATCTGGTGGAGTCGTAACACAGCTAGGAACAATTGCAGCGGTAGGAGCTGCCTTTGATGGTGAGTACTTTGTGGGCATGGGAAATACTCCGCAACAGGCATTTGTGTCATATCTAGCCAAGCTTAGTGGTGTCGCGCCCTCAAACGTTACTATTGCCATGCTGTTTGATCAATCCGAGAGGATAAAAACCATAATGTTAATTCTTCAAGAACAAAAACTTACAGTAGTAAGTCCTGCATCAATACAATTCCCACTCACATTCCAAGAAGGCAAGAAATCATTCCTGCAACAATCTGACCTTGAAGATACAAAGAAATTGATCTCTACGTTTGTGAAGGACTTTGTTCAACCCAAGAGCGAGAGAATTATCTTCTGGGAAGAAAATAGTACTGTGAATCTGGGTACCATTGTGGTTGTAGATAACGTACCGGAATTGCACTATATCTCCATCGGGGTAGGATAGTTGCTTCTAGTGGTAGACAATGGCTCGATCTACACACAGTCACTTCTAAACTGTATTAAAGAATTAAACATAGATTTTGCATGTCATCCATTTGACGAAATATCCAATTTAGATTCTGCCAAGTACTCCTCAATTATTCTATCAGGTAGAAGAAAAAATAACCCCATCATGAATGTTGTTAACTCCCAATTGATTAAACATTCGGTGAAAGAAAAAAAACCATTACTTGGAATCTGTTACGGAGCAGAAATTCTTGCACTTACACTGGGTGGAACAATTAAGAAAATGAACGAATCTCGTTATGGCATGCACGAAATCGATATAACAGGAATTAATCCCCTTTGTGCTGGAAAAATTCAGGTATTTGAAAGTCATGCATTCAAGGTCGCAAAACTTTCTTCCTCTTTTATACAAATAGCCAAGTCGACAAGCTGCGAATTTGAAATATTTCAGCTGGATAGTCTAAATATTTTTGGAACTCAATTTCACCCAGAAATGAGTCAAGACGGAAAGGATCTGCTAGCGAGATTCATAGATATTCAATAGTATTAATATTGTAATGCTGATTTTCTTGTTAATGGAATCAATCCATACTCTTTCACTTCCCATCGTCCGCGAAGAGAATGTGTGCCTCCCTCTAGTGATAAATGCTGTGTCAAAATACTGGGGTGTAGATCTGCCATTGACAGAAGCCATTGAGATTGCAAAAAAATATCCTGGAGCAAAGGGCTCTATATTGATAGAAGGAGTTGAGCTCGCAGAAAGACATGGACTGTCAAGTGTCATTTTGAATTCATCTCTCAGAGAACTAAGAGAAATGATAGACATGGGAATTCCTCTCATTGTAATCTTGCCTGGATTAAAAGATGTTGTTCAACACGCATCCCTTGTAGTAGGATACGATGAGATGGAAAGAACTATTTTCCATTATATTCCGGAACCCGATAAAATAGGCGTCATTCCAGAAGAGAAATTTGATCAGCAATGGGCCGAGGATGATAGACTGGCAGTTTTGTTGATGCCACAAGATATAATGTTAGAGATAAAGTTTTACGATAAAAACAAATCAGAGTCCAATAGACTTTGCTTTAGCGCAGAAAAGATGCGACTAGAAGGCAAGATCGAAGACTCCTTACAGCTACTAAAAGAAGCTCTTCAAATTAATCCATCTAATTCTACTGCCACATGTTTACTTGCAGGAATGCTCAATGACGCTAACTCTCCTGACGCAATAAAATATTACAAGCAAAGCATAGAACTCAATCCCTCATGCTATCTGGCATACAGGGGACTAGGCAATTACTACCTAAAGATGAGAGATTATCCAAGCGCAGAGAAGTATTACACAATTGCAATAGACATAAATCCGCAAAGATTTGCTGCCATATACAAGAATCGTGGCATAGCAAGACTTGAGCAAAAGAATTATCCAGGTGCAAAGGAAGATTTCAAGAAATATTTGGAACAAGTGCCAGCTGCTCGAGATGCAGCAAGCGTCATACAGGCAATAAAAGAATTATAATTCTGTTCCCAAACGGATTTAACATACATATCATAACCGAAAACAAATGGACTGTATTTTCTGTAACATAGTATCCGGGAAGATTCCGGCACGGAAAATACATGAAACGCAAAGATCACTTGCCTTTCTGGACGCGTTTCCACTTACAAAAGGTCATTCACTTGTTATACCAAAGACTCACTATATGAAAATTCAAGAAATGACCGACGTGGATAACGCTGACCTTTTCGAAAGTGTAAGAGTCATATCCGTTAGAATGGAGCGCATATCGCCATCGTCGCTGGTAGCTATTCATAATGGAAAAGAAAGTGGACAGGAAGTGCCACATGTGCATGTACACTTGATTCCAAGGCATGCCTTTGATGGAGTAGGACCTGTACATAGTATGTTTACAAAGCGTCCAAAGCTTAGTGATGTCGAATTTGATGAAATAGCTGAAATTCTCCGAAATCAATAGCGAATACTTTATTGTTGTTTTATGCGGAGTGCGGGATTTGAACCCGCGACCTTCAGCTTGGGAAGCTGACGTCGTGCCGGGCTGGACTAACTCCGCTCGATCGGGATTTGACGCCTAACATTATATAGTTTAATTATCAAATAGAACATGTGGACGCAAAATGCCCTACCTGCGAGAAGGTTGCAGTACTAGACGAAGAGATAACTACGGTAAAGTGCCCACATTGTGGTTTTGAAGCAAAATATGACGATTATCTGAAGTTAATGAAAGAGAAAGTAGGCAAGATGGCGGAGAACCTCCAATTCGATAGACCAGGTTTTTGATTACCAAAACGAACCCTTATCTGAACAATCTAAATTTGCACCGCAATTTGTACATATCATGTGACATGATTGCATTGAGACCATTACTTTATCACAACGTGGACACTTGATCCCTTCTTTCATTAATACAATGTGAGTTCGCCAATTTTAAAAGATTTAGCTACAAAGATTAATTAATAGTTTAAAGAATTTTTTAATCCTTGGTCACATTGAAGCTGAATATATCTGACAAGAAAGGAAGAACGGTGACAAAAGAAGTTAAAGAGAAAGAAGCAGGCCCGTTTTTAGGATTACAAGTGGGAAGTGAACTAGACGCCTCTCTTATTGGAGAAGCAGGTAAACTAAAGATAACAGGTGGTAGTGACAAATCTGGTGTTCCTCTCAGAGATGATATTCATGGTGGAGCTAGAAAATACATCCTATTGTCCAAAGGTGTAGGGCTCAGGGATGCTGAAAAGGGCCAACGCTTTCGCAAGCTTATCAGAGGAAACACTATCACAGAAGATGTTTATCAAATAAATTGTTTGTTTCAAGGCGAATTGAAAATAGAAGAAAAACCAGCTGGAGAACCAGAGAAGAAAGAAAGCACAGAAAAAAGTAAAAAGGCATAACTTAACATATCCGCTTTCTTTAGCTTGTCTGTGCACTGGAAAGAAACGCTTCCGGACTGGTACGTAAAGGAATATGGTTATCAACCATGTGTTAACATTGGAACTGCTGGTCATGTAGACCATGGAAAAACTACTTTAATCCAGACTTTAACCGGAGTTTGGACCAGCGCACATAGTGAGGAGCTCAAGCGAGGAATTACAATTAGAGTTGGTTATGCAGATGCAGCATTTTACAAATGTAAGAACTGTGAGACCCCCTTGGGATATTCGGTAACCCCAAAATGTAATAATTGTGGCAAAGAAAGTGAGTTAACACGCGTAGTTAGTTTCGTGGACAGTCCTGGTCATGAGAGCTTGATGGCAAATATGTTATCAGGGTCTGCCTTGATAGATGGTGCGATGCTAGTGATTGCTGCAAATGAGAAGGTACCCCAACCACAAACAAAGGAACATTTGCTGGCATTACAGACATTGGGAATAAAGCAAATCGTCCTGGTTCAAAATAAGGTAGATCTTGTTTCATATGAAGATGCAATGACAAATTATTCAGATATCGTAAAATTTGTCAAGGGAACAAATGCTGCAAAAGCACCAATTATTCCAATTTCAGCACATTCAAAATTAAACGTAGATGCATTGATAGAGGCAATCGAGTCCTCGGTAACAACCCCAAAAAGGGATGAATCTAAAAGTACCATCTTGCATGTATTACGGTCATTTGATGTCAACAAACCTGGAGCCAAAGTCAAAGACATGAAAGGAGGAGTAATTGGTGGTAGCATCACACAGGGAACTTTTAAAGTAGGAGACGAAATCGAGATTAAACCTGGATTACCCAATGAAAAAACAGGAAAATACGAACCCATTAACACAGAGATAGCATCACTTGGAACTGGGGCAGGAATTGTCAATGAAGTAAAACCAGGGGGCTTGGTTGCCGTAGCTACCAAATTAGATCCATCTATGACAAGAAGCGATTCACTGATCGGTTCAGTAATAGGTGAACCAGGTACTTTACCGGAAAATTCTTACAATGCAAAAATAGAAGTAAATCTATTTGATACCGCAGTAGGTTCGTCTGATGAAATTAAAGTTTCATCTATACAGACTGGAGAATCTCTGAGATTGAGTATAGGCACTGCGCCACTTCTTTCTAAAGTGACTAGTGTTAGAGGTAAAACAATGGAGGTCCAGTTCAAAAGACCTGTATGTCTCTTTGAGAACAGTAAAGTCGCAATAAGTAGAAGAATAGCGGAAAGATGGAGATTAATTGGTGCGGGTATTGCCAATGGTTGAGGTAATCTGTGATACAAGTTTTCTTATGCTTATTGCTTCTAAGAGAATAAAAAATATTTCAAATATAGAAACAGAAATCGGGACCATAGAGTTCGTTGTGCCGGATTTAGTTGTCCGGGAATTAGAAGGAATCGCATCCAATAATAAAAAAAAAGTTCCGTTTCTAAAGCTTTAAAGATTATAAAAGATTTTAAAAACATCAAGATACCAGGCAGATCAGTTGATGATGCACTAGTTTCACACATAAAGAAAAACGGTGGAATTATTGCAACTATTGATATTCAACTCAAGAAAAGGATTAGGGAATATGGAGGTTCAATTCTGTCAGTAGCAAACGATAGAATAATTTTGGAGCCGAGTAAAATTTAACTCTGATACCGTCGAGATCTAATTATGTTTGAATACAAAGGACTGAAGATAAGATGGCATGGCCACGATACATTTAGCATAGAGAGTGGTGCGAGGATCTTTTTTGATCCTTACAAGTTATCGAAACAATCAGAAGCAGATTTGATACTTATTTCTCACGATCATTTTGATCATTTGAGTCTAGAGGATCTGCAAAGAATATCAACGACTAAGACAACAATTGTAGCAGCAAAAGAATGTGTGAATAAGATTACTGGCATCGCGTTCAAGGAGAAGATGGGTATTGCACCAGGAGAGGAAAAGACAGTGAATGGCATAAGAATCAGAGCAGTCAGTGCATACAATATAGACAAGATAAATCGAGATACGAAAAAGCCATTTCATCCTAAAGAAGACAACAAAATAGGATTTTTGGTAAACATCAACGGAATCGTCATCTATCATACTGGTGATTCTGACCTTATACCAGAAATGTCTAATTTAAGACCAGACATACTACTGATACCTGTAAGCGGTACCTATGTCATGACGAATAAGGAAGCAGCCAAAGCTACAGAAATAATCAAGCCAATAATTGCAATCCCGATGCATTATGGCACTATAGTTGGCACTGAACGTGACGCAACTGAATTCAAAAATCTTGTAAAATCGTGTGAAGTACAGATTCTTACAAAAGAGTAATAAACAGAGGAATTTCCATCAAACCTAGTTTGATTCATGATACAAAGTTATTTCAAGTAAGAAATTTTGATTTTCACTTACGACACTTGCTTGTTATTGGAATACTTGCAATTTCATTTTCTATATCTGCGATGGTCAGGTCACAGGCTGCTGATTATGGTTTTCAATTAAACGAATTCGATCCATATTTTAACTACAGAGCAACTCAATACCTATTAGATAATGGAATAAATGCGTACATTCACTGGCATGACGACATGAGTTGGTATCCTCAAGGAAGAGACGTATATTCTACCGCTCAAGTGCCACTCCATTTTACTGATGCAATTTTGTACAAAATTTTTGGTGGAGGAGCAAGCTTGTATAATTTCACAATAATCTTCCCAGTGATCTTTGGTTCGTTAACTACTATTCTAGTATTTGCACTTGTAAGAGTTATTGGAGGCACAACTGCGGGCCTTTTTGCCTCGCTTTTCTTCGCACTATCTCCTCCCATTATAGTGAGAGGGACCATAGGCTGGTTCAAATCGGAACCTCTTGGATTATTCTACGGTATCCTAGGAGTATATCTATTTCTGAGCGGACTAAAATCAGATAATCATAAGATCGCAGCTGCAAAGCTGGTCGGTGCTGGATTCTTCTTAGCAATTGGTTTTGCTGCATGGGGTGGGATCGAATTTTTCATTATCCCGTTAGGACTTTTTTTTATTGCATTGCCTTTCGTAAGGAAAGATCATAAATTCTTGCTTTGGGCCATTCCACTCTTTGTGGCTGTCACAATGGCAGTAGCTGGTGGAGTGTTTGCAAGACCTGGACCAGCTTTTGTATTCGGAATACGGGGGCTTGTCCTTATCGGGCCTACAATAATGCTAGTCATAATAATTCTTATTCAGAAATTTAGCAAAGAGCCAGTTCGTTTGAGAAATAGCCTGTTAGCTCTGGCCGCATTGGTCATAATAGGCATGGTAATCTTTTCCTCAGGAATTCTTGCCACAGCTAGCTTTCGTTACCTAAATGCAGTGAATCCCTTCCTCACTTCAGAAGATCCCTTGGTAGATTCTGTCGCTGAACATGCTACACCGACGCTTGCACAAAACTTCAGTTACTTTTCCATTCTCATGTTATTTGCCGGTTTGGGAATTTGGCTAATATTTAGGACGAAGAACACAGAAGCTAGCTCCTCTCCGCCGTTATCCCTTAAGAATGAGATGATGGTTTTTGCTTTAATTCTTGGCATCGTGGGAGCCTATGCGGGATCAACATTTTCTAGGTTAGAATTATTGACTGCATCATCTGTTATTGTGCTTTCGGCAATCGGATTGGCTTCCATTATAGCTGATATTTTGAAAAAGGAAGAAAGAAATGTGAAAGTTGTCGAATCGCCTAAAAAGAAGACTTTGCAAGGAAAGAAAACAATAGATTTGTTGGGGAAAATTCCAAAGATTTCATTTGTGATAGTTGTAGTAGCTTTACTGCTAGTACCTACAATATTTCCAGTAAATGCCAATTGGATATCAATAACGAAATCTCCCCCTACCATTCTTAATGGTGGTTCTAATTATGCTATCTCAACTGATGACTGGCCTGCAACATTGAACTGGATAAAGAATAACACACCCAAAGATTCCGTAGTAGCTTCATGGTGGGATTACGGATATTGGATACAAACATTGGGAGACAGGAAAACCCTTGCAGATAATGCCACTATTGATACTAGCAGAATAGCTGCTATTGCCAAGATGTTTCTTAGCTCCCCCGATGATGCATGGAAGATGTTGAGGGAAATGGGAGCAAATTATGTTCTAGTGTATGTCGTTGGTCAAAAGTTTGTCTCTCCAGGACAAGAGCTGTATATACTTGGTGGTGGAGGAGATGAGAGTAAGAAGCAGTGGTTTATCAGAATAGCCGGTGAAGATTCATCCAAATTCCTTGAAGCGGATCAATTCACACCTACTAGCTATTTCTGGCAGAACACAATGCTTGGCCATATGTTCCCCTTTACCCCTGTTACATACTATGATCCTAATACTCACACAGAGTCAGCCAACTATACGCTTGGCTATACCGCAATATACACTAAAACAATCAAGTATCCTGAAAATGCCAATGGGACTCTAAGGCTGGTGTATTCCTCACCCACCCTAGATAAAAAGGAGTCCGGTGTCTTTTCTGGAGTCCTTCTATATCAGGTAAATCCAGATTATAAGCTGCAAGCAGCTCCAGCGCAAACAAAATCAGAGATTAAACCAACGACCACATCTAGTCCCACTGGTGATACTGCCTTAATAGATACCAAGTTCGGACAGATATCAATTAAATTACTAGATAACATTGCTCCAAAAACTGTATCAAATTTTGAAAAACTAGCTAATTCTGGATTTTATAGCGGAACAATATTTCACCGAATAATACCTGGATTTGTTATACAGGCCGGGGATCCCAATACAATTAATGGATCTAGGAATACATGGGGTACAGGAGATGCTGGATATACTATTCCTCCTGAATTTAGTAATATGAAATTCACAAAGTATATGGTTGGAATGGCTCGTGGGTTGGATGTCAATAGTGGCAGCTCCCAGTTTTTCATTACTTTGGGAGACGCTCCTTGGCTGAACGGAAACTATACTCTCTTTGGTCAGGTAATGTCAGGACAGGGAGTCGTCGATAAAATAGCTTTATTGAAAACCAACTCCGGTAATCAACCAGAAGATGCTGGTGCAGCGCGAATAAGCAAGATTACTATATTACCTGCTTCAAATAGTACTGGTAAATAACTCAGAAACTACTTGTAATTGTCTGATATGCGGTATCTTGCATATTTGTCATCGGGGGAATATTTTCCTGGATGGACGCTTACCGTCTTATTTTCACATCTTGAACACTCTTCTTTCAAGGTGTACCTTTTACATGTAGAACACTTGCGCAGCTGAAATTTCATAGTTTAGCCTTCACGAGTCTTTTTTGATTCTTCCCTTGTGAATTTGAAGGTACCTCCCTTCTCGATAATGTCTTGAATTGATGCTAGTATTGGCTTCAACTCCTTTTCAGCTTCCTTAAAATTTTGTGCGGTAATGGTAATACGATATTTTGGTGCACCAACATAAGTCACTGATGCATTCACTGTTTTGTTAGCTGTTGCTTCAAGCAGAGCATTCTTGATTATTTCTATGCCGTTAGGTTTGGTACAAGTCAATTCCAATATCCCACGTATCTCTACATGAGGAACCTGAATTTTTGAGCTTAATTCCTCAATAACAGTTAATGCCTTGGGTGGTATGCTGAGACCTTCCAATACAGACTTGCCTTTGGCAGAAACTTTTGAAAATGCGTCATATATTGAACCGAACTTTTCAACTAACACATTTTCTACCTTCTCGATCTCAGCTTTTGATAGATCGGCTCTTGACTTTAGATTCTCCACTAGAGCATTTTCCTTTTCCCTACGTTTCAGCTCTAACAGCTTCTTCTTCTTTTGATCAGTCGATATTTGTTTTAATGATAAATCAATTTCAGATCTAGCAGGATCCACACGCTTTACAAGTAATACTTTCTTTTCCCCGGGTTTGAGAAATTTTTCGACATTCCTTATCCACCCTGTAGCAATCTCAGATACATGCAAGAATCCCTGAATGTTGTTATATTCATCAAGAGCAACATAAGCCCCCTGGTCCATTATCCTTGTTACAGTGGCAACTACAATCTCTCCCACTTCGGGAAAATCTTGAATAGTTGTTGTCATAACCTTAAAGTTTCTAATACGTAATTTAATGTTGCTGATTAAAAGTCGATTCCTTTTCTAGCTCTTGTTCCAGATTTAAACGGATGTTTTACTTCTCTCATTTCGGTTACTAGATCTGCCAAGTTAATTACTTCGTCTGTGGCGTAATTTCCTGTCAATACTAGATTAAGATTAGCGGGTTTTTTTACTATCAAATCTATCACGTCATCAAGATCTATCAGACCAAGATTTACAGCATAATTTATCTCATCTAGTATTACTATGTCATACTTTTTTGAATTGATTTTTTCTTGAGCAATACTAAGAGCTTCTCGAGCAATCATTCTATGATCCTCAATTGGGCTCTTGTCATCCATTATTCCAACAAATCCTTTCCCAACTGCGGTAAGCTCAAATTCAGGTTCTAGTCTTTTTGATGAAGTCATTTCTCCATAATGCCATGAGCCTTTGATGAATTGAATCATGCAAACTTTATGCTTGTATCCTACGGCTCGAAGCGCGATTCCAAGAGCAGCAGTGGTTTTGCCCTTTCCTTTACCGGTATAGACTATAACCAATCCCTGTTTTGTCATTAGGCATGATTTTGGTATCTCAAGTAAAAAGATTAGCATTCATCAAAGACTTTCAGACTGTAATACGAAAAAGACAGCTTATAATACTAATTGAAGGAAATTTGGTGATGAGTACTTGACTCGAATTTATGATTACGACATTGTAATAGTGGGAGGAGGACCAGCTGGTCTATCTGCTGGCTGGAGCGCTGCAAAAAGAGGGATGAGTGTAGCAATAATCGAGAGAGAAGAAGCAATAGGACAAAGCATTAGAACAAGTGGGGTCACATGGATTGAAGAGGCAAAGTCATTTGGGATTCCAGATGATTATTACAACAAAATAAAAAATTATGCATTTTACTCTCCTAATAATTACATCTTAAAAAGTAGCTCCAAGCCTCACGCAGTCGTGCTAGATGTAAGAAGAACCTATCAATTCTTAGCTTACCAGGCAGCAAGTGTTGGAGCAGATATTTTCTTGAAGACAAATGTAATTGAAGCATTAAAAGATGAGAAGAGAAAATTGGTAGGTGTAAAGGCAACATCGATGAAGGAAGATCTTATCTTCCATTCGAAGCTCATCATAGATGCAAGCGGCTTTTATTCCGTCATCGGAAAGAGTGTTGGAATAGTCTCTCAATGGAGAAGATTTGGGGCTGGTGCTGAATATGAAGCCTATGTAGACAAAACAGATTCAGATACATGGCATCTAATGGTAGGTCGTAAATATTCCCCAGCTGGTTATGCGTGGATATTTCCCTTGGGGAGCAACAGGGTAAGAATTGGGGTGGGTATAGGCAAACCTGAATCGCAAGTCGATGCTACACAACATCTATTAGAACTGCTCGAAAGCAAGCCAACGCCTATAGACCGATTGGGAAGAATAGTTCCTATTGAATTTCACTATGGACTGATACCCAACGAAGGATTACGAAGTTCAATGATACATGATAACTTGATTCTTGTCGGAGACGCAGCAGGTCAAGCAAATCCTCTGGTCTTGGAAGGAATCAGATATGCTATTGAATTTGGCAGAAGGGCTGGCGCGATTGGCGCTCAAGCAGTAATCAATGGAGATACGTCAAAAGAATCTTTAAAACCATATGAAGATTCGACCAAAAAAGACGTAGGATCCAAGATAGGTACCGCGATAAAAGTGCAATACCGATGGTTAGGTCTAGACGATGAGCAATGGGATAAAGAGCTGGAAATAATTAACGAACTTTCAATAGATGAATTCCTTGATTTTGTCAAAGCTGATTTTGGAATGTCAAATATTATTCGCATGGCAACTCACCATCCAAAGTTGGCCATTCGTCAACTTTTTGATATGATAAAAAACTCTAGAAATGACCTAGACCACATACAAGGAAATTAAGTGCTAATCTCAAATGAAATAGGGAAAAATTGGCAAAAATGAAAATACCAAGAATTATCCTATCAGGAACCTCTAGCGGTGTGGGTAAAACCTCAATAGCATCTGCCATCATGTACTCACTCAAAAAGCGGGGATATTCAGTACAACCTTTCAAGGTAGGCCCAGATTTTATAGATCCAAGTTATCTTGGAACTATTGCAGAACGGCCTGCCCGTAACCTAGATCCATGGCTTATGAGCACTAGAGGAGTCTTGAAAAGTTTCACCTTAAATTCAGATGCCGACATTTCTGTTACTGAAGGTGTAATGGGTTATTTTGATGGATTTTCTGGCGATTCAAACTTCGCAAGTACATATCACGTTGCAAACATCATAAAATCACCTGTAATTCTTGTCCTTGATGCAAGCAAGACCGCTCGTTCTATCGCTGCGACAGCGTTGGGTTTCACTAGATTCCAGAAAAATTCAAGGATATCGGGTTTTATCTTAAACAAGATAGGAAGCAGGAAACATGAAGACCTTTGTAGACAGGCTCTAAAAAAATTAGGAATACCGGTAGTAGGAGTAATCCCAAGAGAAAATAACCTTCATCTTGAATCAAGACACCTCGGTCTAATTCCTGTAAAAGAACAGAAATCACTTCAGGGCAAGATTGCTACTATTGCAAAATTATTTTCTGATTTTATTGATATTGATAAAATCATTGAAATAAGCAAAAGGACTGCTAACTTGCCAGTCATCTTGGCAGAAAGAAAAAGAAAGAAAAGAGTTAAAATCGCCGTTGCACTCGATGAATCGTTCAATTTTTACTATCAAGACAACTTGGATGCTTTACAAAGAGAGGGAGCTGAGCTGGAATTCTTTAGTCCTGTATCGGACAAGAAAATTTCCTCCTGTGATGGATTATACTTGGGTGGTGGTTTTCCAGAGGTAAAAGGGGAATTACTTGCACGGAACAGTTCAATGCAAAAATGTGTTAAAAAATTAGCAGAAGATGGAATTCCAATCTACGCTGAATGCGGTGGTCTGATGTATCTAACAAAATCTATTAGATATGAGAACAAAAAATTTAGGATGGTTGGACTTTTTGATGCAGAAACTGTCATGCAAAGAGATCTTAAGCTAAATTATACCAAAGCCAAAATTTCCAGAAATTGCATTATCTCCAGTAGCAACAATGTAATCAGAGGGCAGGAGTTTCATTTCTCTGACCTTGAATCTATAGATAAGGATTCTAGGTTTGCCTATGATATGGAAATAGGCGTTGGGATAAGCAGAAAAAAAGACGGGCTGATTCAATATAACACACTAGCATCATACATGCATCTGCATTTTGCCTTACCAAATGTGGCTAGAACCCTCGTTGAAAGCTGCGCTAAATATTCAAGAAGATAGTTTTTCTTTCAGGATTATGTAAAGTCCGTTAACGATAGCAGAGGCACATGGACTTCCTCCCTTTCGACCCAAATTTGTGATATAAGGAATGTCTAAGGTTCGTAGCTCATCCTTGGATTCAGACGCGCAAACAAAACCAACTGGAATACCAATTACAAGGGAGGGTAGCGTAAGGCCCTCTTTTATCATCTGTATTACTTCAAGAAGGGCAGTAGGAGCATTTCCTATTGCCACTATTCCTCGATTCATATCCTTACTTGCAACTCTCATTGATGTCTGTGCACGTGTTTTGTTTAGCGCTTTGGCTTTATTTACTACAGAAGATTCGGATATGTTGCAGATCACTTGGTTTCCAAACTTTTTGAGATTGTCCTTGTTAAAACCGCCAACTACTCCATTTACGTCCACTACTATGGCACAGCCACTTTTCAGAGCTTCTACTCCTTTTTTTATTGCATCCATGTGGAAAATTATCTTATTTTCTCGTGCGAAATCAAAATCCGCTGTTGAATGAATGACTCTTTTTACTATTGTCCACTCATCAGGCAAATATGAATGAGAACCGATCTCACGTTCGATAATTTTCATGCTTTTATCTTCTATTGATTGACCTTTCCCTGTAATCATAGTTCCACTTCTCTTGCTCTTTCTAACACAAGATCTATCATAATATCATCTGTTCCTAAATGTTCAGAGATTAGAATATTTTTTACATAAGAACTTGCAATTGCAGGGTCTAGGTCTTCATGGATATCTCTTTTTACATGTGCTCCTTTATGTAAAAAATATGGTACAACAACCAAAAGTGTTGGATTGTCTTTTGTACTCATTTCTATTCCTTGCTTGATGTTAGGCTCTTCAATTTCGAGAAAGCAATACTTGACTGCACGGTACAAGTCTTCCAATCCCTCTGAAACATACTTCAACGACATTCTTGCATTAGGGTCCTTGCTTCCATGGCCGATAAGTAAAATATCGACCCTGTACTTTGGTATATCAATCTTATTTTTCTTGAGAACTGTACTTATTTTTTCATCTACAATTTTTATCAAAGATTTATGAAGGCTCATCGGCCTTGAAATCGTCAATTTAACGTTGGTCTCTGCCTGCAGCTTTATTGCCGTATTGACCGCAGCTTTAACCTTCCTTCCAGGATAGAGAAAATAAGGCACTATGGTGAGGGCATCTATGTTTTGGGAAAGACACCTGTTTATTCCCTCCTCGATATAAGGGGGTACCACCTCCAAAAAACAGTAATCAGAAAAATGGTAGTTCCCTTTTAATTTCACTTTTTCACATATGTACCGAAGTTCTTCCTTAACTTCTTCCTCACGACTACCCCTATCAATTAATAAGAGCGCTCTTCTCATTTCTCGATCCTTGCTATTGCAATAGTAAGATTAGGGGGAAATTTTTGTTTTTCAACTACTAAAGTGCCTTTTGAGCTCTTGATTGCAGCAGCCTCAGAAACGCTGGATGTGCCTTCGTAACTTTGCACAACCTGCGATGGATTAGGTGTACTTATTTTAGCAAGTTCATTTGTTTCAAAATATTCTATTGGAATATTCATTTCATCAGTTAATTGTTTCAAACCTTCTACATCAGACTCCTTTTTTATTGAGGAAAATTTGGATATAGATTTGGGACTGAGTCTGAATTTGGTAAAGCAATAGTCTAGTCCTTCTTTTATTGTATTTTTTGTAGTATCCCAGTGTAATCCAACTCCCACAACCAGAGTCTTGGGTCTGTAGATCACCGAGCGTTGCATTATCTCTTTATCATCAATTATCCTATCCGAAATGATGAGAAATCCTTTGCATTCTGATTTCTTTAGCTCTTCTAAAGTCTTGTATATATGGACATTTTTTGGCAGCTCTCTATTTGGTTGCCACCAATTCTTTTCTCCCGCATCCTGATACAACCCAATCTTTTCCTCATTTACCATTAGTGCACTTATTTTAGTAACGGTGGAATCATTATCTATCAACCATCCCAATTCTCTTCCAACAAGATCTACAGCAATAGTCTTGTTTACATCCGCAGCGGTGGTAACGACCGGAATGGCATTTAGAGCTGAGGCAATCTCTTCTGTAAGCCTATTTGCCCCACCAAGGTGACCAGAAAGAGTGCTTATGGCGAATTTAGCAGTGTCATCAATTACTACAACTGCAGGGTCAGTCTTTTTGTCCTTCAGATGAGGCGCGATTAACCGTATTACGGCCCCTAATGAGAAAATGCATACCAAAGCGTCAAACTTGTTGAAAAGTTCACCTACTTTGCCTGCGGTGGAATCTTCGAACCAATCTATCGTAGTTGCAGAATCTGAGAACTTTGAGGGAGCAAATATCTTCCATTTGGGAAAATGTTTCTGCAAAGTAGATGCTATTTCTATTCCATTCTTAGTTATTGCAAGTATTGCTACACTTTCCACTCTTTTGCTTTTTTATATCATAAGATATCTGTTACTGTTTTGGAAATCTACCAATGACATTGCCGTCAAAGTCAAACATTATCACTTCAATTTCTACTTTATTTTCAGAATGTTTTGACAGCTGGTCATTTACCTCCAAGCAAATCAGGTCAAAATATCCGTTTACGCTCTTGCTTTTGATTATCTCAAACACATGCCTTGCTGTGTTTGCATGTCTGATTTCTTCTATAAGTTCAGTTGGCGCGTCACATTTTCTTGCAACATCTGCAAGAAATTTCATATCTACTTTTGATCCCTTTACATGAGTCTGTCTTACGCCCATACCCATTTTTGTCAGCTTACCGATGAACCCTGCAACATGAGCCTTCCTGATTCCTTTCTTGGCACATTGTTGTATAGCGTAGCCTGAAAAATCTCCCATTTGAATAAAACAGTGATCAGGTAAATTGATTATTTTCTTTGAAAAATCCTCACTCCTACCACCGGTAGTTAGAACTACACCATCGTTTCCCATAGCTATTGTGACATCAATACTCTGCCTTATTGCAGCTGCAAAAGACGCCGTTGAGTATGGAATTACAATGCCGCTTGTTCCAAGAATTGAGATGCCTCCCAAAATTCCTAATCTTGGATTATCAGTCTTTACGGCAAGATCTTTGCCCTTTGGAACAGAAATCGTCACCCTGATTCCATTTTTCTCGAGGATATCTTTTGCAACTTCGAGAATGTTCTCCGTTATCATCTTCTTTGGAGTAGGATTAATTGCAGCAGAACCTATCTCAAGTCCAAGCCCAGGTTTTGTTACTCGGCCAACTCCTTTTCCACCATCTATCTCTACTTGCCCCAGTCTGTCTGTAAGCGATACTTTGACACAAATTTCCGCACCATGCGTCACGTCTGGATCATCTCCTCCATCCTTTATCACAGAGCATTGAGCTCCTTGAGAATTGAAATTGCATTTTTCTATTTTTATTTGAATCCTAGATTTTTTTGGCAGAGTAACATCTACAGAGTCTATGCTCTTTTGATTTATAATTGATAAAACAGATGCCTTTGCGCCAGCTGCTGCACAGGTCCCAGTTGTAAAACCAGTCCTAAGTTTTCCTTTTGGTTTTGAATCAACTTCCACAAAAGGAATAACTCTCTTCTGTATTAATCCTTATCAGGTTATTTTAGGATCGTTGATAAAATTATCCACAGTGCTATCACTCCAAGTCCACCATATAGAATCATGTGTGTCCTCACAGGGGTTGATTCTTTCTCTTGATTGTGGCTGTAGCTTTCTGTGGCATTTGCACCAAATGGATTTCTAAACCCACCAATATTTGAATCGAAATGAAACTGTTCATTTACATTACTGTCATATTTTTTCCAAAATTCTGTGTATTTTGCCTCTACATCAGTCTCAGATACCTTGTTCTTTTTCTTTTCCTCACTTCTGAGAAACTGATAAGCTTCTATGATTTTCTTGAATTTTTCACCATCTATTTCATTCTTGTTTCTATCAGGATGATACCTTAAGGAAAGTCGTCTGTAAGCACTTTTTATTTCCTTTTGGGAGGCATCTTTTTGCACGCCTAGGATGTGATAACAGTCAGCTAGATTCAACTGATGATATAATACACTAGCACCAAAATTAATTTGTCGGAGGATCTCTTGGCTTTGTGTGGAAAGACTAAAACAAGTCGTTATAACTGGTGCAAATGGATTTGTAGGTAGGAATGTAGGAAAGTTCCTCTCAAAAAATGGCTTCAACATAATACCAATAGTACGAAAGAACAGGAAGAGGTCGATAACCTTCGGGAGAGCCATTGTTTCCAAAAATCTCTTAGAAGACCATCTCCTATCAGAAATAAAGAATTCTGGGGCTATGCTACATTTTATTGGCCAAGGTAGACAGACGGTCGATTCTGAGTATGAAAAAATAAATGTAAATACAACAAGAAACGCAATTCAATTATGCAAGAAAGCTTCTATCAAAAAAATAGTCTACATCAGTGGACTTGGCGTACATAAAAAAAGTACACTTGGGTATTTCATCTCAAAATACAAGGCAGAACAGGAGATAATAAAATCAGGATTGGACTATACCATCCTACGAGCATCCCACATTATAGGCAAGGATGATCCATTATCGAAAACTCTCAACAGCCAAATCAGAACAGGAATGATCATTATTGCAGGTTCTGGTAATTATCGTATACAACCAATTTTCGTGGAAGATGTAGCAAAGGTTATCATGAAATCCATAACTGAAAAGAAATTTTTCAAAAAGATACTAGATCTGGTAGGAGCCCAAACAGTCACATACAATCATTTCGTAAAGGATTTTGTTCAAGGAAGAAAAATCAGAATTAAAAATATCGACTTTGAGAATGCTTATCGGGATGCTTTACACAACAAAGGTCAGTTTGGAGTAGATGATCTTAGTATATTGGCAGGTGATTATGTCGGCGATCACAAAAAACTCAAAAGAATTTCAGGAATTAAATTTAGAATATACAAGGATGTTTTAGAGTCCCGCGGCCTTTCTTAGTATATCGGCCTTGTCTGTTCTCTCCCAGGTAAATTCTGGTTCACTTCTTCCGAAATGGCCATACGAAGCAGTTTTCAGGTAAATCGGGTTCTTTAGCTTCAACTGAGATATTATTGCAGCAGGTCTCATGTCAAAGTGTTTTCTTACGAGATTCTCAATCTGTTCTTCGGGAATCTTACTTGTATTAAAGGTGCTAACCATCAGCGATATGGGTTCCGCAACACCAATTGCATAAGCTACTTGAACTTCACATCTATCGGCAAGTCCTGCGGCTACAATGTTTTTTGCAATATATCTGCACATATAGCAAGCCGATCGGTCTACCTTTGAGGGATCTTTGCCTGAAAAAGCTCCGCCTCCATGCCTTCCCATTCCGCCGTAAGTGTCTACAATTATCTTTCTACCAGTAAGGCCAGCATCGCCTGGTGGTCCTCCTATGACAAATCTACCAGTAGGGTTGACATGAATCCTTATCTTGTCGTCCCACAGACTACCGCAAACAGGTTTGATGACTTTTTCAATTACGTCCCTTTTAATTTCCTCGTAATCTACTTCAGGAGAATGTTGAGTAGAAATTACAATGGCTTCTATTCTCTTTGGCTTTCCATTTTCATATTCAACTGTTACCTGAGACTTCCCATCAGGTCTAGCCCAAGGAAGTTCTTTCTTCTTCCTTGCTTCTGCTAATCGTTTGGTTAACTTGTGTGCTAACATGATTGGCATGGGCATAAATTCTTCTGTCTCATTTGTAGCATAACCAAACATCAGACCTTGATCGCCGGCACCCTGCTCTTTGTCTTCATTAGCAGAAACGCCCCTTGATATGTCAGAGCTTTGTGAATGAAGAGAGACTAGGACACTGCATGAATCCGCATCAAAACCGTATTGTGAATTGTCATAACCTATTTCTCGAATTGTTTTTCTTACTATTTCCTGCACATCGAATTTCGCTTTTGAGGTAACTTCCCCTGCAACCACAACTATTCCAGTGGTTGTCATAGTTTCTACCGCTACTCTAGATTCTGGATCCTGTCTTAGAAATTCATCTAAAATTGCATCGGAGATCTGGTCGCAAACCTTGTCTGGATGTCCCTCCGTAACCGATTCGGAGGTAAAAAGATAACTTCTATCCATGTCTATGGCCTGCATCATTACAGCTCATTTTCTAACTTGATAAAAAGTACGTTATTGCCTCTTACTATGACTCTACCATAATTAGCAACCACTTTGCCATTGCTTACTTCTTCAGCGTCAGTCATGATGAGATTCATGTAAGAATCCACGTTATTCATCTTGCCTTTGTATTCTACATCGCTCTTGAGTCGTACTGTTACTTTTTTGTTAACTCCTTTTTGTAATATAGTCAATGGCCTTTTCGGAATCGGTTGCGACAATTATAAATCACTTGTGAACCAGTGCTTGAATTCGGGAATAAAAGCCTTCCCGATCATCACTTATACTGTTTAATTTGTGGTATCTTCTAGATTAAAGATTTGATTTCAACTGGTCTTTTAGGACTTGACAAGCTGCTAAGGGGTGGGTTGGCAGCTGGAACAATAACGGATATTTTTGGTCCAGCAGGTAGTGGCAAAACACAACTTGTCATGCAAATTTGCGCAAATTTGCATGACATTGATAATATCATATACGAGGACACTAGTGGTGGATTCAGACCGGAGCGAATGCTTGACCTAATCAAATCTAGAGGTAAGAATGATAAATTCCTGGATAAAATTATAGTGGCGCGAATTACAAATATCGCAGAGCAAGTAAATTATGTAAATAAGATAGCTGACATGAACCCTAGTCTAGTTGTAATCGATAACATTACCGATCTTTTTTCATTCGAGTATTCCAAAGAATCAAACGCGCTTGAAAAGCATGTTAAATTCATGGAATACATGCACATGTTATCACTAGTAGCAATCCAGAAGAAGATTCCGGTAGTAGTAACAAACACTGTTAGAGGATCTGACGAGGAACAAAGAGAGAATATGGATAAATCAATTAGTATGTTCACTCATAGAAAGATAAGACTAGCCAAAATCGGACAGAAATTCATAGCAGAGGCATTTCCTTCGTTTGGCGCAAGACAAGAGATATCATATAAGATAACTATAGAAGGAGTAGTAGAGTTATCTTAATCTATTTATCACTGTGGTACCAAATGGGTTCATGTCAGGAATTTTTGATTATATACCGATGATTACTGTTATTTTATTTGGTACTGGCTTAGTTGGTGCGATAGTATACGAGCGAACTAGAACAAGGCAAAGTAAAGAACCAGAACCTGTTACTTGAGTTAGAAGAAAAGTTCAGTCAACTTGGTTTCAAGAATCTTACTGATATTCAGAGAAAGGCATCACCAGTAATCTTTCAAAAGATAGATTCACTGGTAGTTGCGCCAACCGGTTCTGGCAAGACAGAAACTGCAATAATTCCAATCTTTGCAAGAGTCACAAAATCAAAAAGACTAGGAAAAATAAAAGTATTATATGTTACTCCACTTCGTGCACTCAATCGCGATGTATTTAGGAGAATTATCAAATATGCTGAAAATGAAGGCCTGACTATCCACATAAGACATGGTGATACCCCGCAATCAGTTCGGCGTAAGATCACACTTGAACCTCCTGATATTCTGATTACAACTCCTGAGACCATCATAATCTTATTGAGTCAGCAAGCCATGTTACATGCTCTAAACGAACTTGAATGGATAGTAATAGACGAAGTTCACGAGCTCTTGGGTAACGAACGCGGTGCACAACTTTCACTAAGCCTTGAAAGGCTTCAAACAAATACAAGACATCCTCTCACTAGGATAGGTCTTTCGGCTACCGTAGGGAACACTACCGAATCAGCCAAGTTTGTAGTAGGCACCAAGAGAAAATGCAAGATAATCGAGGACAGATCCATTAGAAAATATGATGTAGAGGTCAAGTACATTGATGGGGCAATAACAGACGTTGTTGACTTTATCATTGATTATGTGACAAAATCCTATTCAGATTCGCCAGTTCTGTTGTTTACAAATACAAGAGGAGAGTCGGAATACATTGCATCTATTCTCAAAGAAAGAACCACTGTTCCAATCGAACTACACCATGGTTCGCTGTCACAGCAGGTGCGTGAAGAGACTGAGGCAACACTGAGAGAAGGAAAGCCTGGTATTGTTGTCTGTACTTCTTCACTTGAGCTAGGATTAGACATTGGTTCTGTTGAATTAGTCATTCATTATGGTTCACCAAGACAAGTATCAAAATTGATACAACGAATAGGACGAAGTAGACACAGAAGAGGCTCATCTGCAAAAGGTGTAATTGTAACAAATAATCCGGATGACGAGTTTGAAGCACTAGCTATACTTGAACGTGTAAAGGAAAAATCAATCGAAGACCAAGTAATACACGATGGTCCCCTAGATGTTCTTGCACATCATCTTGTTGGCATGACTATGCAATTTGGTACGGTATCAATTGAATCTGCGTTAAATATGATAAGAAAGGCCTATTCTTTCAGGAACATTACAATCCAAGATCTCTTAAGAGTTCTTGAGATCCTAAACAATGGATCAATTATTCACTTTGACAAAGACGAGATGGTTTTCAGAAAGAAAGGACGTTCATTTCGGTACTACTTTGAAAATCTTTCAACAATACCTGATATCTTAAAGTTCAAAGTCTTCGATACGGCAAACAAGAAAATAATTGGCAGCCTTGATCAGAGATTTGTAGGAGATTATGGGGATCAAGGAAATGTTTTTGTGCTGCGAGGAATGCAATGGAGAATTCTAAACGTAGATGATAAATCACTTAGGGTAAACGTAGAACCTGTTGCATCTGGCAGAATCAATGTCCCATATTGGGAGGGTGAAAACATTCCAGTTGACTTTACAACAGCAAGAAAAGTTGGAATGTTCAGAACAAAGACAATAGTAAAGGCCCCTGCCAGCAAGATAATTGAGAGTCTGAGCCTTGGTGCAATACCGGATGAAAAAACCATAGTCGTGGAATCCCAGCGAACAAGAAATACAGTAGTGATGCACGCATGTTTTGGAACAAGAATTAACGCTACTCTGTCCACGCTTCTGTCTGCAATGTTATCTGCCAAGAGTGGTTACCTCGTTAATTCCAGATCAGACGCATATAGAATAATGATATCATCTAACGGAAGAATATCTGAAAGTTCCGTAGTTGATATACTGGCCGATGATTATGATCTACAAACTGTTGTTAGAGCATCGCTTGCTGGTACTTATAACGTAAACTGGAGAACTTGGTGTGTTGCAAAAAAGTTTGGTATTGTGGGAAGAGCATCAGTCTATGACAGAAGATCAGCAAGATTCATCTACGAAAAGTATTCCGGTACTGCATTAACTCAAGAAGCTTTACGCGAACTGTTCCACGATAAATATGACTTGGAAAATACTGAACAGCTACTTTCGATGATACGTTCTGGTGAAATCAAAATGAAATGGATTGAGGTTGACAGCTTTTCGAAACTTGCAGAACCAATATTAGATCATACTACAAAGTACTATTCCTCCCCCGCAAACATAGATAAGGGAATCTTGGATCTAATCAAATCTCGTCTTATGAAAACAAAACATAGACTTGTTTGCGTGCGTTGTGGAAAATGGGAAAAAGTAGTAGAAACAAATGAAGTAAAAGATATTCCAGTCTGTCCATACTGTAAATCACGACAGATAAGTGCTACATTCTACTCTGACTATGATCTTCCAAAAATTGTACAAAAAAAGATGGGAGGCAAAAAAATCACTGAAGAAGAAAACCACAGATTTAATCGCGCATGGAAGATATCTTCACTCTTGGCTAACTTTGGCAAGACCGCCCTTATCGTACTATCTGGATATGGTGTAGGTGCTGATACAGGAGCAAGAATCCTGCGAAACATGGTAGGAGAAGAAGAACTATATCGACAGATATACGAGGCAGAAAGGCAGTACGTCACCACAAGAGGGTTTTGGGATTAATTTCTTCGTGTAATGGTAGAAAATGACGTCAAAAAGAGTTCAGTCCTCCCTTCTAGGCCAGCTCTTGCGGTAACACCAGTTGCACTGATAATTTCTCCTTGACTAAATGATTCTAGTAATCTTGCTTGATTTCTCCAACCTTTGAGCCAAATCTGACCTGTATCATCTTCGATAAAAGTCTCCGCAAGTGACACAGATTCCCCAGTCTTTGTCTGGACTTCACGTTTTTCTGGAGATTTGAGAATTATCGCCTCGATGCAGTAAGTATCGTCACTTGGTTTGACATCTTTTATCTTTGTTCGCAGTTCTGCAAGTGTAGGAATTTTCTTATCATCAACTTTTCTAACAACTGAATCGCCTTCAAGCGTTATTGAATTTCCGTAAATTTTTGATGGCATGCATTCTATTACATCACTCGGTTTCAGATCTTCTGTAACCGACGCAAGGTCAGTTATATTTAGAAGTTTTCTGTCTTTTCTGACACCGACAATCAAAGTATTTCCAGACTCGCTCTTTATCATTGATAAAATTCTAATCACTGAAGGTTGGATCTCAGTCTCACCTTCAATTTCTATGGCTGTGCCTTCGTCACCGTGGAGCTCAAGACCCTGTTGGCCCATCTTTGTTCTTACCCCTATTAATCTAGTCTTTGCTCCAGAAGTGATCATCTTTGGAATTGAACTCTCATCTATGTTCCAAAGGACAGTCCGCACAATCGCGCCATCTTTTCCTTTTAGTCTTATCTGCAGCGCTTTTCCTTTTTCTCCTCTGGCATTTGTAAATTCAGTTGACCGAACAGAGCCATCTAGATTACCAGAGACCACAAGGTTCTGTTGATTTTCTTTGATATTGCTTACATCTTCTGTTATCGCATCAAGAGTGGGAATGTCGCTACTGGCGCTGTTTGTCTCAACTGTGGAACCAGAACCAACATTGATTATTGGATTTCCTTTCATGTCTGATTTGACATAGGCTTTGATTATTTTCACAAGGTCTCCAGGTTTTAGATTCTCAATACCTGGAAGATTTGCTTTTTCATCCCATAACTTTACTTTGGCTCTAGAATCTTCATCATAGACTGTCATTGTTCGCAAAAGGAACTGTGAACCATCTTTCCGTGAGAATTGTCTTGCAGGAGATACGTTCATAACCCTTGTTTCAAGTGTTATTTCCTTTGCTCCGACATAGAGATCTTTAAGACCCATCTCCACTTTTAACGGCGTACTTAGCGAAACGCCAAGATCAGAAGCAATGAGAAAAAGCGCACCCTGGTCTGTAAGATATCCTGCGCCGATCTTTTCTTTCTTTCTTTTAATCATCTCCTCGATATCTTTTCTTGATAGTTCCGGTTTTTGCTCGAGAAGCGTATTTAAGAGTGAATCAAATTCGGACAAAC
>Ga0209761_1000209_pt1 | contig 33659 bp, 28 predicted proteins | sample GraSoi013_1_40cm_4_FD_185818 | JGI IMG/M metagenome (GOLD analysis project Ga0209761, IMG submission 185818) | Grasslands soil microbial communities from the Angelo Coastal Reserve, California, USA - Sample 09_25_2013_1_40cm (SPAdes) (version 2) | ecosystem: Environmental > Terrestrial > Soil >... | reverse complement strand
AAGGCAAACCCGGCGCCATCGGCCGCATCCCGCCGTTTCTCGCGCATCGATTTCCGGCGACGCTCGTGAAATTCGACGTCGAAAGAGGGGAGCCGGTCCGCACCGAGCAGGGCCTGTGCATCCGCTGCGGTCCCACCGAGATCGGAGAAGCGATCGGCAAGATTCTCAACAACCCCTCGAGCGTCGGCAGCCGGTTCGAGGGCTACACCAGCCCGGAGGCGTCGGAGCGGAAGATCCTTCGCAACGTGTTCGAACCGGGAGACGCTTGGTTTCGCACCGGCGACCTGATGCGAAAGGACGCGCATGGCTATTTCTATTTCGTCGACCGTATCGGCGACACCTTTCGCTGGAAGGGTGAGAATGTCGCGACCTCCGAGGTGTCAGAGGCGATCTGCGCGTTTCCCGGCGTCACGGCGGCCAACGTCTACGGCGTGGCCATCCCGGGCACCGACGGCCGGGCGGGTATGGCCGCGCTCGTCACCGACGGTGAGCTCGATCTCGCAGCACTCCGGATCCACTTGATCGACCGCCTGCCCGGCTACGCGCGTCCGTTGTTCCTGCGCATCCGGAGCGAGATGGAGGTGACCACCACCTTCAAGCACACGAAGGATGCCTTTGTGCGTCAAGGCTACGATCCGACCGCCACCACCGACGTCATCTATGCTGACGACCGAGAACGCGACTCATTCGTCCGACTCGACAAGGCCCTCTACGACCGCATCCAAAGCGGCCAGATCCGTTTCTGATCGGCATCCGACGGTCCGGCGGCCTCAGGCGGTGCTGCCGGCGTCGACCGTCAGGACGGTCCCTGTGATGCTTTTCGCCTTCTCGCCGAGGAGGAACTCGACGGCGCCGGCCACGTCGTCGATGTCGGGAAGACGCCGAAGCGCACTGCGACGCGCGATCTGCTCCCGTTGCTCGCCGTCGAGCCCCTGAGTCATCTCGGTGTCCATAAAGCCGGGCGCGACCGAATTCACGTTGACGCCCATGCGCCCGACCTCTCGCGCAAGCGATCGAGTGAAGCCGATCATCGACGCCTTGGTCGCACCGTACACCGAAAGTCCACTGTATCCCGTGAACCCGATGATCGATGACACATTCACGACGCGCCCGCCGCCATCGGCCATCATATGGCGAACGACATATTTGGTCAGGATGATCGGCGAGAGCGTGTTCACGCGAATCAGGCGCTCGATCTGAGAGTTGTGCATGATCGCCAGCGCGCCGTCGAAACCGAGGGCCGCATTGTTGACCAAGCCGTAGATCGGCCCAAAGTCGTTGCGCAGCCTTTTGACCAACGCGGGCAGGTCTTGAATGTCGCCGAGATCGAAGGGGATGAAGTGGAGCGACCCCGGACGGGACTGTTCCACCTGCTCCATCGTGGCCGCGAGCTGGTCGCTCATCTTGCGTGCCACGGCGACCGCGCGGTACCCCTCGGCCGTGAGCCTACGGACGATGCCCAGGCCCAGTCCTCGGCTTCCACCCGTCACGATGACGTTATGCATGATGGCGAGCGAGTTTCCCTGCCGCGGCAACCTCGAGCGCGGGGACGAAGCGGATCGTCGCAGGAATCTTGTGGGCCGCGAGGCCCGCGTGACAGATTTGCAGGATCTCGCGCTTGAAGTCCTCGATCTGACTGCCCGCGCCGCTCGGAGTGGGGTCTCTCTTCAGAACCACATCGGCGGCGACGAGCGAGCCCGTAATGGGACTTCTCCTTGACCGAACGTAGGACATGCGGACCGCCGGATGGCGGTTGATCACCGCCTCAACCTCCTCGGGGTAGACCTTCAGCCCGCCGACATTGATGACTCCGCTCCTGCGACCGAGGAAGTAGTAGCGGTCCTCGCGTCGTTCCACGATGTCGCCGGTGTCGACGAAGCCCTCATGGTCCATGAGCGCCGTGCCGTCCTCGTCGACATAGCGGAGGGCGGTGCGGGCGGAACGAATCCGCAGCGACCCGTCTTCGATTTTCATCTCCACCTCGCCGCGCGCGCCGATCAGTCTCGCCGGAAAGCCCTCGAGACCGTCGGTGACTTCGAATCCAACGCCAGCTTCCGTCGACGCGTACGCGTGGCCGATATCGGCCTGCGGGTAGAATGCCTTGAGCGCATTGAGGATCGCCTGGTCCGCGATCTCCCCCGACAACCGGACATAGCGTGGTGCGATCGCGCGGGCGGACGGGCTCATCAGCGCCCGGCGCCAATGCGACGGGGTCCCGGAGATGTGCGTCGCCGCCCGCGCGCCGAGCCGCAAGAGATACTCCCCCGGTGGTTCGCCGGCGCTGGACAGGACGAATGACCCACGACCGAGGAGGGCACGTAGGAAGATCTGGAGGCCGCCGTACCGACGGATGTCATAAAAGGTACCCCAGACGACATCGGTGCCCTGATGCTGACTGCTCTTGATCGGCGCCGTCAGGCCCGCCAGGGTATGAACGAGCAGCTTCGGCGCGCCGGTGGTGCCGGATGTGAGGAGCACCCAGTCGGTCGCGTGGCGATCGCGCTGCACGCCGTCCGCCGGCGTCACGGGCACACGGCAGATCACGCGTACGGGAACGTCACGAGCGTGCAGATCGTGGTCGGACACGATCGCGTCCACGCCGGCCCTCGCGATCACCGAAGGAAGATGTTCGGGAGACAAGTCAGGCGGGCAAATGACGACCCGACGCGCCACCCCGTCCAGCTCGACGAGCGCCAATCCCGCCGCGAGCTGATCCTGGGTTGCGATGAGAACCGACCGACCCGAGAGCTCCGGGAGACGACCGCCGAGAGTCGTGCCGCGCAGGAGATCGCTCAGGGAAACGCCGGCGCCGACGCCCCACAGACAGCGGCCCACGCAGTCCGAAGCGTTACCGAGCTTGTCTCGAATCGACGTCGCGTGATTGGGCAGCATTCTCATAGAACCTGATGAAGTCGCCAAGCGTCACCGGATAGAACGCGTCGTCCGATTCGGTGAACGGATCGAGTCCCAGTGTCTCCTCGAGGCGGGCCACGAGAATCGCGATCGCGAGAGAGTCGAGCCCCAAATCCAGTAAGACCAGGTCGTCCGTCAGAGGGGGAAGATTCTTCTTTTCGTTCTCGGCAATCTGCTGGAGCTGCGAAATGACGGTGATCTTGATTGACATGCGCTCCTCACATATTTAGATTAGCGTGGCAAGCTCTCGTCAAGCTTGGGGCCCGGGGCCCTTCCTCTCGCGTGAGTCCAGTTCACCGTTCGCGCAAGGTTCGTGGCGTGAGCAAGAATCTTCGTGGTGAAGGCGTGAGCGCGGATGGGGACATCGAGTACACCGGGCCACGGATCGTCTGCGGCGGACAGCGCGAACTCCAGCGGGCCACGAAAGGAGCGTACATAGTCAGCGACACGCAGGCGGCCCCGCACGAGTTCTTGGAACGCCGCCGGGACGTCTGCGAGCATTCGCACCCAGCGAACTCCGGCACGCCCACGGATCTCCGGCACGCGGTTTCCCAGCATCATGCGCCAGAGCAAATAGGGATAGTCGACTCCGGCACGGCAACACAACGACGACCACGTCCAGATCCGAGCATTGAAGTCGAGGAGTTTGTATCTGCGGTCACGACGATCATACTTGAACTCCAGTTCGACGAGCCCCGTGTAATGGATCGCGGCCAGCAGACGGTGGGCCGGTGCCTCGATTTCCGGTACCTCGACGGTCTCGACGAAGCTGCTCCCGCGGCCGAAGTCTATCGGGTACTGGCGCGTCCGCCTGGCGGTGAGGGAGGCAATCGGCCTCCCCTCCGAGCACAACGCGGTGAAAGAGAACTGCGCTTCTCCTCCACCGGGGATCATGTCCTGCACCAGGATCAGCTCCGGCGGGACCAGGGCCCGGGCCTCTCGGTAGCGCGCAAGGAGACGATCCCGGTTTTCCGCGGGCCAGGCCTTGTCGGCAGTGAACTGGTTGGAATCCGCCTTGACGGCCGGCTTCAAGATCACCGGGAACCGACCGTCGACGGCCTCCAGGTCCGCTTCGCTGGCGGGACACAGCGTCCACGGGTGGTCGATCGATTCCTGCGCTGCGAGCTGGTAGGTGAGGCGCTTGTCGTATGCCCAGCGCAGCACGTCCCAGTCGGGAGTCGTGACACGGAATCTCGTGGCCAGCTCGCGCCGGAATCTCGACAGCAACGCTGCGGACCGGTCCACGGTCGGAAACAACGCCCATCCATCGAGGTGGTGGTCTCGCGCCTGGCGGAGCAGGTATCCGACCTGCTCTTCCGGGCTTCCCGTGATCCAGGGAAGGGTCCGTCGCGTGTACCGGGAGAGCGTTGCAAGCCGATCGCCGCGGGCCGCTGTCACCCAGACCGGGACGCCGTGGCGCCCAAGGCTCCTCGCGATGGACAACCCACGGATACTGCCGCCAATGACGAGTGCTCCGAGGCGGTTCGCTCCACCGGCTATCTTCATGGCGATCGGCGGGTTCTGTTTTTAGCGACTCGCTTCAAGAATTCTCCACCTTTCTGGCAGGTCACGGTGTTAGATAGTATCAGCCGTGCGTGGGACTGCGCGGCGAAGCTCGCAGGAGTTTGTATGGCGGCCCCGTTAGCGTCCAGGATGCGTGAGGCGTTGCGTAACGTCGTGGTGGCGATCCGTCGCCACTACCTGATTCGCGTCTGGAAAATGGACATCGGCGAAGGAACCGTGATCTCTCTGAGTGCCAAGCTCGATAAGACCAATCCGCAGGGAATCCACATCGGGAAGTACACGGTTGTCACGTTTGGTGCCGCGATCCTGACGCACGATTATGTCAACAATCGAGATGGCGACGTGCGCATCGGCGACAATTGTTTCGTCGGCGCACATTCCATCATCTTGCCCGGAGTGACGATCGGGGACAGTTGCATCGTTGCGGCGGCGAGCGTCGTCGCACGTGATGTGCCTGCGGGATCACTCGTCACTGGTAACCCGGCGCGCGTCGTCGAAGCCAATGTGAAGACCACCCACTACGGTGTTCGCAGTTCGCGAGCGACGTGACGACCGAGAAGGTTTCGTCCGAGTCCCGGCGTCGACTCGAAGAATCGCTTCAGGCTCAGGAATGGCCTCTCCAGGAGATTCCAGGATAGCGCCGCCATCGCGTAGCCTGCGAGGAGCATGATCGGCAGGGCCAGCAGGGGATGCCCGTCCGCGTGAAACGTTTGCGCCGCATCGAACGGGATCTTGTGGAGCAAATAGAGGCCATAACTGATCGTCCCCGTGGACACCAGGAAGCGGTTCGTCAACGCCAGCCGGAGCCAGACGTGCGTAGAAGACAGCGACAGATACACTAATGAGGCCGAGGCCACCGCGGTCAGAGAGAAAACGATCCATCTTGCATCCAGGGCCTGGGTGACAAATGCGAGCGGCGCCGCGATCATCAGGAAACCCCAGGCTCGTTTGACAGACTTGGGCGAGCCGAAATTCTCCGAGCGGACGATAAGCGCGAGGAGCGCTCCCATCATCAGGCTGTCGGCACGACAGAATATGTTTGAGTAGATATTCACGTGGTGCGATGACAAATAAAGGCGCAACGCCGGAGCGAGGCAAATCGCGGCGATCGCGATGCGCCGTACCTGAGCGGCAGAGCGGTATCGCACGACCAAGGGCCACACCAGGTAAAACTGTTCCTCGATGGCCAGCGACCACGTGGCGCCAAGCGGGCCCGTGGCCATGGTCGGCGTCGGAATCAGGAAGTTCTGGAGGAACAACGGAAAGGCCCACCAAGGCGACGACCTTTCAAAGACGGTGTGGGCTTCCGACGGGCGCAGGAAGGGAACGACCACGAACATCAAGAAGAGCAGGGAATAATAGAGCGGCCAGATCCTGAGACAGCGCCTCATGTAGAAGTTCTTGAAATAGTCGTCCGACTGCTTTGTGTCGACAAGAATCCCAGTGATCAGGAACCCGGACAGAACGAAGAACAGATCAACTCCCATCCACCCGTTGCCGAACAGGTACTGTAAGTGGAGCGAGGGGTATTTATCGCTGACGTGAACCATGATCACGAGCAGGATGGCCACGCCGCGAATGCCGTCGAGTTGAGGGATCCTTGGTTGCATTGTTCTGTGTGAGGCGGAAGAGAAGGAGCTGGTCGAGGCGCTTGCCGGCGTCCTGTGGCTTACGGCGCGAGAGCTGGACCCGCGGCGCGCAAATGAAGGATGGTCTGGATCAGGCTCCGAAGGAGCCCAACCCCCTCGAGGAGCTCCGTCGGAGGTGGAAGAGGATCGTGGGAGAGCCTCATCTCGGCTTCCAGCGCCCGGAAGAGCTCTTGCGTGTGGACGACATCGACGACGCCGTGCACGTCCGTATACTCTTGCTCCGCCGACCCCTGTCGCTTGGCGAGCCCCTCTAGATAGGGCATGAAGCGCGTGATCCAGCCCTCGAAAAAGGCCATCATCAAGACGATCTTCACCCCGGAGAGTCGTCCCACGAACAGGCGGACATTCTCCAGATTCCGATAGACCGCCAGCGCGTCCGAGTCGGTCGGAACGGCGTGCGCTGCGATCGCGAACTTCCGGAGCATCCCCGGATGGTTGTCGCGCACTTCTTCGCGGAGATTCTCCTGGATGATCGAGTGGGCTTGCTGTGACACGACGGAGAGATAGGCGGCGGTCATCCAGTAAATAAAATTCCCTTCCAGCACCGCGGTGTAGCGAGCGATGATCCCGCGCTGTTCGTCGGGGGAAAGCTGTTCAGCGTTTGGGCACGACGCTATGAGGTCATGGATTGCTCGGTCTATGTGTTCTTGGAGCGGCGCCGTGTGCGACCGCTCGGGAGTCATAAGACCGAAAGATTCTGAGGTCATCGCTCGCTCCTTGGGAGGTGGTGTACTCCCGCCAGACACGTACCGCACAGAACACGCCGGGGACTGACAGAGCACATCTCGTGCCGATTTCCGGACTGCCGCGAAATTCGAGGCCTAGCGCATCCGGGATGCGATTGGAATTGCAGGAATGTGAAAAGTCTTGGTAACACAGTGTGAACCGGGATTCCGTATGGACCGATCGCCGCTCCTCTGGCGTGGCTACCCGGCGTGCCGATAAAACATGTTCCCGGCGGCGATCAAGACATTATCGGGCAACCGGCCGCAGAGCTGCTTCGCAATGGCCATCGTCCAGCCCGTGCCGGCGCTCGGGGCCGGCGAGACAGAGCATCGCAAGTAGTTCAGCACGGAGCGCGTGGCGCCCCACCGGTCCTTGAACGTCGCCAGACCCGGCGTCTGCAAGTCCGATCGACCCAGGTCAAATTCGTGGAGTCCGCTGCGCTTGGCCTCCTGGATGGCGTGCCAAAGCAAGAAATGCATGCCGCCAAGGCTGTTGAATCTCGCATCGGAGGAACCGTACTTGTACACCAGAGAATGCTTGAAACTCAGCGTGAGGATGCTCGCGACGGGGCGACCCTCCTTGGAGGCGACACGGATCGTGAGGCTGTCACCCGCGGAGTCGATCAAGTGACGAAACCACTTGAGCGGTTGGGGAGGCAATTGCCTCCGGCGACACGTCAATAACAGCAACTGGTAGAACTTGCGCAGGAGCGCCTCCGATCTTCCGCCTTCATAGGTCAAGACCTCTCGCTCGGCACGTCGAATCTTCCGTTGGGTGCAGTTCTTATGAAGGCCGCGGAAGAGCACCTCGAGCGACGGACGAAGATCCATCCGGTGAAAATAGAACGCGCGGCTTTTGTGAAAGGCGGGCGACTGTCCCGGCGAGCTGCGCAAGGGTCTGAGCTCGATGTATTTCCAGTTCTCCCTCCGCAGATCTCGCTCCAGGAAGCCGAGAACGTATTGCAGCTCCTCCTCGGTATCGGTCAACGGCTCGCTATGGTCGGAAAGAGGCAACGATACCAATCGGCGCCCGGTGAGCCAGCTGTCGACGCGGCAGAACACCAGGCCATTGGACAGCTCGGCTCTCGGAGGAGCAGTCGTGTACGCGATTGGTTCATACCCATACGTTTGGCGCAGGGGAGCCAGCCAAGCCCGGGTGTGGAATATGCTGGCGCTGGGGTGCCGCTCCACGAACTCGGGCCAACGAGGATCCCGCAAGGGATCAAGGGTGTAGATGGCCACTATCGGCGCCGCCCGGACGCAAGGCTGGCTGGCCTCCGCGCCTTCAGCGTGTCCTGCCCCTCAATGGTGAACTCGAGCTTGCCGTCAACGAGAGTCGCAAAAGCCAATCGGGCGCGCTCCTTGCCTTGGCCCTCGATGCGCCACCCGTTGCCCTCGGGTACGACACTCATCTGCCTTCGTTCCCGCCACCACCGATCGACGTCCCTCGGCAGCGCGATCCAGAGTATGCCGTCCGCCCGCAGCTGGGCGAGATGGGCCAGCAACGCCTGGTACGTGTTTCTGGCTCGCTTCTGGATCACGTAGTCGGGATGGACGATGAAACTGGCGAGACCATGGTTCTCGGTAATGAGGGCGATCTGCCGCTTCCAGAGATCGATCGAATAGTCGTTCAAGATATGGAAGAGCGTGTAGTCTTGCGTCGCGGTCAGCGGCAGCTCGAGGACACGGCCGATGAAGAAAGGCAGGACGGTACAGCAGCCGCCCCGCTGGGGATCGAGATGGGCCACAGAGGGAAGGGACATATCGTACGCGAAGTCCAGCGCCCCAAACCACTCTGGATTCCGGTACAGGGAACCCGCGCGGAACCCCCTCGCCGCGAACTCCTTTCCGTAGGCGTTGATCCTTTCGACCCGCCGTAAAAACACTTCGCGGTTGGAGAAGAGATGGCCGTCGTGATTCAGATCGTGGATGTTAATTTCAAACCCGCGATCGCGAAGGCTGCTGAGAAAGCTTGCCGGAACCGCGTAACGCCGCTCGGGCACGATCTGGAACGATGATTTTATCCCGACCGAGTCGTCCAGATCCATGAGGCGCGAACAGAAGTTCCTTCCGGGCAGGGTCTCCACGTCGTGAGTGAGGATGGCGCAGCTTGGCGCGCCCTCGGGCCAGAACCAGATGAAAGGAATTCGGTCGACTGCGTGGGCCTTCAGCGTCAGAGCCAATAGCGTTTCGAGTAGGTTGTCGACGGTTCGATCAATCGGCCAGTGCGGAAACGACAGCTTCTCCCAACCTCGGAGATACAGTCGGTGGAGATGCTTCCGGACGGCGACCGGCAGGGCCGGCCGCACGAAGCGATAGGCAGTCGAAAGCGCCCCTTCGAGGGAGGTCGTCTTGCGATCGCCGTGCGGGTCCGAGAGATACCGCTCACGGCGCAGGTTCTCGGTGACTTCGACGGGATCGAAAGGCAATAGGAGTGATGGCCCGTCGATCGCAACGTCTGCCAGCGCGTCATACAGGTTAGGACCAACCTCCGGGGCAGGGAAGCCGGGCGAGATCGAGCCGTAACACACGGCGTTCTCTCCGAAGCGAAAAAACCCAGGGTTCGAGGAGGGCTCTCCGATGAGAGTGAAGTTCGCAAAACTCTCGGGGCACCGATAGTAATCGATGAAGGTCCGGTTCACGGCCGTGACATCCTCGTGTGGCCTTCCGGCTTCTGCAGCAACCACAGCAGAGATGCCAGGAGGACCAGAGCCAGGAGGAAAAAGACGACCCCGCCCTGGTGATGGAGACGTCCGGTGAGAAAGCCTGGATCGACATACATCGAGAGGAGAGACAATGTCACGATCCGAATTCCGTTCTTGACGATGAGCAACGGAAGAGTGGCCAGAATCAGGACCGTCTTCGCCCAGACGGATCTGAGGCAGAGGTGTGCGGCCAGCAGGCTCGTGATCAGCAGCGCCAGGCTCGAGCGAATCCCGCTGCACTCTTCGGCGATCTCGATGGTGAAGCCGGGCAACGAAAACGTGAACCCGCTCCGAAAGACGGGCACACCGACGAGGTCGAACGTCGCGTGGGAGACTTCCGCCGACCCCGTCTGGAGCCAGACGATCGCGTGGTTCAGGACGAAGTCCGGTATGGGAACCATGAGAAAGAGGAAGAGCAGAGGAAAGAGACCCATTCGGAGAGCGCGGAAGCCGTAGCACAGAACGAAGCCGCCGACCCAGAGAATCACCAGGGCAGACATCGCGATGGAGAGCTGGTCATTCTCGCTTGCCAAGGCGGAGTGCCGTTGCCCCAACGAGTAGAAGAGCGCGCCGGCAGCGAGCAGCCCCAGTCCCGCGCGCCATTGCGTCTCGGCATGGGAGAGGATCCGCTTTCTTTCCAGAAAGAAGAGAAATGCGCTGACCAGGGGTACGAGGATGATGTGGGAATAGTGCGCCTGCTGGAAGGAGAAGCGAATCAGCCTGCTCAGAGGCGCCCAAAAGACTGGCAAAGTTAAACCGATAAGGATAGCGAACCGAGCGCCACTCACAGCCCTTCCTAGCGAGATCTCTTTGAGCTTCACGCGGTACACGGATTTCAAAAGCATTCCCTGTGAGTCACTCATGCTCTCCGATGGCGGGCGAGCGCTGCGCCAACTCAGGTCGCCAAAGCCAGGCAGGTGCACTCCCTGCCGACTTCCGTTTGGCCTCGCTCAAGCCGCCACAATCTGCCGAACGCCTGAGAGACGAGGGCGCGTTCGGTCGTTGGTCGTTGGCGCTCGTTCCCACTCATCTGATGTAGTCGGAACGAACAATGAAGCTGATAAGGCTGGGGCTTCTCTGGAATCGTCAACTTGGCGCGACCACAAGTCGGTCGAGAAGGCGGACAGATTCGCCGTCGGCTGCCATCAGTCGGAGGGGGTAATCACGCGTGGGCCTCCCAATCGGTGTCAAATGGACACTGACCCGTCAGGAATGCGACTTCGGCGAAAAACCTTTCAGTGAACTCATGTGGCGTAAGCGACCAATACAGTTTATCTCTTTGACTCAGTGTCGACCTCGATCTCATGGCATCATGGTTGCACTATTTACGCTCTCAAACGGAGCCAGATGCAAATGATTCGGACTCAAGCGGTAATCTCGCTGGTCTTCGCTCTCCTGCTCATCGCCACTCCCTTGGTTGCCCATGCGCAGCTCCTCTGGTCCGGCATTCTCGACCCTTCTCGAGCCATCGATTGGTCGAGGACGAACCCGGGCGTTGAGGGCGGAATTCCGAACCGGACGTTCATCTGCGCGACACTCAATCCGGGCACCACGTCAGCCCAGATCAACAATGCCATTGCCTCGTGCTCCGGCAACGCGGCGGCGCTCGCTGCGGGCGGTGGAGTCGTTTTCCTTAATGCCGGCACGTACACCCTAGCGGCGGGCGTCGACTTCAGTGGGCACAGTAATGTCACACTGCGGGGCGCCGGACCTGATCAGACCATTCTCATCTTCACGGGAGCTGCCTCGTGTTCGGGGCTGGGCGCGGATGTCTGCGTCTGGGATGGGGTCGGGAGCAACCCGGGAGGCAATCTCCCGAACACCGCCACCTGCACCGCTGGCTGTATTCCGGGTAGCACTGTCGTTACGCTCAGCAACACGACTCGTTTGTTCGTCGGGGGCATGCTCGTGCTCGATCAGGCGAACGACGGAGCCGATAACGGTGGTATCTGGGTGAACGATACAACCTGTTGCACTGAGGGAGGTTCGCCAGGACGCAGCGTCAACGGGGTCCATTACAACCAGCATCAGCATGTCAGGGTCACGGCAATCAACGGCAACGTGGTGACGATCACTCCAGGACTCTACATGCCTACTTGGCGAGCGAGCCAAAACCCTGGGGCTTGGTGGCCAGGGTCGCACATAGAAAAAGCTGGCATCGAGGCCATGACGCTCAATCATACGAACACGGGTGGACCGTCGATTTGCTCTGGCGGCGTCCCGTGTTCGGGCATCATATTCCTGGCCGCTCACAATTCTTGGGTTAAGAACGTTAAGTCTCTGAGCCCTAACCGGAATCATATCTGGCTGCACTCCGGTGTCTCACACATCGAGATCCGAGATAGCTATTTCTACGGAACCCGCAACGCTGCGACGGTGAGTTACGGAATCGAGCCGTTCTACACCACAGACAATCTCGTGATCAATAACATCTTCCAACACATGCCGAATGCAATTGTCGCAGGAGCTATGGTCGGGACGGTTTTTGCGTACAATTATGCCTTTGATCATTTCTACAGCAATCCTTCGGGTTTCATGCAGGCGGAGTACATGGCACACGATGCCATGGCCGCGTTCAACCTGTACGAGGGGAATGATAGCAACGGAATCTTCACGGATGCCATTCACGGGACGAACGCCCTCGGAACCATGTTCCGCAACCGGCTTTCGGGGTGGGAACCTGGCAAGACCGGCCAGACGAATGCGGGAATCAACGACGCCTACAACAGGGCGTACAACTGGGTCGGCAACATCATGGGAACGGTCGGCTATCACACCATCTACCAGGCGAACTCCGACCAGGCGATCTGGATTATTGGCTTCAAGGGAGGGGCGGCGGGCTCGTTCGATCCGATTGCGAACAGCTCCTTGCTCCGTTGGGGCAATTACGATACGGTCAATGCGACCGTTCGGTGGCTTACCTCCGAGATTCCAATCGCTAGCATTCCATTTGTGAACGGGAATCCACTTCCAGCCAACCATAATCTTCCCGCGTCGTTCTTCCTCTCGTCGCGACCGGCTTTTTGGGTCACTCCGTGGGGCACACCCGCGTGGCCACCGATCGGACCAGACGTGACGGGCGGAAGTAGCGCGGTCGGTCCCGGAGGATTTGCCTACAAGATCCCCGCCCGTCTCTGCTATGAGAATTCGCCGAAAGACGTGAACGGCATCTTAACCTTCAACGCCGGCAACTGCTACAGCCAGCAATCCGGGACGGCCCCCGCGCCTCCGTTGGGTCTCATCGTTCAATGATCTTGTGCCCCTCGCTGGAACACATCCGGCGACGATTCGATCCAACACCTCGAGCGAAAGATCATGACGACCGCCTTCGGGCGGTCGAACGAATACGTTCCCAAAACCTCGAAGTGGTTCTCGATGGTGTCCATGATTTGCTTGTATTCGCCGCTACCGTCCGCCATCCGCACTATGAACACCCCACCTTCTTTCAGATACGTTGAATATCGGTACAGCATCGCTTTGATCTTTCCGCGCGCGACATAATAAATCGAGTCTCTGAACAGAATCACGTCGAATTGTTGAGTCGGTGCGTACTCGAGAAGATCTGACTGAAAATGCCGGTTCTTATCTCCTCGGCCATTCTCTTCAGTTCTCCTTCTGGCTTTTGCGATAGCCACTTCGGAGATGTCTACTCCTGTGTAGTGGTGATATGTGGTTGGGGTCAACTCGTTCCCAGTACTACCCGAACCGCAGCCGAGATCCAGAATGCTTCCAGCGTTCGCATATCTCTCAACGTACTGATAGACGCAATCGCCCGGCGTGCTGTCGAGGCAATTCCATCGACCTCTGGAAAATTCGAGGTTCCACAGGTATGCCTTGAGCGTCGTGGTCCCGTACGCCTGAACCCACCCGCGCAAAACATTTCGCACCTTGCGAGCTAGATGCATCAAGCCTACCCCGTGGCGTCTGAACAGCCATCCGGCCTCAAGAGGACAGCCCAGTCTCCGTTCAGGATTCATTCAGTCACGAGTTTATGGCGCTCCTGATCCACGATATCGCCACCTTTCAGTAGACGGACAGCTACTGAATACGCCACGGATTTAAGCGAATGAAAGGAGTATCGCCACATGTACCCTTGAACGAGCCTTCCGCCAAATCGCATTTTGAAATTTCTTATTCCATCCTGTTTTGATCCCTTTTCTGGATTGATTCGTACGCCCGTGAAATTGAAACGCTTCACTCCCATTTCCTGAAACTGACGGATCGCCTCCCATACGAGTAGGTGCATTGCCCCTCTCATCGGTTTCACAGTCGTGCCACTGTACCAGTCATGGGCGCTGTGCTCACTGAAGGGCGCCACCATACACGCATGGACGGCACCCTGATACTCCGCGATGAAAATCCTAACGTTCTTGCCAAGACCCAGGAGGATGCTCTTGAACTCATTGTAGTGTCTAAATCTAAGCCCTGATCTCTTCAACGTATCCGCAATGAGAGTGTACGAAGAATCGAGATACTCGGTCCCACTCTTGATCTGAATTCCTCCTTTCATTGCTCTACCAATGTTATATCTGTAATCCGCATGCAGCTCGCTCCAAAGAACTTCCCTCGGCTGCTCGAGGTCTTTGATAAACGTGCCATACGGAGCTACCACGGCACCGTTTGGATACGTACGAAAAATCGCCGTATTACTTGCGGGAATAATCATATCGGCCCCGCTCGAGCGAAAATATTCAACGGCGCTATTCAGAAACGACGTCTCCTCTCCGACGTCAAGATCTCCATCCAAGGGAACGGTCTCGACCCGGAAGCGGACAAGGCGGAATCCGGGCTTGCGAATGACGGTGTAGGGCAGTAGGCAACGGAGCTCGCCGGCATCGCTGGTGCCCCCAAGCCATCCGTATTCACTGCCAACCGCCTTCAGGAATGCTTCACACGCAAATATGGGCAGGCGGGAGTGCCAATTTATCTCAACTGGTATCGCTCTCACACTATTCCCTTTCGTTCGCCTTCGCTCTTCGCATTTGGATTAGCACTCCCCGCAGCCCCGCAGAGAGGCAGCTCAAGAAGAGCTCCGACTCCTCGTCGGCAAGTCGCGTCAGGTGCGTCCCCCTCCGAGCCGTTAATCAGGGATAGTCTTTCAAGACCTTCTGCAAGACCAAGTTGCCAAATGCGGAGATATAAAGCGTTTGCTGACTCAGCTGTAGGCCGGCCTTGTCCATCATTCGCAAGGAAGGTCTGTTTCTAACGTTGACATCGATGATTATCCGGAGCAATCGGTATTCGGTTAAGAGGAGTGAGGCAAGTCGGCCCACCATGAACGGGCCAATACCCATCCCGCGAAATCGGTCGCCGGTTACGATGTCGTGAATAAGCGCTTCACTCGGCATAAGTCTCATGTATGTTCTGACAATGGCGGGTAGCTGTGCATTGTTGATGGTCGCCCATATGCTGCCGACCATCGTGCCGTTAGATTCGGCGAAGTAGCCGATCTCGTGGTGAGCGAGTTTCTCTCGATACTCGGCGATTCGGTTGTCATGCCGGAATTCCCGAACGCGGGAGTAATTGAGCGATGTAATGGGCACAAATACACACTTGAGGGCGGGTTCAACCATCTTGAAGTCACTTATGCTCGTGATGATGAAGTTGTTAGTCAAATAGATCCAGAATAACCTTTGCAGCCTTCGCGTAAGCGTGTGTCTCAAGATTAGCCGCCCAAGAGACTCTTTAGAGACGAGCCTGTTGAACTGCTGTCTCGGGGTGACTCGGCCGGGCCGCGGCTGACTGGGCGCCCAAGGCCAGACATGGTAGATCCCTCGCTCGACCCTCGAGCAGATCGTGCGGGTTGGTCAGGAGATGCCTCATTTCTCTTGGGGACTGGAAGAGCACAGGGGTATGGCTCGTTTAATGAACGTGGTCAGCCTACGCATTTGCTCGGTCCGTCGGAACCGAACGAGATCGTCGGGCACCACCTTCGCGACACTACTCAGCATCGCCCAGATGAAGCCTGCGAGACGAAGACTTCCGCCCAACAGGATGGGCGGTCGTGTCATTTGATAAATGCATCGAAAGGCCTCCCAAACCGGATGTCCCCCCAACATGTAATCGCCCTTGCCCCCCTTGAACGCAACCATCAATTCACTCCGCTTCGCGGTCCCCATGCTTCGGTGATGGATACAGCTTTTCTCCGGGAAAGTCCTTGTTTGCCACCCCTTCATCTGAGCGACGAGCACGGCGACTAAATCAATCCCGCCGATCTTTAGAGGTACGTATCCCCCGATTTCTTCGAAGCATTCCCGTCTGAACAACTGGCAGGCTCCAGAGACATGTTCGATGCTCGTGAAGCGATAATCGTACTGACGCGATCCCTCTCTGAAAGGCGTTCCCGCGACACCCAATTGGGGATTCTCGGCAAACTTGCCAAGGAGGAACTCCAAGTACTCCTCGTCGAATGTGATATCGGCATCCAGGTTCCCGATCACATCGTAATCCAAATCCCTGATTCTGGCGTATCCGGCGTTGAAGGCATTTACCTTCCCGGCGAAATGGCGTTCGTTGCGCTCGGGCATCCGCACCAGCTCGATCCATGTGTGCCTCGCGGCGTACCGTTTGACTATCTCATCAGTAGCATCTGTTGAGCCGTCACTAACGATCAGCCATTTAATGGGTCGCGCCGTCTGCGCCACCACGGCTTTGATGGTCGGTTCAATGAAGGCGGCCTCGTTCCGTGCGGGAGTTACGAGAACGCACGTGAGCCTAGTCGCCCGCCCCTTGCTACAGCCTGGCGATTCCGTTGAATAGCTCCTCATCTCGCGTCCCATGGAAGCTATCGCTTCCGAAGGAAAATGTGCAGTCCGCGAGGGCGGTGGATGGTGTGGGCCTCATGGCACTAGTTTGTTGCCCTTGCAGTCGTTGCGCTGGGTGCTGCGCACGTCCTGGTGCCCCGGCGTCGCGGCCACAGGCGGGAATGACCTCGAGAACCTGAGCAATGGGCGCATATCCTGCAAGAGCCCCGCGACTTCATGGAGAGGCCCGCACCCTCGGTGCAATAGGATGACCGCACCGAGATACAGAGCGCCGAACAACAAGGAAGTGATCACGATCCGAGCAACGGCGCCCGCCGGACCCAGCGCCGCAACGAGGGATGGGATTTCGCGGATGATCACGACGGTCGCGAATCCAGCCAGTGCGGATGCAAGAAGATACTTCCATACGGCGCCGATCAATGGAGCGACCCCAAGGCGTATTGGCCTCCCCGCGTACCAAAGCGCGGGGATCGTGAGAACCGATAGAGACGCAACCCAGGCCACGGCGATTCCCACGGGACCCCACGGAAGCAACAGGAGAAAAAGCAGGCCGGTCACCGTGAGCTCTACAACCCCCCAGCGGAGCGAGCGGTCTGCCCTTCCAATGGAAAGGTGGATCCAACCGTGGGTGCCGTAGAGAAGGGTGACTCCGATCCCAGGCCCGAGGAAACTGAAGATCCGACCCGACTCCTCCCACCGGAGTCCCAGCAGTACGAGAATAAGATCCTTGCCGATCAAACTCAGCCCCGCCCCTACGCCCATGCCGATAAAGGCGAGAGTGGACAGCGCCCTCAAAAAATACCGCCTGTGCTGGGTGGAGTCCCGGGCGACCCGACTCAGGGCGGACACAACGACGGCCGTGAGAGGGCCCAGTTGAGCGACGGGAAGGAGAAACAGGTCGTACGCCTTCTTGTAGGCGCCCAGCGCCTGCGGGCCAAAGCGCCATCCTATTAGGAGGTTGTCCATGTTCCTGGTGAAGTAGTTCGCAGTGAAGCGCCCGTAGATGCTGATTGCGAACAGCACCATCGACCTCGTTCCGACACCGCGCTGAGGAAGGCCGGGGACCCATTGACACATAGTCCAGGCTCCAGCGGCCGTGACAAGCGGCAGCGCGACGGTCCCCCCGACCAACGCCCAATATCCTAGCCCCATCCGGGCGAGGTGGATCGACAAGGCCACTGAAATAGCACGGGCGAGGATGCCATTGGCGGAGACGTCGAAGAACCGCATCGCCCGCATGAGGAGGGCCAGGTGCTGTACCGAAACGCTCGTGAAAAAAATGGTGAGGGCGATCGCGATGGCGACGGTGGCCACTCGGGAGTCCCCGTAGAGCCGGGCGAGGAGAGGCCCACCGGCGGCGAACCCGATCGTTAGGACAACGCCCAGGCCTACATTGATCCAGAACAGGTTGCTGGCCAGAGCATGATTCATCTCTTCCCGCTGCAGGACTGCCTCGGTAAACCCGTTCAGCCCGAAGTTCATGAAAAGCAGGCTGAAGGTCGTGACCATGGTGACGAGTCCAAAATCCTCGGGGGTGAGGAGCCGAGCCAGGATGACGGTGGCGAGCGTCTGAATGGCGAATCCCAAGCCCTGGGAAAGCACCGTGACGCCGGCGCCTCGGACGGCGAGGCGGCGGAGCCCGTCGCCGTCCGCGGCGGGGTGGAAGGCTCCATTCGCGTCGAATGGCTTCACCCCTTCTCTCGGTGCGAGGGTTTCGGCACGATGGTGACAGCCAGCAGGAAGGCGATCCAAACGGGGTGCGTTCCCTTGAACGCCGCCTCTGTCATATTGTAGAGCACGGCGGCGCCGAAATACGCGAGTTTGAGCCTGCCTGTTTCCGGATCGCGGCGGAGTGCGTCAACAACGTTCCGGTATCCCCAGACTATGATGAAGCTCAGCAGGGCAACTCCGAGCCATCCGAGGTTTAGAAAGATCTCGAGGTAGCCATTGTGGGCTTGGTTCGGGTGCCACCAGTGATTTTCCCACATCCACTTAGCTCGCTCTCCAAGCCAGAAACTCTCAAAGCCGGTCCCGAACCAGGGATCCGCGGTCATGCGGAGCAGTTCCTCCCATAGCTGAGTTCGGCCAGTGAGCGTCGAGTTTCTTCCCATCGCCTGGACGAGGCCGGCGTCGGAATTGAGGAACAGACCGAACAAGCAGAGGGACACTATTCCCGCTGTGAGGGTGTGCACCAGCGCCGGCCTGAGAGCGAACCCACGTCGGCTAGTGAGTGTGATCAGGCCGCCACCTACGAGAAAGCAGGCCAGAGAGGTGGCCGAATCGGCTTTCCAGAAGAGCCACAGTGCCATCGCCACAATCGCGGCGTGGGCGATACGCAGTCTGCCCACATGGGGATGCTCCCTGCTGTGAAGCGATTCGAGGAGTCGCCACAGGGATCCGAGTCCAAAAACGAGGCAAACGATGCCGAGGCCATTCTTGCCGATGGAAACACCGCCGTAGTAGGGCGTCCATGTCCAGGGGCTATAGCCCCGTCCCACTTCGGGATAGTATTTAATCAGTAGGATGGAGAAGGGGATCAGCAGAAAACCCGTGCGCGCAAGGAAGCACTTTACAGCAGCAGGCGGGTCGCGGTCGGTGAGGACAAGCAGAACCATTATCAGGTTCCCCAATGCCTTGGTCCACCTCTTGAACGCTACAAACGGATAATCGGACCACAGAATGCTTAAGACACAATAAGAGAAGAAGGCGAGGAGCGGTCCATTCATTTGCAGGAACGTCCTGGTGCGCCCTCCTCTCGCAAGGAGCACCGTCAAACCAGCCGCCAGGAGCGTAGCTGAGACGAGCCGATCGAGAGGGCTCCCCTCGAGATACTGGTCGGGCGACTGCATCACGGGAGCAACACCGAACCATTGCGACATCGGCCGCGACGCGCTAATCCACAACCATACGACGGCGATCCAAAGAGCAGCAGACACCCGTGATTTGTGGTCGCGGTTCAGCCAAAATAGCGCTAGAACGAGAAGACCATAGATGATGGTCGCGACGCCCTGAGGCATTTACCATCCGCCCATGTAGGTCTCTGACACAAAATGCGAAGTCATTACGAATCAAGGAAGAGTCGATGCAGGAGTTCCAGCGTCAGCACCTTGTGGATCTCGGTGGTGTAGTTCCGGTCTCCTTTGATGTGACTCCGCACCACGGCCTCGAGCTTGTTCCGTTCCAGGTACGGCCGGGAAAGCGTTCGCGGGTCGAGCAGCACTTCCTGAAGGTACCCGGCGAGGGCATCCCGGTACCAGACCCGGAAATGGTAGAACTTGTGCCTTCCGAGGAAGAGGCGTTCGAGGTGGAAGAGAGAGAGGCGATGATCAATCTGGGCCATCCACTGAGGCATTCCGTGGTCGTAGGCGTATTCCGCCTTGAACAAAAACTCGAGGAGACCCTGGGAGGCTGCCGCTGAGAGACGTCCCGGGCCTCCGCCGAGGCCGCGGTCGGTGCGGATCGGCCGAAGAGCCGCGTCCCCGTCGGCGATTAACCGCAGACAAAGGTCGTTGCTCGTGAGAGCCGACTCCGGCGCGCGGAAGACCGTTCGCACGAAGTCGTTGTCGAGATACGGGGAGCGCACGGAGACCTGCGTCTGCTCCAACGCAAGCAGTCCGTAGTGGTGCCAGGGAGCCTGCCGAAAGACGGCGAAGGAGAGCGGATGTCCCCCCAGAAGCGAGCCGTATGTCTCTTCTGCTTTCCGAACGTAACGAAGAAATTCGGGATGGAACAGCCCAGCTAGGGGTTCCACAGGCTTGAACGCCCGGACGCGGCGGAGGACCTCCCCGCCATAGTTTCCCGTCATTCGGACGGGGGCGATCTCGCGGGCTCTCTCGTTGACGTAGAGGTCGGGGGAGCGGCTCACGTCGGCGCAGCCATCCGTGAGATAAACAGTGCGCTCCGCGTAGCGAGGAAAGCGCGAGAGGAAGTCCTGTCCCACTGGGATCACCTCATGGGACTGTTGGCACAAGCGGGCGACTTGCCGAGCCACGAGGACGTCCCGGCAGTCGCGGAACATCCCTCCGAATGTATAGCAGGGGAGGCCCCCAGGGGGAGGCTTGTGCCAAGCCATGATCATCCGTGTGTCGAGTCCCCCGGTCAGGGACATCGCTATTCGCTCCCGTCCCCCGAAATACCGAGGCAAGTTCCGCGAAAAGATCTGCCGGATCTCCCTGTAGTACGGCTCGGGCTCCAGGAGGGCTTGGTCCTCCCAGTCGCGGAGCTGGAAGTACGACCGTTTTTCCACCACGGAGCCGTCCCGGAAGACCCACGCCGCAGCGCACGGCATCACATGAACGCCCTCGAAGAGTGTCCGGCCCTCCAGGACGCAGCCGCAGGCGACGAACTCCCCCAAGCCCCGGGGGTCCGCCCGCCGGAGTTCAGGACGGACTGCGAGGATCGCCTTGGCCTCCGCGGCGAAATAGAAGGCTTCCTTCGACTCGTGATAGTAGAGCCGGTGCATCCCATACCGGTCGTTGAACAGCATCGCAGTTCCGCGGTTGCGGTCCGTTAGGAATCCGTGGAATCTTCCGTTCAATCCCGCAGGAAACGAGGGGTCTTCCTCATATAGGTGGACGAGATAGGAGGGCCCCTCCGCATCGAGGGCATGCCCCCGCTCCTTAAGGCGGCGAGCCGTCCACGGCTGCGGAAACTCTTCCCCGGAGAAGACGACGCCAACGTCCCGACGTTCGTTCCAGAGCGGCATTCCGTCACAGAAGGAATTCCCACGCATAACCCAACCGATATACACCCCCACCGACTCATCAACCCACGTGCCCGTCTCATAAAATGGCTCGTGACGAAGGGCTTCAACCATGCGCAGAAGCTCTAGCTGAGCCCGGCCCCGCGGCATCTTCGTAATGAGCCCGACGATTCCTGGCAGGTTAGTCCCCCTTCAGATCAGAAGGATCAAGATGCGACAACCAAGGAACTAGGCTGGGACAGTGACAAGTCATTTGGAGCCGGCGGGAGGAATCGAACGCTCCATCTGCCGATTACAATTTCGGCCACTCTACCATTGAGCTACGCCGGCCCGATGATGTTCTTAGTGTGTACCACTTAGCGCGAAGATTGCGGCCAAAGTGTATTGCGCTCTCGGGGAGGAGCGCCACGAGATCACGGTGGAGCTTTAGCGTCATGGCAACTTTGCCCTTGTTTGTCAGGGGAACATAAAATCTCGGTACTAATATTTCTTCAAATCCATTTCGCATCTTAAATTCCAACAACGATGTCCTTTCCTGGTTGCCGTAGCGATACTTGCCATACGTTACGTAGGAAACGCCCTTCTGTTCACAGCGCTCAACTGCCTTTGCAATCAAGGCGTTGCCAGGCCTCTTATCGTAATGGCTTCCCTTCGAAAGCAACTGTAGTATTGAAGCGACGTCTCCCCTGTACACTAGCTTCAAAAGCCCAATCAATTCATTCCCGAGATACGCGCAAATGAAGTCGCTCCGATCAAGAAATGATGACTGGTCTCTCTTTACCTGATCATAAGTCTTGCGGTAGTGAACGAAAGGCACTCCTTGCCTCACCGGAGAGTCATTGTTCAGCTCAACTATTCCTTTAATCAAGTTGTCATCGAGCTCTCGTAAGCTAATCACGACACCGCGTTTTAGTGATCTTCTTACGTTTTTGCGAGTCTCCTGTGGCAATCTCTGCTCCCACCAGTCCTTAAAGCTACTGAGGGTAATGGCAGCAACGCCATCCCATTCCACTGGATACGGATATTTCGGGATTGTGTTGGGCAGTTTCTGAGCGAAGGTGAAGATATCCGCTCTCAATCCAGGCGACTTCTGCTCCTTTAACGTTCTGATACACACTTCGGGTTCTTCGAGTTCACTCACTAGCCACTCCTCATCATGGATGATGGCCATCCTAACCCATCTACCTCTAACCACTATGGTGGTACCATTTACAGTCAACGCCGGCACCCTGACCCACTTCCCCTTAACGCTGATCTCGATACTCGTGTCCGCCATACCGTGGCCCTCGTTCGCAGCGATGGATGACAACGCAGGGTTGGCCATTTTCATGCGAGGATGACGCCGGCCGCCCTCATGGGCCTACCGCCTTTCCGCTGTCCCGGCCATTGATAGAGCCGAGGGAGACCCGATCTGGACGCTCCCAGCCAAGCGGAAAAGCGCGTCTCCCGTGAGGAAGCCATATTCTTCCGGGAGGACCGGATGTGTCTCCACTTCGACAACGGACTTGCGAGCGAGTGAGAGTATCTGTTGTAGGCGGTCAGACGGGTCGAGTGGCGAGAGAGAGAAGAAGAAGTCGACGAGACGGTGGCGACGGGCCAGCATGCGATCCACGACTCGGCGGTAGAGACGGTTGCACAAGTTTTTCTCTCCGGGCTGGAACGAGAAGTTTCGACGGACAAGCGCTCCTGAGGGTAGCAGTCCCCGAAGAAGCACGTTGGCGCAGAGGTGCATGTGATGATGGCCATCGAGGCGGTCCGGCTGTGCTCCGTAGAGACGACAGAACTCCTCGAGTTGGGCAGACACGACGAAGTCGAACGATCGAATGAGCCCTGGGTGAAACAGGACGTGGGCGAAGCGGTGCCGCAACAGGTATCGGGCCAGCTTTCTCTGCCGTTCCACGAGTAGCGCAGGACAGCCTCGTGCTGAAAAGGATGTCGTCATGTTGAGGTGCAGGCCAGCGTCGATCCCTCGCTCCCGGGCTATCGTCGCTGCTCGCTCCGAATCCTCCATGAAGACCATGGCGCTCACTGAGGAGACTGTTCCACGAAGCACGCATTCAAAGGTCCGGTCGGTAGTTTGACGGTCCCGCCCCCAATCGTCGGCGTTCATGATTAGGAGACCAGCCTTAGGCGCTTCTCCGCTCCAGCGGGCCGGCTCCCTGCCGGAGGCGCAAGCGCGCGAAGAGCCCGTCGCGGAGGGCACGAAGGGGTTGCTAGGTGATGCTGGACAACGGTATTTTTCGCGGCTCATCGGTTGACGACCTGGTCCGGTACATTGGCTTCGGAATCACCCTGCAAGCGTCTCGCACTGAGTTGGTTAAAGATGGCGTCCATGATTCTGGCTGTTAGCAGAATCTCCCGGTACGGTATGGGCACCGGCGTGCCTCGCACAATCGAACGGTAGAAAGACTCGATCAAATACTTCATGCCAGACTTCATGTGGAAGTCGCCTATCAAGAAAGTCCCTACGTTTCCGATCACGTTTCCGAGATACTGCTTCGAAAACACTAAGGGGGGAATGAACTTCTCACCGTAGCTCGTGAATCGCCCCCCTGGAAGTTTGATCAATGTCTCCTGGTCCTGATCAAGAACAACACCATGTCTCGGACCGTAGACACGAAACTGACGCAACGACGGCCTCATCTGCGACGAGAAGGTAAAATAGGCTGTGCGGCGCTCCTCTTCACAGATGATCACCCGCAGCTCATCGACGATCTCGCTTTCGTTCATCCTCTTGAGGAGCGGGCTGACGAAGCCGTAGGCAATCACCTGAGGCGAATCGCTGGTGAGGAACTCCGCGATCCTGGCAATACCATGGCTGATGAGGTTGTGCAGTAACCCTCCCGGCAATCTGCGGATCCAATGTTGCTTGTCACCAAGAAGGGCTCGCGCGTAACCTGGCTCCGTAAGGTCATAGCAGTAATAACTCTCCATGTGCACCGGGTCCCCGCCCAAGTATCCGCTCGCGATGAGACTCCGCATGCGTCGCGCCACGTGGCTGAATTGATCATCATGTCCCGCAGTCAGCTTGAGCCCTTGGTCGTTGGCGAGCGCGATGAGTCTCCGCGCCTCCTCCTCACGGAGTGTGATTGGCTTCTCCACATAGACGTGGCATCCTCGTTCCAGGCAAAAGCTCGCAATAGCGAAATGGCTCTCGGGCGGCGTCGCGATGTGAACAACGTCCGGCCGGGCGTCACTCAGAAGTTCAGCCAATCGACTATAATGCCGTTTAACGGGGAACCTTTCGTACAGCTGCCTCGCCATCAGCGGTTCGCTGTCACAGACTCCGACGATCTCGCATTCCTTGATCCTTAGAATCTGCGACGCGTGGGCATCCGCGATCTTGCCGCATCCGACGATCGCGACCCTAAGCATGTGGTAGTCTCTCCCGGCAGCTTTCAAAATAACGGTGCAATCCCGTCGACATCGGCACCTTTGGTGTCCAGCCCAACCGAGCCTTCGCCTTCGCGTTGCTGTAACGCGTCTTTTTCCAGGAAGCGTGCCATGTCCTGCGAGTGAAGACAGGCGGCAACTGCCCCTCTGACCAGTTCGAATACATCTCCCACAACCAACAGAGCGCATAACTCACAACATGAGGAACATAGATTGATGCGAAGGGCGTCACATTTTTCTTATAGAGGCGCAGAAACCGTCCGCTGGAGGGAAGATCATCATCCACGACATTGAACACCTCGCCATCGACTCCTTTCGCCAGGCCCGCTAGTACGATCGCCTCTGCGCAGTTATCAACGTACGTGAATGGTATGGTGTTGGACCCACCCAGGTGCAGAAAGACCCCGAACGTACCGATTCCGACGCGACCGCTGATGGCCTCATTGCCTGGACCGTAGACATACCCTGGCCTGACGACGACGTATGGGATCCCGAACCGTCTGCAATAGTCGGTGAGAATTTCCTCTTGTTTGACTTTTGCGAAGCAATACGCGTCCCCGCGGAGCGCAGGATGCCTTTCAATCGGGCACGACTCATCCAGTAACCTCCACCGAGGCTTCTGCGTGTTGGAATAAACGGTAAACGAGCTGACGCTAACGAAGCGCCGCAAGCAGGAGTGCAGCTGGCTTCCTTCGAGGAGATTTCGCGTCGTCACCACCGTATTCATGTACGCATCTGCAAACGACTTCACGCCCCTGCTCGCCGCCAGGTGAAAGATGAGGGCCACATCCTTGGTGGCAGCGGCGCAGTCCGCGCGTGAGAGGAGATTGCCCGTAATTACGCTAATTCGAGCCCTCTCGTAGCGGGCCGCAGCCGCTTCGATCCCCGCGACTCCACTCGACGGTCTGGCAAAACAGCGCACATCGCGGTATCCGCGCTGTAACAAGCTATCGACGAGTCGCGATCCGATAAAACCGGCGGCACCGGTCACTAGGATCGGATCGTCGAGCCCGAGTGCAAAGTCTTCGCTTGCCATCTGCTCTGATCTCAGTGCTACGCCGTGACGTATGGCTCTCTTACCAGGTTGATGCCCAGAAGGGCGAGCAGTCTGCCTAGATGATCAAAGAGACTGACGAGGAACCTCATAAACCTATGCTGTCCCAACAGCAAGGCAAACGGCAGCGCCGCCGTATAGGCGGGAATGGCGACCGCCGAGATCGCGATGTCGAGCGCTCCTGTGGTCGGGTGAGCGAGGGATGCTTTCCCTCGTAATAGTGCCCTTCGCAGCATGAACGTGCGCTTCCATCGCATCGGCGGAACTACCTCGTAAGCGACGGCCTCGTCGCACCAGATGAACACGTGACCGGCTTCGATCATTCGTCGGAAGAAATCCTGGTCCTCGCCCGTCTCGAAAACCGGTCGGAACGGCTGTTCACTAACGGTGAGGACCTGCTTCTTCAGCAATACGTTGCCCGTCCGTCCCTTTCTCCAGTCGATAACAAACCCGGTAGGGTAAGTGGGGCGGTCATAGAACTTACCCTTCACAAGCCACTTTGGTGGTTCTCCCTCGAATCGGGGTTTCACCGACCCGAGCACACCGTCAACGTCATGCTGATTGCAGGTCTTGAACAAGGTCATCAGCCACGTCTGGGTCGGACACTCGTCGTCGTCGATGAAAGCGACGAAATCTCCTCTCGCTTGCTCAACGGCCTTGTTCCGCGCCAGCGCTATACTCTGCCGAGGCTCCACGCAGTAGCAGATCGGGATACTGGCCGCCGATGCAAAGTCGCCGACCACGTCTCTGGCTGACTGCAGGTGATCGTTATCTGCGACGACGATCGAATACGCGAACAGGCCGTTTGTCTCCTGGCCACGGAGTTGCTCTAACAGGCCTTTGAGAAGTAGCGGCCGCCTATAAGTGCAGATGCATACGCTAATGTGCGTGAGTCCGCTAGTCATGAAGGTCGGTTCGGTGGCGGGTTCGATTGAAAGAAGCACACCGTAGATGTGGGATGCCGGCACTGCCCAATCCGGCGCCGTCGTTATTGCAGCTTCGGATAGACACCGTCGAACGTAGACACTGCGATTCGGTTCACCTGCAGGAACGAGAGGAAGGAATCGACCGTTTGCAGGTCGATCAGATCCTTTGTATGCCCAATGGCTACTACAGGTCTGTACAGTCCTGGCTCGTTCCGATCCTGCTGAATGATCCTGCCCATCACGGATGTCAACTCGTTTAGTGTCATACGGCTGAAATCGAGCTTGCGTGGGTATCGAAAACGCAGAAAGTCGAGGATGCGCCTCCGCCTTCGCCTCTCTAGGGGGGGAGCCGGCCCGCCTCGCGTCTGCAGCCCGATACGCTTTGAAGTCAGCATTCCCCAGAAGGGGACCATTTCAGTGTAGATGGGTATTTCAATCCACGCGCCCTCTGCCTCCGCTTCGTTCACGTCGCCCACGAACGACCAGTAATATCCATTTCGGAGCGCTCGCCTGTAGTCCAGTTTATTGTCGTGCTGCAGGCCCCCTTTGAACACCGACGAGTCTATCCTCAGTCCACTCCCAGCCAAGACGTCGGCTGCCGTCTCAGTTGGCTGAAACAGCCAGTTACCAGCCCGAAAGGCCAGCGGCGTGAAATCGGGATTCGCAAGCAGGTGGCGCAGGTAGTCTATCGAACGGCTAACAATCTCGCGAATTCGCGCGCGAGGCAGCGTGCAGAGGTTATATTCGCTGTAGTCGAGAAACCATCTCCCTCGATCATAGCGAGCGTTGCACCATTGCGGATGCAGGTGCAAAGCGATCTCGAATCCTTCGTCGTAAAACTGCCGTACCTGCCGCTTGACGAGGTGGATAGCCGGATCTGTGCCGCACGTCTCAATTCTCTCGAGCTCAGCGGCCTCAACGAAGACGACGAAACGCGCGTGATGGGCTTGGAACACGTCCCTGAGTCGCCGCGCCGGCTCGTAAACGAGATCCGTCAATGCACCCGTGCCATTGCCATAGATCTCATAATCCAGCGTGAAGACGCAGTCGATCATACAGGTGGCCCGTCGCTGCACTCCCAGCTTGATTCAAAGAGAGTTCTCGAGGGTGGATGGCCGATCACGGCGTCTGAGTCGCCCAACAACGCGGAGATTGCGAGGAGCATCCACGCCTGAGACCACCTCATGTATGAGGTCCGGATGGTGCACGAGCGAAGCACCCGGTAGTAAAAGTAGCCTCGATCATCCCACATGTGAGTCACGGCCCATCGGAATACGGAGTGGGCGAGGCGAGCATTGTCCGGATCGACGTCGCGCAGCGCGAGAAGGGTGATGATGCTTTGGGCGACACAGTGAATGTCGACCGGGTAGGTCCGGTTATGAAAGTATCTGGGTGCACCGTCCGCACGGAAAAAGTGCCTTCGGTAGAACTCGAGGCCGCGTCGGAGGCGCGACTCGAACTCCGTCGTCTCCGCGCACCGGCCAATGGATTGCAGGGCGCACAGGTTGTAGCCGGTGTGGAAGTTGTCGATCCATCGTTGAGTCGGGGCCTCCCCGTAGTCCCACGACCCGTCCTCGTGCTGCTTGGCGGCTGAATAGCGGGCGACCCTGAGCGCCGGACCGATGAATTTCTTCTCTCCCGTGTGTTGGTACACGCGGCAGAGGAGGGCGGCACCGAGAAAGTTCGCGTTGTGCGTTTGGGGCGGGAGGGAGGCGAGCGGATAGCTGAACCCGGCGACCGAAGTGTCGTCGGTCCAATAGAGCTCGTTCAGGATGTACTCGGCCGCGCTCACCGCCATACGCAGCCACCGTGACTCCTGGCGCTGCTCATAGACGTCCAGGAGTGCGCCGGCGACAAACGAGGTGCAGACCAGGTTCGGCGTTCCTCGCGGAACCACGCGTGTGCGCGTCTGCCAGGGAAAGCTGTAACCCCAGCACCAGTAGGGAGCGTTGTGCGACCGAAGGGCGATCAGCCGTTCGATCATCATGCCGGCGAGGTCTTCCTGGCCGGCCACACCGAGTTTCGACAGCCTGACGAACGCCATGAGAAAGAGCGCGATGGCTTTAGGATTCTGAGTCTTGGGAATCAGCAGGAGACGGCGAATGTTCACCGGGCTGCGCTTCAACGCCTGGGTGAGGACGAGCCGCGGAAGCCTGGAGTCCAGGAAGGGCAGGGCACTCAAGACCCGGCTGTTCAGGGCATCGTAGGGGTCATAACCGGCCCAATCATTGGTCCGGCAGTAGGTCAAGAGCCTCAGGGCGACCGCCCGTAGGTCCTCGAACGACGTGGCGGCGGGGCCCAGCAATGATTGGTTCATCGCGCCGACACGCTCGTTTCGGCAACGGGTGGCGGTTCAACCGTGCTGCGCCCGGGGCCAATCAGGTCCTCCATCAACCCCAAGTATCGCTGTTTCATCACCTCCCAGCGTATCGGCGCGTATTCCTCCTTGGCCCTGGCCGCCAGTCGAGCGCGTAACCCACTATCTCGATAGACCCGCACCATCTGGTTCGCCAAGTCTTCCGGGTTGTTGGGCTCACAATAGGCCAGCGCGTCTTCGCTGAAATAGTGCCGTATCGTCGTCAAACGAGAGGTGATGACGGCCTTCCCCATGACGACGTATTCCGAGAGCTTGTTGGGGAAGGCGAACTGGAGGAAGATGTCCCGGCGAATCGGCAGGATCCCGACGTCGCACTTGGTCAACCACGCGGAGATTTCAGCCGGCAACACGGGCCCGACGACCGTGACCTTCGAGGCCAGCCCGCGCTCCTGGGCCAGGTCCTCCAGAACACCCTTTTCGGGTCCGGGGCCCAAAATCCACATCTCCGCTCCCGGCATGTCCTTGTGCACCATGGCGAAGGCTTCGATGGCGATCTCGAGTCCGTAAATCCGGGTCAACGTCCCGTGATACATCATCACGAATTTTCCCGCGGCCGTCGCTGCCTCGGCGGAAGTCCGCGACGTCGAGCGCGAGGCAAAGCGCGCCTCGTCCGCCGTGTTCATGATCACTGTCGATTTCGCCCGCGACAGCCCGCGGGAGACGAGGAGATCTTGGACCGGCTCGGTGATCGTGATGACGTGATCGGCAAATTCGAAGCTCATCTTTTCTAGCCGTTGCAGGAGGCGGACCATCCATGAGTCCTCTGCGATCCCGTACTTCGAAATGTAGAACTCAGGGGTGATCTCGTGCATGTCCAAGACGAGCTTCGCGCCCATCCGCCGGGCGAAAGCCGCGGCGAAGATCAGGAAGTCAGGCAGCGTGTTGACATCGACAGCCGCGTACCGTCTCGAGCGCATCCGGCGGGACACACGAACAGCCGCCCACACGAAGAAGGCAACATACTCGAGCATGTAACGCGCCAGGGAACCACGCTTCTTGCCCAACGACACCGTATAGACATTCACGCCGTTCAAGCTGTAGGTCTTCGACGTCGTGGAGCTTCGCAACGCGAACACATCGACAGAGTAGCCGGCAGAGACCAGGGCCTCAGCCTTCCGCCGCACGCGTGCATCAACGTCGTACTGATTCTGGAGGAGGATGCAGACAGATTTCATCGGAGAGCACCAAGCGAACCCGAGCGGCTCGGCTGAGATCCCGAAACGTGTCGGAGCAATTCGTCTGGTTCGAGCGGGGTCTCGCCGCTCCAGGGAACGTCGAGCGTTGCCGGATCGATGCCTGCCGCCCTCGGGCGGTGAACGCGTATCGTCAGGGGAGGGAGGATCTTCTCTCCGTGGTACCAGAGGCTCGTTCGAGCGCTCCCGTCGGGATTCTCGAGGCGCTCGAAGCGAACCGCACGCCGCTGTCGAAACCACCCGGCGATCTGGACGGCCGTGGCGAACCATCCATCGAGCGACCTCAACGCTTGGACGAGGCGGACATAAAAGCCGCCCCAGAAACGCTCGGGCGCGTGACTTCTGTCGTGCCAAAGAACCGTGAGTACGCCGCCGACCTGTCGGGCATGGTCGATCAGGTCTTGACAGCGTTTCCAGGCTTCCGAGCTCGGCAGGTCAAGCCGATGAGGATAGAACAATGCGCCATCCTGAATGTGCAGGGGGAGCTCGAGGAGTGCCCGCGCACCCGAGGGACGAAAGACCTGGGTGGTTCCGCTGCGATACCCGATGGTCTCGTTGTAGCCGACGCTCGAATCGTAATCGTACCCGGCCTCTTCCAGAACGCGGAATGTGTTCTCGTCGCGCAACAACCAGTGCGTCCGGATGCCGATCCGTGACTCGCGGGTGACCGCCGCGATTCTCCGTAGCTCATCGCGTCCCTTCTCCGTGCTGTGCCAGCCATCGATTCCGTGGACGCCAAGCTCGCACCCTTCCCGCATCAGAGTCGTCGTCCAGTGCGGCAGGTCCGTGATGTCGTAGGCGGCCGCGCGGCGTGACCCATGGTGAGCGGACACGTGATCGCCGGGCCGGCGCTTGAACGGAATCAAGAAGTACGTGGCGGGTAGATTCTTCTCGACCCGCAAATACCAATCAAAGGGCTCCCAGAAGTCCTTGGCCCAACCCGCATACACGAGTGGGAGAGACGCCGCGGCGCGCCAGCTCCGGAATAGCTGCCCTAGCGAGATTCTGCCCCGGACTCGATTGCGGATGGCGCCGACGGTGGACCGATAGAGGAATCCCCACATCGAGTGGTCGAATCTGTGATGTCGTATGCCGGCAAAATCGATGTCGTGGGTGAGGCAGACGACAAAGCCGTGCCCGGCGGGCGCAGGCGGAATTTCCAAGAGGGGGATCCCAGCATTCAGGATCCACTCCCGGAGCATCATGATGTGCATGTCGAGTGTTGGGATCTGTGCATTGTGGAGAGGCTGCCCGACCGAGAGGAGGAGCTGGACCTCTTGAAAGAGGTCATACCCAAGTCGCATCACGACGGTCTCTGCCGTGCGGACCCTGAGCCCTGCCACCTCGGTGCCCACGGCGACACATGGGATGCCGGCGCCCCCCTCCTCGAACGTGAGGAGCTCGTCATAGATGGGCACCCGACTCCCGCGATAGGTCAGAGACATGCCTCGGTGCCGCGAACGCCTCGCAACACCGTGCCTCGTGTCGACATTTTTTGATTCGGCCCCGTAGATCACGAGCAGCCGTGTGTCCACGTCCGGTATCTCTTCGGCGGTGGCCACGACGACTTCGTATCTTCGGCCGACCGTGTAGAACTCCCAGGGTGTCTTGAAGAGCTCGAAGAACTCCTCAACGGCGGCATGCTGATCGACTTTTGGAATCACTCCGATCACGGCGCGTTCACTCTGACTCGTCAGGCATTACGCGCCCATGGCGAAGAACGCGCGGATACACTCGACTACATAGCCGGCCTGGCGCTCGGTGAGTTCTGGGTACACGGGAAGCGCGAGGGTTTCGCTCGCGGCACCCTCGCTTTCAGGGAACGCGCCTACCGCGTAGCCCAAATACGCAAAACACTCCTGGAGATGCATGGGCACCGGGTAGTAGACCTCCGTTCCGACACCCTTCTGCTGTAGCACGGCCTTCAATTGATCGCGCCGCGACACCCGAATCACATACTGGTTGAAGATGTGGCGATCCGTCACGACGCTGGGGAGAAATACCTGCGGCGATCCGGTGGCCGAGCCGCCGCCGCCCACCGTGCCGGTGGGCGACGAGGGGCCGCTCGCGCAGCGGGCGACGCTCTCGGCGATCTTCAAGCCAGACGCGGCAAACAGCTGGTCGTACCTCGCAGCGTTGCGCTGGCGCGCGGCCGTCCAGTCGTCCAAGTGTGGTAGCTTGGCAGAGACGACGGCCGCCTGGAGAGCATCGAGACGGAAGTTCCCTCCGATGACGCCGTGATGGTATTTCGGCTTCGAGCCGTGCGCGCGCAGGCACCTCAATTTCTCCGCACGCTGCTCATCGTTCGTGACGACCATCCCTCCATCTCCCGCCGCGCCGAGGTTCTTTGAAGGGAAGAACGAGAGACAGCCGTAGTGGCCGATGCCGCCGGCCCGCCGGCCCTTGTGCTCGGCGCCGATCGCCTGCGCGGCGTCCTCGATGACCACGAGGCCGTGTTGGTCAGCCACCCACATCACAGCATCCATGTCGGCCATCTGACCATAGAGGTGGACCGGGATGATTGCGCGCGTCCTGCTCGTCACCTTCGATTGCATTTCGGCGGGATCGAGATTGTAGGTGGCGGGATCGATGTCGACGAAGACCGGTGTCGCTCCGACGCGCGCGATCGCGCCGGCCGTCGCGAAGAACGTGTAAGGAGTTGTGATGACCTCGTGCCCGGGACCGATGTCTTCCGCCATCAGGCAGGCGAGTAAGGCATCAGTGCCCGAGGACACCCCGACCGCGTGCGCGCAACGGCAGTATCGGGCGATCGCCTGCTCGCACTGTTCCACCTTGGGCCCGAGGATGAAATGCTGAGACTCCATGACCTCCGCGACGGCCGCATCGATCGCGGACTTGATCGCCACGTACTGCGCCTTGAGATCGAGCAGGGGAACATTCATCGCTTGGCTTCTTCCTTGAGTTGCCTGTACGGTTTGATCCCATTGCGCAACTCCGTGGGGAGGGGAGCTTCGTCGTCCAGGTCGAGACACCGAAGGACACCGGCACCCGTTTCCATGTAACGGTAGCCGCTTTCCGGACAGCGCATCACCCCGTCGGCATCGGGGGCGTTGAGCCGGTGACCGTGCCGACTGATCCATCCGACCGGACGGGCGGGATTCCCGGCGACCAGGACGAAATCCGGCACGCTCTTTGTGACCACCGACCCAGCACCAACGAACGCATAGCGACCGATGGTGACCCCGCAGATCACCGTGGCGTTCGCTCCGATGGTACAGCCGCGCTTCAGCCGGGTGGGCTCATACAACGAGTGTCGGTTGACCTGGGCGCGAGGGTTTGTCACGTTCGTCAAGACGCACGAGGGTCCGAGGAACACGTCGTCCTCGATGACGAGACCCGCATAGACGGAGACGTTATTTTGAATCTTGACATTGTTCCCGATGGTCGCGCCACCGTCGACATAGACGTTTTGCCCGATGTTGCAGCGCTCACCGATCCGGGCGCCTTTCGTGATGTGAGAGAAATGCCAGATCTTGGTTCCCGCGCCGACTTCGGCGCCGTCGTCGACACAGGCAGACTCGTGTTTGAAGTACGACGGTTTGGGTTTCTCGATCGAGAGGCCACGGGGTTCTACGGCCGTGCCGCCACCCAGCAGCGAGCGCTGACAGGCATCCAGCGCTCGCAAGACCCGTAGGCCTTCCGTACCATCCGTCAAGGGAGCGGTCCGGGATTCAACACAGTCGAGGAAGTGCTGGCATTCCTCCCTGAGCGGC
>Ga0209761_1000208_pt1 | contig 33800 bp, 30 predicted proteins | sample GraSoi013_1_40cm_4_FD_185818 | JGI IMG/M metagenome (GOLD analysis project Ga0209761, IMG submission 185818) | Grasslands soil microbial communities from the Angelo Coastal Reserve, California, USA - Sample 09_25_2013_1_40cm (SPAdes) (version 2) | ecosystem: Environmental > Terrestrial > Soil >... | reverse complement strand
TAACGAATCCTGAACCTGCCCCGACTAGAGACTCCGAAAATGCCTCGAGTCCCGGAAGACAAATGTCCGATTACAGTGGCCTTTGTGCCGATCTATTGAAGAATTCCAATAACACGTCTTGTTCGATTTGGCCTCGACGCGATAATCAGACTCCCCTCCCCCAGCGAAGTCAAAGGATCCAGATGGAATAGCCTGCAGATTTGTTCAGTCTCTTCAGAGATGGGGATGCTATCCACATCCATGACGCCTCCAAGGTTTGAAGCTCCTGTCAGTTCTAGAATTGCTGCTAGGCTACCGCCTTCTGTGACGTCGTGGATCGCCGTAACACCGTTCTGGTGGATTCCTGCCTTAACGGCGGATAGAGAATCGTTGACTGTACCAGCTGTGTGCAAATATTTCCAAGCTCTTTCAAAAAGGGATTGACCGAGATACTTACGAACAGTACGAGGAAAGGCCCTTGTCAATATCGAAGTTGCCCCATAGGCAATGCTCTTCGTAAAAATCAGATCATCGCCGCCCTGCGCCATGCTGGAAGTCAAGAACTCACTCTTCCGGGCTGTTGTCCACATTGTTGCGCCTCCAACTACAGAGTAGTCGCATCCCTCAAACCGTCCCGAATGACCCCCGACGATCGATAAACCAAGACTCTTGCAGCTTCGATGAATAGACTTCCAATAAGCTGTCAACAGATTGTTCGAAAGTTGTGGAGGCAAGTTCAGGTCAAACATTGCGAATGACGGCCCTATCCCACATGTTGCAACATCGGACGCGACTTCGTTAACGCTCAGGCGAGCAGACTCCTTCGCTCCCAAAGACGGGATGAATGAAATCGGATCACAGCTAGCTATCATCACTCGCCCCTGACCGATGTCGACGACGGAAACGTCGACTCCAGGTTGGGGCCCAACTATTATTTTCGGCGATTCAAGCCCTCTGAATTTGAATATTGTTTCCCTCATTACGTCCGAGGTAGGCTTGCCTAATCGCAAAATGCTCTAACCGCCAGAATAGCCTGCTCAGAATATTAGTGATCGGAAATGCGTCAAAGATAACGTTCCAGTGCTCTTACTCTGACCAATGCTATCATTAGGGCCGCTGTTATGACGAACTCGGGAATCAGAAACCCGCCATTGTACACCGCTGAGTAGACAAAGGGACTCACGCCAGCAGGCGCGTAGCTCGCGAAAAACAAGACACCAGAGACAAAGTGTGAACAGAAACGGGCAGCGATACCTATCCCCACTCCTAGAATTGGAATCTTCTGGAAGAACCCTGCGAGTCCCAGCAGACCGAACGCTAAAGGATAATCAAGAATTACTTGGGCGGGATAGAAGATTACTTCAACTCCTGAATAGACGTCCTCGACAAGGGCCACAAGCCCAAAGGCCACACCACCGACTATTCCGATCCGTGGTCCTCTTCTGAGTGCGAGTAAGAAGATCGGAACCATCGAGCCAAGCGTGACCGAGCCGCCCTGGGGGAGGGTGAAGATCTTGATCAGGTACAATGCTCCGGCTAGTGCCACCATTACTATGGTTTCGGTAATTATTCTGACTCGGTCAGTTTCTCTTCTCGGGCTTGGAGCAACCGATTTGCCCGCCGAGCTATCTAGACCCATCGATTGATTTCTCATCCCTGTTTCCAGACAACGAGGAGGAGAATTGGATCCGAGAAGAAGATCTTCGTCTCGTCCCTCCGCCGGCATTACCCGGATCAGGTTCAAAGGGTCGATGGCGACGAAGCCATCCTCTCAGCCGGGTCCTATCCCAGCTCCCCGTTAGGAAACCCAGACCCTAATCCGCTATTTAAGAACTGGGCTTAGGCGTGAAGACTGAATTCTTAGCCGGTTTCTTTGAAGAAGTAGCGGGGCCAGTTGGGCCATCCACCTTCCTGGGGTCTCGGACTGAAATCCGCTTCGAGCTGCATCCCGATCTTTAGATCTTCCGGCCTAGACGTCCGGATGATGCTAGGAATCTTGACTCCCTCAGGCATTTCCACAATTCCGACGGCGTATGGAGTCATGTGCTTGAATTGTGGAGGCGAGACGTGGACGATTGTATAGGTGACGAGTTTTCCTTTCTGGCTTAGCTCGACCCATTCGACTCGGCTATGTCGACAGTTGGAACATATGGCTCTTGGAGGGACCATTACTTGTCGGCATCGTAGGCACCTAACAGCCATAAGCTTCCGCTCGCTACAGTATTTGTAGAATTCCTCGATGGTGGGATCCCTTAGCTCGCTCAGAGTCTAGCTCCCCTTCAAGATGTGGACTACTCCGGTCGCACCTGATCCTCCGAGGTTATGAGCCAACCCGATTTTCGCATCTTTGACTTGGCGTCTATCCGCCTGATCTGTCAACTGGAGGTAAAGCTCGTGAATCTGGGCCGTGCCTGTTGCCCCGACAGGGTGTCCCTTAGACTTTAGGCCGCCGCTAGTGTTGACAGGCATGGACCCTTTGAGATCTGGCGCGCCGCTCTCAACGTACTTACCTCCCTGTCCGGGACGACAGAATCCCAGATCTTCATAACCGATAATTTCTGCGATTGTGAAGCAGTCGTGAAGCTCCGCAACGTTGATGTCCTTGGGTCGAACATCAGCCATCTTGTATGCTTCCTGGGCTGCTGTCTTGGCTGCCTTGACGGTGGTCAGGCTTTCTCTCTCGTGTAGACAGAAAGTGTCCTGCGCTTGACCCGTCCCGATTATGTGGACATAGTTGTCAGACAGCTTCTTGGCCAGCTTCGGTTTGGTAAGTATCACAACGCTCGCGCCGTCAGTGATGAGGGAGCAATCGTACAGCTTCAGAGGCCACGAGACTAGGCGCGACTTTAGGACCTCGTCCATGCTCACTTCCTTCTGCATGTGAGCGTTCGGGTTGAGCGCCCCATTCTTGTGGTTCTTAACAGCGACCGCGGCCATCTGTTCTTCAGTCGTTCCGTATTCGTGCATGTGCACGGTAGCCATTAGGGCGAAGAGTCCTGGGAAGGTCATGCCATTCCATTGTTCAAATGGATAGTCGGAGGCTGTTGCAAGAATTCCTGTAACTTCAGGAGTCGGCTGGTTGGTCATCTTCTCCACTCCCCCCACGAGGACGATGTCGTAGAGGCCGGACATGATCGCCATTATGCCGCACCGTAATGCGGAGCCTGAGGAGGCGCAGGCGTTCTCTATCCTCATTGCGGGTGCAGGGAAAATTCCGGCCCAGCTGGCGGCAATGGGCGCGGTATGGGCTTGGTGTTCGTATGCCTCGCTCATCTGTCCGATGAAGGCAGCCTTGATGTCCTTGCTGGGGTCTAGTTTCTCGACCCTGTGGAATGCAGATAACGCGGCTTCGGCGAAGAGTTCGCGGGCGTAGACCCCTTCTCGCCGGCCGAACTTTGAGAGGCCAGCAGATATTATGGTGGCTAGGGGCTTGCCGCGCAATTATACCTGACAGTCTAGGGCGGGCTCTTGTAAAAATGACTTTCAGGCAAGACGGCCGAATTTGCTAACTTGACCAGCTCTGGGGAGTACGCTGAGAGGGATTGAATGCTGCACTCTGAAAGTGTGAAGGACTTTTTTAGATCAGACATACCCCTGGGGGGTCGCGAAAAGATAACGGAAAAACAATATTTAACAGAAAGAAAAGATAGCAGAGAGAGGAATACGTTAGATCCGCGGTATAAGACGGGGAAATCGGCTATTCCAGGTGATTCTGGATTGGCGGAGGTCAATCCGAGGGGTTAGAATGTCGGGTTTTGCCGTTGCTCTTTTCAGGATTCCTCGAAACTACGGCGGACGAATAAAAAGTTCGAAACCCTAACAAAATCACCGGAAAAATACATCTTTTTATAGAGCCACAGCCTAACTGACTATCAAGGCTGGGATAATGGTTGTTCACACAAGTCGAAGCCGAATCCGCCGTCAACCAGGCCAAGATTGACATCGAGAAACGCACCAGCCGACAACTCCCAATCCTCCTAACAAACTTCTCCGGATCACTCGCCCTTTACGAGGAGGCCAAAAAACACCTCCCCTCAGGAGCCTCCTCCAACGTCAGGGTCTACGCCCATGACCCCTTCCCAATCAGCTTCCAGAGAGGCCAAGGCTCAAAGGTCTGGGACATCGACAACAACCAATACGTCGACCTTCTGTCAAGCTACGGAGCTGTCGTTCTCGGACACTCTCACCCCGCAATCCTCAACGCCATCAACGCACAGATACGGAACGGGACGATGCTCGGAACGACCACCGAACTCGAAGTCGAGGTCGCCAAGAAGATACAGTCAGCAGTCCCCTGCGCAGAGATGGTCAGCTTCACAAACACCGGGACAGAAGCGACGATGGAGGCAATCCGCATCGCCAGGGCCTTCACCGGCCGAGACAAGATTGTCAAGTTTGAAGGACACTACCACGGACACCACGACTACGTACTCTTCAGCGTAGAGTCACCCTCCGTCGTGGCAGGGCTTGAACAGGCCCCATCGAAACTCCCCTACTATCCAGGCATACCCGATGGAATCGCCAAATCCGTCGTTGTAGCCCCCTGGAACGACCCCGTGTCCCTAGAACGAGTCCTGAAACGGAACGCAAGCGACCTAGCAGCGATAATCACGGAGCCTGTAATGGGAAGTGCAGGAGTTATTCCGCCCAAAGAGGACTATCTCAAATCTGTCAGAGAACTCGCGGACAAGTATGATGCCCTACTAATCTTCGACGAGGTCTTGACCGGGTTTCGAATCGCTCCAGGTGGCGCCCAAGAATTCTATGGAGTCAAGCCCGACCTCGCATGCTACGCCAAAGCCCTAGGCGGAGGCACACCGATCGCAGCAGTCGCAGGTCGACGTGACGTGATGGGAATGATCGGACCCGGAAAGATCGGCTACGGAGGCACATACAATGGAAACTCGATGTGCCTCGCCGCCGCGAATGCTACACTGGACGAACTCTTGAAAGATGACGCGGCCCCGATCCGACACATGCACCTGACTGGCGCAGAAATCATGGAAGGTCTCCGAGAACTCATGTCACGATATGATCACGACGGCATAGTCCAAGGAATGGGTCCAATGTTCCAGCTCTACTTCACTGCCGCGCGGAAGATTCAGAATTACCGCCACACCTTGCAGAGTGATTTTGAAAAGTTCCGTAGGTTCCGGAATCTGATGCTCCGTCGGGGAGTCTACTTCCACCCTGACGGGACGGAAAGAATGATGATCACTGCCGCCCATGAGGATGGAGATGTTGAATCGATCTTGAGCGCGGCTGAGGACAGCCTACGAGAACTCAAGAGAGCAAGTTAGCCGTTCTGTCTCTTACCTGATTTTTCGAGATTTAGATAGAAGCGACGCTGGACATTGTTTACCCAGTTTTCGAGAAATGATAGAACAACCGATAAGAACCCAAGGGGTAGGTGAGCGATCTGGAAAACTGGCCCGGATGGCATACACGAGACTTCAGCATCGCGAACTATCAATACTCGTAGGAGTCCTCGTCGGAATACTCCTCGACGTACTGGCAACCACAACCGACAGTGTTACAAATTTCACTCTGACCGACCTCGTGATCTTCATCACGATTCCCGCCTTATCTGGCGCTCTAGCAGGCTTCGCCGATCCCGATCACGCCATTGGGAATGGCATAATTGTCGGAGTTTTCGCAGGTCTCGTCTACGTCGTAATCAGTGCTCTGAAACTCCCCATAAATGTAGCAGGCGACACCGTACTGTTTCTCGCCCTAGCCGTCCCCGTCTGGGGATTTCTAGGCGGAACAGGTTCGAGATTTGCGCATAGAACTCTGACAACGACGCAGGAAGAGACTATACAGGTAGCGATGAGGACGTGCGCGAATTGCAAGACTGTGAACCCACCCGACGCGTTGTTCTGTAAGAACTGCGGGACCAAGCTGGCTAGGAATTCCAAATCTTCAGGCTAGTCACCTTCTTTCTGACATCGTAACGAATCTCATCTTCGATGGGAACTGGTCCAAATCTCCAATCGAAAGGATCCTGAAGTGATGGGACAGTTGAAGGATAGGCGTTCATGAGGGGGATTCTGCGTGTCGAATTCCCCTTAGACTCCTTTACCCTTGGATGATTCTTTGTACATGTAATTGTCAATTTGACTCCCGCGTGTACGTTACCTATTTTAAGGAAAAACGTCTAATCCCCAGCTACCCTATTTATGCAAAAAGGTAGGTCAGCGCCTCAAAATTGTCCCGAATAGACGAGAACCTACACCGCATACTGAAGGACCATGGGCTAACAGAATACGAGATCAAGACCTACCTCAAACTAATCTTCGATGGCCCTGCAACACCCTACGAGATTAGTGAGAGTGTCAAGATTCCCTACGCCCGCGTCTATGGGACCCTCGAAGGACTAGAGAAGCGAAAATGGATCAGGGCTAGACCCGGTCGTCCAGTCATTTACGAGTCCAACCCTCCGAGGTCTGTGGCGGAGCTGGAGGTGGAGCAGAAGCAGTCCGAGATGGAAGCATTCACGAACCTGATGCGCAAAGACTTGCAGGCGATCTACGAACGCCGGGAAGTTGTGAAACACATCAGTCTCTGGGTCATTCATGGAGGCGACAAGATAGCCGACAAACAAAATGAGCTAATCGCTACTGCAAAGTCGAGGGCATACCTTCAGCTTGCGACACTCATTCCCCAAGACGTGGAAGACTTACGCGCACCAATCAAAGCCGCTAGAGAGAGAGGCGTGGCCGTGAAGATCGTATCGTTCCTGCATCCACGATTCGTCGATCAAAAAAGCCTTACTGCGCTTTCTGAAGAGGCAGAGGTCGGTATTATCCAAGAACCAAGTGAGGAGTCTCCTCGTCCCATGAATGTGTGCTCCGTTGATGGGAGAGATGCGATCGTCACGTATCTCTGGAACATTGATATGCCATCAGAGGGAGGTTCGCGAATTGCCTTCAGACTATCCGATGAAGAATACGCTGGAGTTATGGAGAGATACTTTGAGTACTACTGGCTCAAAGCCCGAAGAATCTAACGAATCTTTCTCCTGATCAAGATTTGGATCCACGATAAATCTATATTCAACAATTCGACTGTCGACCATTCTGGGTACCCTTTGAAAAGGGCTCTCACTCTACTCCTTCTTGCGTTTCTTGCAACGTCTCTGATCGCAACCAGCTATGCCCTAGCTACTTCGCCCTCGCTGACAAACGCCACTTTCTCGATCCACCCCCAAATCGACCGGAGGCTGAATGTTTCATCGCATCAGGGAATAACTGGCACTGTCACCATTGCTAATGTCTCGCCTGTTTGTAGCATAACCGGATCAATCCCTGCGACAGGCCCAGCTCTTGTCATCACATCCCCAAACAGAAGGATCCAGGTTGTGAGTCTCAACTGGACGCTTCAGAACCGCTGCGAGTTGATAGCACCGCTTCAGGTGACACTTAGCCCTGGAACCTATTCGCTCAATCTGTCAAGCTGCAGTTACATGGGATGCAGAGTCTTGCCGATTACTGTCGTTGTGGTACCGGGGGTCTTCACACCAGTAAGGATCAACATAGTCACCGGCATTTACTAGTCTAATGCGCGGCAAGAATGCAATAGTTCTAAGCTCGACCAGACTTCAGAGGAAGATCTGAATCTGGATATGATTCACTGAGTGGGCTGAGGCCTCGGTTGGCCCGGTGGTGCTTGAGCACCAGGTGACCTGGAGTCGAGCTGCGCCATTATCATCATGAGCTTCTTCGACTCGTCTAGCTTGCGAATCATGTTCTGCAACTCGCCCCGGTAGTAGTCCTTCTGCTGGGTGTAGTCCTGATCGTTCATGTCACCTGACTGGTATCTGCCTTGTAATGACAAGTATCCTGATAGGGTAGTGCCACCTAATTGTTCTTTCAACTGGCCAAGACTCTTGTTTACCAAATCATTAAGCTGGCCAGCCCGCTCGTTCAGGGCTCTGGAGACTTTGGCAATCTCTTCTTTGATCATCGCGGTCCGTTGTCGGAAACTGTTCAGCTCAACAACCACTTTCTCGATTCCTAATTCGCTCACGATATTGCACCGGATTAAACGTGACATTGAACGATAGAGCACCAGTTATGCAAGTCGTAACCCATCCCATCCGATGGGGGTGACCCATTTCTCTCGAAGCACAATTTGCCCATAGCCGAACGTCCTATCAAGGCCCTAGCATTCGTTGATTGTCGATTTGCTTGTACATATTCGAGAAAGCTACTGATCTGACCCATCACTTGCGCAATGGAATGCCCGTCTATCCGGGAGATCCCTCCCCGTCTTTCGAAAGCTACTCAACTCTGCAGAAGGACGGTGTCAATCTCACCAAGATAACTATGGGCTCACACACGGGCACCCATGTCGATGCCCCCCGACACTTCATTCGAGACGGGATAGGCATAGACAGGATTCCACTGAACAAGCTGATAGGAGAAGCCTACGTGGCTGACCTGTCTAAGAAGCCGATCGGTAGCGGAATCACGTCCAAGGACCTTAGGCGGGAACTCGAAACAGAAATTGCAAGTGACGATATTGTTGCCATCTATACTGGTTGCAGTGAGCATTGGGGAGACAAGTCGATCAACCGAGATTACACGTATCTTACTGAAGACGCAGCCGACTACCTTGTCTCGAAAAAGGTCCGGGCGGTCGGAATCGATTTTCTCAGCGTCGAAAAATTCAAGGCAACGGAGCACCTGGTGCACAAGACGCTGCTCGGCAACGGAATATTCATCGTTGAATCTCTAAGCAATGCACTGAACCAATTTGTTGGCCAGAGAATCCTGATGATCTGCATGCCCATCAAATTGCGAGATGGAGACGGAGCACCGTCCAGGGTAGTAGCTGTACCCATTCAAGAAGACTGAGCATCTCTCGCGAAGTCGTCTTTCTAGTACTCTTAAAGCACGCCTCAATCGAGGGATTGACCCTTGACCATGAAGAAGCTCGAAGGCATCATCGCGCCCATGGCTACAGCAATGACCCGTGACGAAAAGATCGACGTGAAGTCCACTAGGACTCTGGTGGACTTTTTGATCGGTGGAGGGATCGACGGGCTCTTCCCTTTGGGGACGAGTGGAGAATTTGCGCTCTTTGACCGGGAAGAAAGAAAGACGGTTATCGAAACGGTTGTGGATCAGACGAATGGTCGCGTCCCGGTCCTCGCGGGCGTCTCGGATCCTAGTCTCGAGAATGTGTTGGCTTTCGCGAAGGATGCTGAGGAAGCCGGTGCAGACGCGATCGTCGCAACGCCTCCCTACTATTACACCACCAGTGATGATGGGCTCTTCAGTCATTTCGAAACCATTGCTCGGAAGAGCGGTCTGCCTCTAGTCGTGTACAACATTCCAGAGTGGACGCATCTCTTTGTTCCCCCCAGTGTCGTTCAACGACTGGCGGAGAAGCAGCTAATCGTTGGGATGAAGTACACTGAGTACAATCTACTCAATCTTCTCCGGTTCCTGACGGTCGCTGGGAAGCGCATCGCGATTTTCACGGGATCTGACGCGATGACGTTGACAAATCTGGAATCTGGCGGGAGCGGCGGGATAATTGGAGTCGCCAACGTTGCTCCCAAGCTGGCGAGCGAAGTGTTTGACCAATTCAAGCGTGGGAACCTCGAAACTGCCCGTCAAGCTCAGTCGAAGCTTCTTCCCATAATCGAGGCGATAAGTGTTGGAAGATTTCCCGCGGGACTGAAAGAGGCGATGAGTATGGTTGGGATACCTGTGGGCGGTGTCAAGAGCCCTCTTCAGGGTCTCACTGGAGATGAGCGAAAAAGTGTTGCAGCCTTTCTTAGGGAGTCGGGACTGTTGAAAGAAGGAGCTTGAAAGACACGGCGAAGCCGAGAGCCCTCCGAGGAATCGCGAAACATTACCAGATGTTCATTGACGGTGAGTGGGTAGATTCGAAGACGGAGGAGACGATTAACGTGGTCAATCCTGCCACTGAGAGAATGATCGCCTCCGTTCCGAAGGCGAGTCGCGAACAAGCGAAGGATGCGCTTGAAGCGGCGGAGGAGGCTCAGCCAAAATGGGAAGACCTCGCGCCCCTCCAACGAGCCGCATTTCTTTTCAAGACGGCTCAACTGATTTGGAGGGACAAAGAGAGGCTTGCCAGACTCCTTACTTCGGAACAAGGGAAACCCTTGTTCGAGGCTCGCGCCGAGATTGAGGGTGCAGCGTCGAATTTCGAGTATTATGCTGAGTTTGCTCGCAGGATTGAGGGTGATGTTCTGCCCAGCGACAACCCTCACCAAACGGTCATGATTCTAAGGCTCCCGATCGGCGTGGTCGCATCGATTACTCCCTGGAACTTTCCCTCCGCAACGGTCGCGCGAAAGCTTGCCCCTGCACTGATCACCGGAAATACGGTTGTGACGAAACCGTCGAGCAATACGCCTCTCAGCACGATCGAGATGGTGAGGCTGATGGAGGAGGCCGGCTTTCCAAACGGAGTTGTGAATGTTGTTACTGGGAGCGGATCAGAGGTTGGCGATGAGCTTGTGACGAACAAGATTACAGGACTTGTTACGATGACGGGGAGTACTGATGCTGGGCGGACGATTATGGAGCATGCTTCGAATCATCTTCCAAAGCTGGTCTTGGAGCTAGGCGGGAAGGCGCCTTTCATTGTCTGGCATGACGCAGATATTCCCTGGGCGCTAAAGTGCGCGATATGGGCACGGTTCTGGAACTGCGGCCAGACTTGCATCTGCTCGGAAAGGATGTATGTTGACGAGAAGATCAAGGACAAGTTTGTTTCCGCGTTCGTTCGAATGGCGAAGGATCTCAGGATAGGGAACCCGTTAGATTCAGACACTGACCTTGGTCCGATGGTCAGCAAAGAGGAGAGAGAAACCAGCGTGAGCTTCATCGAAAAGGCGAAGGAAGAGGGAGACAAGATTGTCCTCGGGGGACAGAAGCCCTCTGCTCCAACGAAGGGTTGGTTTCTCGAACCGACGGTCATAAAGGATGTGAAACAGAAATCTTCACTTGTCCAAGACGAGATTTTCGGACCCGTCGTTCCTATACTCGAGGTGGACAGTTTTGACAAGGCCATCGACTTTGCAAACGATTCGAAGTATGGCCTCGCCTCCTACGTCTTCACGAAAGATAGTACTCGGGTTCTGAAGGCTATGAACCGGATTAGATTCGGCGAGTCTTACATCAACCAGGTTGGACCAGAGCAGCTTCAGGGTGCACATACAGGGTTCAGGCAGTCCGGACTTGGCGCTGAGGGCTCAAGGTACGGGCTGGAGGGCTACACTCAACTGAAAACGTGCTACGTCGACTGGAACGACAAACCTAGCCTATCGTATCTCTTCCCATACAAGTCGAAGTAGAGGGAGGCTATCTGTGGTCTGCAACAAGGATCGTAATGTCGTTCACGTTTGTTCCTGTTGGACCTGTTATTACGAGATCCTTGAGCTTCGAAAAGTAACGATATGAATCGTTGTTTCTGAGATATTCTTCAGCGTCCATTCCGAGCTCTAGACCCCGAGTGATTGTTGACCCATCGACGACCGCGCCAGCTGCATCGGTCTGACCTTCAATTCCATCGGTCGCAAACGAACCGACGACAAGCCCCTCTAAACCGCTAATCTTCACAGCCGCCGCAAGAGCTACTTCTTGATTCCTGCCGCCCCTGCCCCTTCCTCGGACCGTGACAGTCGTTTCTCCCCCGGCCACAAATGCAGCGGGGGCTGGGTAGGGCAGTCCATTGTCTCGAATGTCTCTTGCGATCGAGCCGAAGATTCGACCAACTTCTCGAGCTTCACCGGAAATCCGGATCGAGGGAACCTGGGTCTTGTAACCGGCTCTGGTCAAGAATGACGCCGCGGCGAGACAAGACGCGCGATTGTTGCCAACAATCACATTGTACACACGCTGGAAGACCCTGCTCTTTCGTTTCGGCGTGTCGGGTATAGAACCTGAGAGGCCGCCAGCGATGACTCTTCGAGCATTCTTCGGTATCTGGGACCAGAGATCGTACTTCTTGAGAACCTGTTCCGCGTCGCGATAGGTCGTCGGATCTGGAGCCGTCGGACCTGAAGCTATGGCATCGATTCTGTCCCCAACAACATCCGAGATTATCAGAGTCAGAACGGTCGCTGGATACAGTCTCTCTGCGAGTCTGCCGCCTTTGATCTGGGACAGATGTTTTCGTACGGTATTGATCTCTTCGATGCTTGCCCCAGACTTTAGGAGGAGTGATGTGACCCGTGCCTCGTCGCTCAAGCCCATTCCTTCTACTGGCAAGGGCATCAGAGCCGACCCTCCACCCGAGATCAAGACGATGACCAAATCGTCCCGTGAAACAATCTCGACCAAGCGGAGCATTGCATGAACTGCTTCCATACCCTTGCGGCTGGGAATTGGATGGGTTGCAGTCTGATACCCTATCCGACGACTCTTGGGCCTTGGTAGCAGATAATCTGGAATAATTATCAGACCTCTAGTAATCCAGTTTCCGAGTAGTTTCCCAACCTCCTCGCCCATATGTCCCGAGGCTTTTCCTCCACCTATGACGATGATTCTTCGATAGTCTTTCAATGGAAATTGAAGCTTGTCAATACGGAGAATATCTCCGTGGAGTCTAAGGTGTTTTCTTATGATTCTGGCTGGGTCCGCTGCATCAAGCGCTTCGGTCATTGCGGCGAGAACATCACGGTGTAACCTGTCTAGCCCCTGTGAGCGCTGAGTCCGGGCGCGGACCCTGATCATCGTTCCAGGCTAATCCTTCCAAGTGTCTTTGACGACCCAGACAGGCTCGTCCGGGTTGAAATATTCCTGGCCTTCAGCTCGATGTTCTTCCAAGACCCTCTCGTCCACTTCGACGCCTATGCCCGGCCGCGTGGGTACTTTGGTCTGTCCGTTCTCTACTTTCGACTGGTCTCTTACTAGTTTTCTCTTCCAGGCGGGGAAGCAGTCGTAGAACGACTCTTGAACGACGAAGTTCGGAATCGCGGCGTCGAGTTGTACGGTTACTGCGTTCTGTATAGGTCCGAACGCGTTGTGAAAAGCCATCTCCACCCCATACGCCTCTGCCATGGCCGCGACTTTGCGAGCCACTGTAACTCCGCCGATGTTTGTCACGTCTATTTGCAAATAGTCGGTCAGATTATTCGCGAGTATGAATGCCGCTTGTTCCTTAGTAAGTATCCGCTCGCCTAGGGCGACTCTAACGTCCGTTGCTTCTCGGTATTTTCGAAGCCCTTCGAGGTTGTCCGGATGGATGGGCTCTTCCATGAATAACGGGTCGAACTCGCGGAGCCTCTTCGCGATCGATATGGCCGCGTTTGGATCGAATCTTCCGTGGTGTTCTATCAAAAGCTCAACCTTGTCTGCCGTTGCATCTTTGACGGCTTTTACGCGCGAGTAGGCGATTTCCAATCCTTTCGCGTCGATTGAATCGTAGTGCGTCCCGAAGGGGTCGAACTTCAGAGCTGTGTAACCCATTCCCGCAAACTTCTTGGCTCGTATACCGAACTGTTCAGGCGTGACGCACTTGTCGTACCAGCCGTTCGCATAGACCCTAACGCTATTCCTGAAGCTGCCTCCAATGAGCTGGTGGATTGGGGCGCCGAAATGTTTACCCGCAATGTCCCAGCATGCGATGTCGAATGCGCTGAGTGCGGTCGTTGACTCGAAGGAGACGGGGAGGTAGAAGTCGTGCTTGTGCCATTCGTGAATGTTCAGCTCCATGTCCAGCGGATCCTTTCCCTTGAACACTCGAGCGACCTCGTGTAGAGACTGGATTACTGGTTGGACCCGTAGAGTGGGAACTGCTTCACCGTAGCCGATGGTGCCATCGGAGGTCGTCAGTTTCAGAAGAATGGAATTCCCAGCCCAAGTTGCGCTTCCTTGTGAGAGTTCGCCGAGCTGATAGACCTCAAAGTTGGTGATCTTCAACTTGAAGCTTCGATGCCTCAGACTCGACCTTTTGACCTTTCAGTATTGGCCCGAATTTGTTCTCGTTTCCTCGAGCATCCCTGAAATCCTACCGTCTTTCTTCGTCCCAACGCGAACCAAAATACGGATCTTGGCTGGACTTGTTCTTCGGAAACAGAAAGTCGGACAACTGCTGAACACTCCGAAACTCATAGTCAGGATGCTCCGTCGTAGGGTCCCCACGATTCTCAGGACTCCACAACGCAGCCCCCGTCAAAACCCCAGCCTGTTTTCCGGCAATCATGTCCGCAGGCGAGTCCCCAACATACATTGACTCTCTCGGCTCGACTTCGATTCGGCTCAAGGCCAGGTTAATCCCTTCAGGGTCTGGCTTGCTATTCTGGACATCATCCGCCGTGACCCGTGCTTCAAAGAACTCGGATAGATTGAACGGGTTAAGAGTGTATTCCATCATGATCTTCTCCACTCCAGTCACGAGCGCCAACCGTCTACCGGTGGATCGGATTCTTCGCAAGAGCAGCATAATACCTGGAAAGACCAGTGCCCTGCCAGCGACATACTTCCGGTAACATTCGTAATAGTCAGCCACTGCTTGATTCTGAAGATTCTCCGAGAGATCGGCGGTCATCCTCCTGATAATGGCATGCGCAGGGGGCCCAAATTTCGCAATCACCTCCTCAAGCGCCAACGTGGCATTGAGATACTTTCGAGAGATTTCATTCTCGCAATGAAAAATGACGGAAAGACTACTAACAAGGGTCCCATCCATATCAAATACGACGGCCCTGAGCGATGCCCCAGAAGACCTTGTTTCAGGCCGGTCAGTCCTAGACAATTCGTCACCTAGTTGATTAGCCATTTTCGATAGTCATACCTCATTTCACGTTGGATTGTCATCATTAGGCGCAGACATATCTGCACATTCAGTCGTAGAATGACTAGCGGCTACAAAGCACGTCTTTCTATATACACAACGCCTTCGACATTCATCTGCAAGGTGGAAAAACAGTTGACCATGCCAGCTGAAAATCCCGCGCCCGGTAGGCCCGGGATTGCTCCCAGGTGGACCTCGAGCGCTAAGGAGGGCGTTGGAACCTCGGCCAGCTATCAAAGCAGGGTCTGGTTCACCGTCTCCCATGGAATCCTAAACGAGGTCTACTACCCGAGGATAGATCAGGCAAATACTCGTGACATGGAATTTCTCGTCGCTGACGACGACAAGTACTTCTCCGAAGAGAAACGAGATACGAACCGAAGAATCTCGCCTCTAGAACAAGGCGTGCCTGGATACAAGCTCGTCAACTCGTGCAAGAGAGGACACTACAGGATGACGAAGATCGTCATCACCGATCCTGAGCGGGACGTACTTCTACAGAAGGTCCACTTCGACGCGGGTAAAGGTAAGCTGGAGGACTATGCCGTCTACGCTTTGCTGGCTCCTCACATTGGAAACCGTGGATACGGAAACAATGGATGGATCGGCGACTACAAGGGCACACCGATGCTTTTCGCGCAGAGAGAAGGAGTCTCCCTCGCCCTCGCCTGTTCAAACCCGTTCAGGAAGATGAGCTGCGGATACGTTGGTGTCAGTGATGGTTGGCAGGACATCAGCGCCAACAAGAAAATGACTTGGGAATATTCCAGTGCCACCAACGGGAACATTGCTCTGACCGCCGAACTTGACATGGCAGTTAACGATGGCGAGTGTGTTACGGCTCTTGCTTTTGGACGAACGCCGGATGAGGCGGGGCAGCAGGCACGTAATGCTCTGCTGAAAGACTTCGATAGGGTGCAGCAGGCCTTTGTCGATGGCTGGAAGGAGGTCCAGTCCCAGAGCATTGACCTTGGAAAGCCCTACGAGACGGGCTTCGACCTCTACCGCGTCAGCAACACAGTACTCCGAACACACGAAGAAAAATCCTACCCAGGCGCTGTAATCGCTAGTCTCTCCATACCATGGGGATTCTCCAAAGGCGACGACGACTTGGGCGGATACCACTTGATCTGGCCTAGAGATCTATCGCAAGCAGCTGGCGGGTTCATCGCGTCAGGAGACACTGAACACGCGAGAGAAACTCTCCTTTACCTCATGTCCACCCAAGAGGAAGATGGCCACTGGTTGCAGAACATGTGGCTTGACGGATCACCATACTGGGGAGGAATACAAATGGATGAAACGGCGTTCCCGATACTTGTCGCAGACCAGCTGAAACGTGTCTATGCTCTGTCTGGGTTCGACGCGTGGCCGATGATACAGCGCGCAGCAGGATATCTCGTCCGAAACGGCCCCGTCACACAGCAGGACAGATGGGAGGAAGACGGGGGATATTCTCCATTCACCCTCGCGGCCGAGATCGCGGGATTGCTCGCGGCGGCCGATTTTGCCGAAGAGAAGGGTGACTATGCTCTGGCCTCGTACCTCAGGGACACGGCAGACACTTGGAACGAAGCCATTGAACGTTGGACCTATGTTACAGGAACGAAACTCGCGAACCGCGTTGGAGTCAACGGGTACTACGTCAGAATCGCTCCTGCGAATCCTTCCGATATTGAGGTTCCAGCTTCAGCCTTTGTCTCTCTCCGAAATCGTCCCTTAGGACAAGAAGTGGTCCCAGGCGAACAATTAGTTAGCGTGGACGCGCTCGCTCTGGTCCGTTACGGATTGCGATCAGCTAAGGACCCGCGAATCCTCGACACGGTGAAGGTGATAGACACGATTCTACGAAAGGAAACCAAGACAGGCCCGGTTTGGCACCGGTACAACCTCGATGGCTATGGGGAACACGATGACGGCTCTCCATTCGACGGGACCGGTGTCGGAAGAGGATGGCCGCTCCTGGCCGGGGAACGAGCCCACTATGAAATAGCCAGAGGAGAGGTTGAAGAAGCCGAACGGCTCTTACACGTAATCGAGGCTCAAGCTAGCCCGGGAGGACTAATTCCAGAACAGGTCTGGGACACAGAAGACATTCCCAAGCGAGGTCTTCACAACGGCCGCCCCGCCGGTTCAGCCATGCCCCTCGTCTGGGCGCACGCGGAATACATCAAACTCGCAAGATCCATCCGGGAGCGAAAAGTATTCGACATGCCACCTCAACCCGTTACTCGATACCAGACTAAGAAGACCGGCTCGAAACTAGTAGCTTGGAGGTTTAATCAGAAGCTTCGAACAATCCCGCCTGGAAGAAATATCAGAATCGAGGTCCTCGCGCCCGCGACCATTCACTGGAGCAGCGACGGTTGGAAGACCTTAACGGATTCCAAAACAGTTGACACTGGCCTCGGGATTCACTACGCTGACTTGGAAACCTCTGACCTCTCGCCCGGCGAGAGTGTTGTCTTCACCTTCTTCTGGTCAGACGCCAACAAATGGGAAGGAACCGACTTCCAAGTCACAGTCGAAGAGCGGCCAATAGCCACCGTTCAGGCTGAATCGTAAGGCTTAGCCATCGTCCCCAACACATTCTACAAGCGTTTCCCAGGCCATGGACCCCGTGACCGAACATGAGCTACTGACTCCCTACGACATCTACCTCTTCAAAGAAGGAAAACACCTCAAGCTCCACGAAAAACTCGGCTCCCATCCAACCCAGCTTGACGGAATTGAAGGGACACATTTCGCAGTCTGGGCCCCAAGCGCGAAACTCGTCTCCGTCATCGGAGACTTCAACGAGTGGCGACCTGGCCAACACCCGCTTAGTCGGAGAAAGGACGATTCTGGGATCTGGGAAGGATTCGTCCCTGGTCCGACAAGGGGATCACTCTACAAGTATCACGTCGAATCGAAAGCCCATCTTGGTTATTCGATGGAGAAGGGCGATCCTTTCGCTCTCCACTGGGAAATACCATCACGCACCGCGTCGATCGTCTGGGACCTAAAGCATTCCTGGAATGATGCGGAATGGATGAGGACCCGGAGAGACAAGAACTCCCTCAGCTCACCCCTCGCCATCTACGAGATGCATCTTGGATCATGGAAACGAGTGCCTGAAGACAACAACCGATCACTAACCTATAGAGAAACGGCCCACGACCTACCCAGCTATCTCGAAGAGACCCGTTTTACTCATGTCGAATTCCTCCCGATAATGGAACACCCATACACACGATCGTGGGGCTACCAGACCCTCGGATACTTCGCCCCGACAAGCCGATTTGGCATACCAGAAGACTTCATGCATCTCGTCGATGAACTTCACAAGAAGGGATTTGGAGTAATCCTTGACTGGGTCCCCTCTCATTTTCCATCAGACGCCTACGGCCTAGCGTACTATGACGGCTCCCATCTCTTCGAGTACGCTGATCCGAAGAAAGGATACCATCCTGACTGGAAGAGCTACATTTTCGACTTCGGAAAAGGCGAGGTCCGATCCTTCCTAGCGAGCAGCGCCCTATTCTGGTTGGACATCTATCACGCTGACGCGCTTAGAGTCGATGCTGTAGCATCTATGATTTATCTCGACTACTCTCGGAAGAAAGGCGAGTGGACCCCGAACCAGTATGGCGGGAGAGAAAACCTCGAAGCACTGTCATTCATACGAGATCTCAACCAGGCCGTATATCGTGCACATCCCGATGTACAGATGATCGCTGAGGAATCTACGGCCTGGCCGATGGTGTCCCGTCCAGTCTACCTTGGAGGATTGGGCTTCGGGATGAAGTGGAACATGGGCTGGATGCACGACACACTAGAATACATGACGAAAGACCCGGTCTACCGGAAACACCATCACAACCAGTTGACCTTCAGCCTGTGGTACGCGTTCGCCGAAAACTTTGTTCTCCCACTATCGCACGATGAAGTCGTATACGGAAAACGGTCGCTTCTCGAAAAAATGCCTGGGGAGACCTGGCAGAAATTCGCCCAGCTCAGACTCCTCTACGGCTACATGTACGGACACCCGGGAAAGAAGCTGCTCTTCATGGGAGGAGAATTCGGCCAATGGGACGAATGGGATTTTGAGAAAAGCCTAGACTGGCATCTGACAGATCAACAATCGCACAAACAGCTTCAGCTCTGGGTCAAAGATCTCAACCGGGTCTATGCCAAAGACCTTGCTTTGCACCAGTTGGATTTTGAGAGGTTAGGATTCGAGTGGCTTGACATCCAGGACTGGGAAAAGAGCATCATCAGCTTCTCACGTCGCGGACGAAGCCCAGATCATCCAATCGTAGTTGTCTGCAACTTCACACCGGTATCGCGACAAACCTACAGGGTGGGCGTTCCAAAAGGTGGATACTGGAGGGAGATACTCAACAGCGACGCGTCCGAATATGGAGGAAGTGGACAAGGCAATCTTGGAGGCGTAACCGCTGAAACGCATCGCTATCATGGAAGAGATCATTCAGTCTCGATCATCTTGCCACCGTTTGGCGCTCTCTTCTTCAGATCCGAAGCTTGAAGAAGTTCATTAGTTTGTTCGTCGAAGCTGCTTCTGGATTGTTTTGGCGGCCAAGAGTCTCGCCGCCGAGTATCTGGTCAAAGCCATTTTGCCAGCGTTCGTCCACCTGAATTTCTTCAAGACTCGGTCTCTGCAATTCTGGCGAATCTTCGAGCCGAGATTTCGATTCTTGGAGGCCATTCTTCCTACGGGTTCTGAAGGTATCTTTCGCGATGCTCTCTCTCCGTCTTCTTTTCCTTGTTGGCTAAGTTCGTCGAGCTGCATGACTGTCAAGAGAGAGACAAGGGATTCTGCGAGCTTCGTTACGTTTTCGGGAGGAACCAGGATTCCGGTTCCTGATTCTCCGTTGGTTAACAGGTCGAGAACTGTTTCAGTGATACCGCCGACACTGGTTCCGACGACTGGGTTTCCGGTAATCATGGCTTCGAGGGCACTTATGCCGAAAGGTTCCGACCTCGATGGCATTGCGTACACGTCGGCTGCAAGGTGCGAGAGCAGGTAGATCGACGGATGCCTGCCGAAGATCACTCTGACGTTGTAGGGATATCTCGCGGCCTTCATGAGGGTCGTTTTGGTAAGGTCTGAATCGTTTGAGGGCAGTAAGAAGAGGAGGAATTTAGTTTTGGGGATAACGCCACAGACCCGCGATACGGCGTCAAGCAGTAGATCTGCCCCCTTCTGAGGACTCAGTCTGCCCGTCATCAGAACCAGGGGACCGTCACTCTGAAATGGTTCTATCGAACCGTCCTCCTTCTCTCGCGGGCCGTCGCGGAGTCTACTCGAACCTTCGATTTCTGAATCCTTACCGATTTTGGAAATTGCTTTCGTGAGCAGGTACTCTCGCATATCCCACCGTTTCGCTGCCCCATCGAGACGGGGTCTGATGCCCTCGAATTCTGTAAGGTTGGCCGATTCGATGTCGGCTGGGTTCCAGTCGCAACCGTTGTAAATGTGGCCACTTTTGCCCCTGATCATGTCTCCAACATAGTTGCGGACATCATTCGTCAGATACGTGTGGCTGACCGAAGTGACATAGTCGGCCGTGTAGCATCCGAACTTTTCTAAAGAGTTGCGACACACGTTTTGCCATATCTGACTGTATTTCAAAGTCGAGGTTTTCTTCCCATCAGTTCGTGGAGAATACGAAATGTCTCTGATTCCGCACCAATCTTCAGAAGCATAATGCCAGGGTAACGTAACTCCACTCAACAGATGAACTGTGAAGACAAGGGGGACAACCACGTCTCTTTCCTGAAGGCGTTGTTTCACCAGGACCCCCGCTGGCACCGTGTGCCAGTCGTGGGCATGAATCAGGTCCGGAAGCTCTCTTGCTCTGCCCATCGAGATCAAGTACTCCGCGTAACTTCCGAGGGTTCGTGCGAGAAGAGACATTTTCTCGAAAGTGGTCTCGTGGTCGTAGATTACCGGGTCATCCAGCCACTTGCTGGTTGCCTGGTCGAGACCTTTAGCCAGGAAGTAGCTGACTCCGTTCCGCGAGCCTTTCTCTATGCCCGCTAGGTAGTTGTACCATGATCCGTTGACTCCGGTCCGATGCCCCTGAGCTATGAACGTCGCGAGATCCCGTAAGCCATAGGACTCTCTGATGCTTGGGTCCGAGTGTCTGCCATGGCTTGGGAGAAACACGCTGACATCTAGCTTAGAATCCAGAGCCAGTGTCTTGGACAATCCCGCAACCGCCTCTCCAAGACCCCCAGCCTGAGCCAGACCAGCGCACTCCTGCGAAAGCATCCAGATTTTCGAAATCGGCCGGACGACGGAGTGACGAGCCGTTTTTGGGGAATTTTTTGCGATAGCGGCCGACATTTCCACCAGCTCAGCCTTCGCTGTCTTCTAGATAAATAGCCAAAGTTTGATAGCCAAGCACCGATCGAAGGCCGAGCCTGAACAGGTGAGACCGTGGCAAACAAGATTTTGAGAAATGTGGCTTCCAACATTCTTCGAAGTGTGCCCCCGCAGAACGCGTTTTACTTCTATCGAGCCTTAGGAGCTCCGACCGGAGCGGCAGCCCGCAACCTTCCTGACTTTCTGGGAATCCTAAACACTATCGACCTCAATTCCCTTCAGTTCCATCTCGGACGCGGTGATTTTGAGAACTGGGTCAAGATGCTGGGCGACAACACTCTCGCAAAGCAACTCGCGGATCTAAAGGAGAAGAAACTGCGTGGAGAAGATCTTAGAATGCAGCTGGTAGATATCGTCAAGGCGCGACTTGATACTCTACAGAAGAGTCCTTAGACAATCTAGCTTCCCGTCTTTCTCGAAAAAACTGAGAGAAGTCTTAGCGGAGTCTCGTTCGAACCCTGTTATGTTGGATAGGATGATTCTCTGAGAGCAATCGGCGTAACTCCGGGGAAAGCCGGTAGTCTTCGTCTCATTGATGCTCCTCAGCCTACTCCGTCCCCCGGACAGGCTCTGTTGCGAACTAGCAAAATCGGTATCTGTGGAACTGACCTGGAGATAATTCAAGGTGGATATGGAGAAGCGCCTCCGAATTCGGATTATCTTGTTCTGGGGCACGAGTGTCTTGCCACCGTCGAAGACGCACCGAGCAATTCTGCAGGAATCGAGAAAGGCGATCTTGTAGTCCCAACTGTTCGGCGACCGGACGGCTGCCTTAACTGTCAGAACGGCGAGTCCGACATGTGCCTGACTGGACAGTACAAAGAGCATGGAATCAAAGGCCTTCACGGCTTCTGCTCGGAATACTCAGTGTCAGACCTCAACTATCTAGTTCGTATCCCAGCAGAATTATCGGACGTTGCTATACTTCTTGAACCAACAAGCGTCGCCGAGAAGGGTGTGTTCCAGAGCTTCAAGATTCAAGACAGAATGATATGGAAACCGCAGAAAGCCCTCGTGCTGGGAACTGGTCCAGTGGGGCTCCTGACAGTGTTGCTTCTCCGGCTAAGAGGCCTCGATGTGACTGCTGTTGCTACGCGGCCGAAGGATAGTCTGAAAGCTCGTCTCGTTGAGAAGATTGGAGGAACCTACGTCAACGGTACTGATCAGCCCATCTCGGGTCTCGGAAGGTTCGACCTGATTCTGGAAGAAACTGGAGTCGCCTCTCTAGCAGCTGAAGCGCAGGGCCTGTTGAACAACAATGGAGTTCTCTGCCTCCTTGGTATCTATCGGCCTAACCTTGCGACTCAGGATATTGGACACTCCTACGATGACATTGTCCTGGGCAACAAGATAACGTTCGGTTCAGTAAACGCGAACAAAAGATACTTTGTATCTGGGATTCAAGATTTCAAAACCATTCAACAAAAATTCCCTGGAGTTCTCAAATCGATGTTTACCAAAACAGTTGGACCCTCTAACTACTCTCAAGCCTATAGCCCTACCAAAGATGACATAAAATCAGTGATAGACTTCCAAAAACTGAACTAAGGTTGCTTGGTTCGGTCGTGCGTTATGCGACGTCTCGGCAACTGGAATATCACCAAGGATTGTTGACTAGGCTCCTGTCTATCTCAGACAAGGTTCGTCTACCCGTGAGGGCCATAACCGTCGCGAGGTCAGTCTTGAGTAGAGATAGCAGCTTTGAAACACCTGCCTCTCCCCCTGCTGCGAGGGCCCAGAAGACTGGGCGTCCGAGCCCGACTGCTCTTGCTCCGATTGCGAGAGCCGTGATAATGTCGCTGCCTCTTCGGATTCCACCGTCAAAATAGACCTCGACCTCGGACCCGACCTCTTCTGCCACTTCTGGAAGTGCATCCAGTGAAGCCGGAGCATGATCCAGCTGGCGTCCGCCATGATTAGAAACTACAACGCCTTTAGCGCCATGATCAGCAGCCCGTCGAGCATCCTCGCGAGTGAGGATTCCTTTCAAAACCAACGGGAGCCGAGTTATTTCACGAATGCGGTCAACGACGTCCCAAGTGTTTGAGGCTTCCTTGCGAATATGGGCGTGATCGCCGTCGACGATAGGGTTTCTGAGAGGACGAACAACCTCCCTCCCATTTCCCAGAATGATCGAAGAGGCCAATGGGGAGCCTGCTTGGTTCTCCTTGTCGCGGGTGCCCGCGACCGGCATGTCTACGGTTAGGATTATGGCCTTGTAGTCGGCCTTCTCGGCCCTTTCGACCAGGCTCTTCGTGGCTGAGAATTCTGGTTGTAGATAGAGCTGGAACCATCTGGGACTCGTCGTAACTGCCTTGGCTATGTCTTCGAGCGATATTGAAGATAGTGTGCTGAAGGTGGCGAGGATGTTGGCCTTGCCTGCGGCTCGTGCGGTCGCAGCCTCGGCATCCGGGTGCACGAGGCCATGGGAAGCAGTTGGAGATACGTAGAACGGCGCGGACACTTTAGTTCCGAGGAGGGTCGCGCCGAATTCTAGATTCTCAACATCGACCAGAACTCTTGGTCGTAGGGTCCTGCGGTGGAATGCTTCGCGGTTCGCCCTCATCGTCCATTCCTCGCCGGCGCCACCTTGGATGTAGGCCCAGGCAGACTTGTCGGTCTTCCTTGAGGCGGCCTCTTCGAGATCGCTTAGCGTTGAGAAGCCGGCTTGTGAGTCGTTTGTCATGATAACGATAGAGGATGTGGCCGGTTCTCTACTTCAATCTGAGCCTATCGCTGCAACCGTTGCTGCTATGCTGTTTCTTAAAGTCAGGACATTTTGGGCGACTGGTGCTGATTGGTTGTAGACGCTCGACCCGGCCACCAAGACTGTAGCACCCGATTTCACAGCTAGTGGCGCTGTCTTCGCATCGATTCCTCCATCCACAACGATTGACGCTTTCAAGTGTCGCTGGTCTATCTCTTGCCTAAGACGCTGAATCTTGCTGAGCTGATCTTCCATGAAACGCTGTCCCGAGAATCCCGGGTGGACTGTCATCACCTGGACACAGTCCGCAGCATCGAGGACTCTCTCCACCGTGGTGACTGGCGTCTCGGGGTTTATGGCGACTCCTGCTTCGACCTTTAGCTTCTTGATTGCCTTGAGAACCGTTGGAAGATCCTTGCAGACTTCTTCGTGCACAATGATCCTGTCTGCCCCTGAGAGCGCAAATTCTTCAAGAAAGCTGTGGGGATTATCGATCATCAGATGTGCGTCCAAGAATAGGGCTACTGATTTTCTCAATGCTTTGACGACTCCGGGTCCGAATGTCAGGTTTGGGACGAAGTGTCCGTCCATTACATCTATCTGTATGCCTTCGACCCCGGCATCCTCTGCTTCTTTGGCTTGCTGACCTAGTCGGGTAAAGTCCGCGCTCAGAATCGAGGGCTCGATAGAGATCCGTGGCTTCATGCTGGCTGGCTCTTTGAATGATAGAGAGACTCGAACTCCTGGACCAGATCTGAATCTCCGAGATAGGTTGGGACTCGCTGGACGATGCTGCTCGGTTCAATATCGAGAATGCTCCCTGTGCCCGTGCTCGCTCGGCCCCCAGCCTTCTCTGTGATGAAGCTCACTGGGTTCGACTCAAACTGCAACCGATATTTCCCGTCAGGAGCATCAGTCAATTCGGGATATGCGAAGAATCCACCCTTTGTCAAGACCTGATTATAGTCACCGACGAAAGACCCGCCGTATCGAAGGGACATCTTGCGCTTCTCCAGACTCTCCACAAACTCTCTTACTCTTGGAGTCCATTTCTCCCTTAGGCCTCCGATACCATAAACCGTTGGTGGTTTGGGAAGCTGGCGGACCAGACCATCCGAGATGAACCTGGTTCCTTCAGATCCTCTGCCGAGGGCTGCGAAGGTCCGAACGCCATCGTGAAGTGCTAGCACCAGCTGATGATACGGCCCGTAGAGGAAGTACATCGCTGCATGAAGGCCCCTTCCTCTTGCAGGCAACGGCTTTTCGCGGTAGACTCCAACAATGGTTCCCAGCAAATTATTGCTCTTCAAATTTGAAGAACCGTCCAACGGGTCGAGAACGATCGAATATTCTCCGGCTTTTGCTTCCGCAACCTCTTCCATCTCTTCCGAAGCGAGTCTCTTGACGAGGCCACTTCTCAGGAGCTTTTTGGTGAAGAGATCGTTTGACCAGACATCGATCTGCAGCTGCTTCTCTCCGTAGGGATTGATGCCTCCCGCAAAACCGAGCTCTTTCGGAATCATCTCCCGAACCTGGGTAGACAGTTTAGCGATTAGTGAGATCAGCCTGTAAAGACTCCTCTCCTCGGTCCCAATGATCTCTTTGAGCGTCTTGCCCTTCATTCGACTAACCACCTCAGCATCCGTCGGTCGTGTTGACTCATTTCAAATCTTTAATGACTTTCGAGAACTCGGACCATGCTGCCTTCGGTTTTCCCTTATTGTCGAACAGGCCAAAATGATTCTCTTGAGGCGGAAACGATCTCCAAGCCGTGTCGATAAAGCGCCATATTCCGATTCCGGTCACACCGCCAAGTCCGTACGCTTCTCTGCAGGCATCCGATACGTACTTGGCCTGACTCTCAGCGGAGTATGCTAGGAGTGATGGCCCGCTGGGATATCCTGTCTCAGAGACCATGACAGGCTTGCTCAATTTCTTCGCTACTCGGTCAGCCAGTTTCAGGACCTTCGTGTTGATTGGATGAGAGATCTTGTAGTTTGGGTAAAAGTCCAAGCCGAGAATATCGCAATAGGATGAGTAGATTCCAGGGTCCAAGACCATTGCATCGGCCTCAAGGTTAATGATCGTTCTGGCGGACGGGTCTTCTCTATGAACTGTGTCGTTGAGTGTCTGTAGAAGCTCGTGTCTGAATCCATGTTCATGCACCCAGGCAAAGCCTGACCGCCATCCCCCAGCTTCGTGTTCAGCCCACCAGTTCGGCTCGTTCTCAATCTGCCAAGACTTGATCCGATCCTTGTAATGGCGCACCATAAGCTGTGCATGAATGGAGGCTCGTTTCAGGTATAGATCTCGGTTCGGGTCAGGCTCCAACCCCTGAGGAAGCATCCGTTGATATCCGCAAGCTATCACCGGGACGACTCCCACACCTCGACTTGTCAAAGTATTGACGAGATCATCGAGGGGCCATTGGGAGTAAGATTGGTCGAGTAGCTGATCGAGTGATGATTCAGAGATAGGAATTGGTTCGAAGTATTTCCACGGAAACCAGCAACGGACAAAATCGATCTTCGCCTGGACGAGATTATCCGCGAGAGCTAAGACGGCTCGGCTCGCGACAGTCCTGGGCTCTAACTCTCCATGCTCTCGGATCTCTTGGTCGTCAGCTTCGTCGAGAATCTTGCCCTCAGGCAAACTCACGGATAATAGATGGGGAATAATTATTGACCTGGGAGGAAGTATTCCACTATACCTCCACGGATCGTCAAGATTTAGCCCGAATGCGAAGCGTTCTCTGAGATCCAACAACATTACAGCTGGCCGCCCCAGCTTAGCCTCTAAAAGTGTTCATTCATCGATCGTCAGAATGGATTTACACTTCTCAAAGCATATCTTGGAGAGACGAAAACCCCCTCCCATGGGCGAGACTTTCCTTGGGGGAGTTGCAAGCCCGTACATTGGTAGACTAGCAAACGACGCTCTGAGGGATGGGTTTACAACTCGCGGCTACGGACCCTACTTCACGGACAGCCATCTGATAGGTGTTCCATACAAGAAGATAACATCTCGAACGTTTCGTCCCGCATATGTGATTTCCCTCATTTGGATAGTATCCCTCGTATCTCTTGTAGCATACGCAGTACTGACTGGCGCTCAGCAGCTCTATCCTCTACCTGCAGTGATGGGCCTGGTGCCAGTGGCACTCGCATTTCTCGTGTACTTGAGCCCCCGACAAGCGACAAACCGAACACGGCGCCAAGAAGCCACTTCGATCAACGATCTAGTAGATCAGCCGCAGGACCTTGTCCTGGAAAGAAGCAACATTTCCCAAGTAACGTATCAGTTCCCCATGATTAGCATCCTGATGAAATCAGGAGAGTGGTATTATTTTGGAGTTGGAAGCTGGGGTTCAGGTTATGGCCATTCGCGAAAACGATTGACAGTGCTCCTTAGCTTGTTTCAAAGGTTCTGCTCGCAAAGCCCACCCATTAGCATGTTTGACAGACGCAGGAATCAAGTGGAGATTCTCTCGAAAGGAGAGATTGCATCATGATGCCAGAGAATGCGCATTGTACCTGTTCCATCAATCCTATGGGTTCAGATACCTAACCCATTTAAGATTCGAGTCACCTCGGACTCGCTTACAGAGCATCGGAAGATGTTTTCGACCAGCCAGCAAGCTCCAATGGGGAACCGTTCAACCCTTGTCACAATTGGGAAGAACGGGGAGTTGCGTCATCTCTTCTGGCCGAGCCACAATTATCCGCAACACGTTCGCGGATCCCTTCCAGGGATCTTGGTCGGGCGAAACGGCAACGAATCTTTCAGCTGGTTGACTGATGATCCTTGGATACGGAAACAACGATTTCTTCCTGATAGCACTATTCTCGAAACAAGTTTTGCGAACCCTGAAGGTATACAGGTAAAGGCGACTGATCTTGTTCTGCCTAACAAGGACGCTCTGGTCCGGATCTTCGAAGTGGCCAATGGAGGTAGCGAGGCTTTGAAGATCAGTTTTCTCTATTACAACGATTTCGACATAGCCGAGACACCGTCGGGCGATGCTTGCTATTATGATGAGAAGACTGACAGTGTCGTTTCGTACAAGCGACACTACTGGTTCACGTATGGTGCAGACAAACCCTCTTCACAGCACCAGTGCGGAGTGCATGAAGAAGGATCGGACGCCTTTGTCGATGCCAAAGATGGTCAGCTCGTCGGAAACTCCCTAGCCCTGCATGCAGGTGTGAAGGGAGTAAATTCCTGTCTAAAATGGAACCTTGGCGACCTACCTCAGGGCGCGAGGGAACAGCTTGTCCTTCTGATGACCTTCGGCCACAACAAGCAACAGGCTCTCGATATCTTGGAAGAGGCCAGACAGAGTTCGCTCGCAGAAATGGTCAACGATGTGAATCGATCCTGCCAGGACTGGCTTAGAAGGAACAAGGCTACAGTGGTCCAGGAACATTGGAGGGAACTGCTTCGAAGATCGTTACTTACCCTCCAGACCCTTGTCTCTCCTGACCTTGGAGGAATAATCGCGGCCCCAACTCTGGAGCCTGACTATCGCTATGTCTGGTCGAGAGATGGTACGTACGTAGCTTATGCTCTGGATCGCTGTGGCTACAATCACGACGCGGCAGCTTTCTATCAATGGTGCAAGGAAGTCCAGCAGCCTGATGGCGGTTGGGCCCAGAGATACCATATTGAAAAATCTCCGGGTCCTTCTTGGGGAGAACAGGAGGATCAGTGCGCAACTATTCTCTGGGGCATCGGCCAGCACCACACTTTGACGAGGGACGAGGAGTTTCTTGCTGACATGTGGCCGACAGTGAAGAAGGGCGTCGAGCATCTCCTTCGAAACAGGGACCCCGACACGAGGCTCGTAGGACCCTCCTTTGACCTATGGGAAGAAAAACAGGCTCTTCACACATACACGAACGCCGCCGCCACAGCCGCCCTGAGAGAAAGCGCTAGAATCGCCTCGACCCTCGGTTACGAAGTGCTATCCAACGCATGGTCAAACGAGACTAAGAATTTGCAGACTGCAATCGTCAAACATCTGTGGGACGAGCAGAGTGGCCGGTTCCTGAAATCTGTTAAGCCCTACGACTCTTCCATCGACACAGCCATACTCGGCCTTACCTATCCGTTTAGAGTTCTCGAACCGGATGATCCCCGAATCCTCAGCAGCTCCCGACAGATCGAGACCGCATTCACCTACGCTTCCGAAGGGATCGGGCGGTACCCGGGCGACACGTACCATGGAGGAAATCCATGGTTCATCACTACCCTCTGGATGGCGCTCTACCGTTGCCAGCAGGGAAATTATGAGAAGGCGAAGACCCTCATCGAATGGTGCGTGAAACATGTTGACGAACTACAACTCTTTGCAGAGCAGGTTCACAAGGACAATGGAGAACCGATATCCGCGTCGCCTCTCGCCTGGTCCCACGCTATGTTCATTCTAGCACTTCTCGATTACAGAGACGCATGACAGGGGCGCGGGTCTTTGAAGAGCCTTTAGAATTCAGGTCGGAATAAACAAAAGAAACTCGGGAATTTCGAAGTAGAAGTCAGATAACTCGTCGGATTCTACTTCTTACTCTTCTTTTTGGGCTTAGCTCGCGTCCCGAATTCACCGTATCACATATAAGTGGACTTTTGAATATAAATCTATTGTATTCTGCGGATGTTTTCAAAACTGATAACTATTCTGGGATTGTTTACCCAAAATTACCGTATTTCTCTCACTTTCTAACTTCCGATACGCATCTATCCATTTTCTGGAGAATAAGTTCCCCAGGATTCACCAGATGCGGTCAATGAATCCAATCCTTTCTGAGTACTCACATCTCAATGTCAAAATATTGAGATCGAAATTATCAGAGATGCGCTCCGCAATTGGAGCAGTTTTGACTGGTCTCGAGATTCAACGCGCCACAGTATTTGCATCTGACTTTGACGATCTCCCTAAGCACCTCCGTGTGAGTCGAAGTGGGATCGGGTTTCTTCTCGACCCCCCCCCATCGCTCCCACCATCACCAGCATGACTCCGATCAGCATGATGAAGAACGAGATACCGATGGCGAAAAAATTCGCTGTATCCAGAACAACGACCAAGACTGAGAAGACGAGCAGGAACACTCCAGTGAAGCTGGTCATCTTGGAGTTCGCCGCTCTGGGTTGTTTTGACAAAGATAACCCGCACCACGTGTAGCGGCGTTGAATTGATGCCGTTACTTGTTGATATTTTGAACAGTTACAGTCGAGGATGATGATCAACGTAAGATCGGCGTTTGAAGACAGTCCAAGTTTAGGGGGCTTTACGCCGTTTCTGCAATCCTCTCACAAGGTTTCCCCCGCGATAGACAAAGAAGGTTGATGCCCAGATGGTGTAACGAGCGTCTAGGGTCCAAATTTGCGGAATAGCAGATACTAGAAAAATGGTTGCGACAACAATCTCAAGGTTACGACTGAGCTTGTATCTTCTCAGTAGATCGGGGGCTACTAGCTTCCTCTCCTCGCTTGCGAGAATGTGCGTAAACACAGCTAAGATGCCATAGATAGCGCCTATGTCCAAGGCGTAGAGGGACGATGTAACGTCGTAGAGCTCGCTAAAGGTTTGCAGAGGACTGAGAAAGAGTGGCAGAATGTTGAACAGGTAGGGTTCGAGAGCGACAAGGAAGAGGAGGATTGTGTTGAGGACCCGGGTCCAAGTCGTCTGAACGGGTAGGACGGACATTACTTCCGTGAAGCGGAACCAGATCTGGATTAGGATGAGGAAGCTGAACCCGAACCCGACGATCGCCCGGTAGAGGTCCACTGGGTCCGTGGGCTGTTTGCTGATTAGAATGATGGCGCCTATTGATAGAGCCAGGCCGAAGACGAGATCAGTGAGAGACTCTATTCGAGGCCGCGGACGCTGTGGAAGGCGGGCCGAGTCGGCCGTTTCGGAGCTGAAGTTCGTTGCATCTCTCCCTCTGCCCAAGACTCAGCGAATTGATTTTGCTAACTTGCATTAAGCGTCTAGGAGCGTATTTGGATCCAGGTTTCAGAAGCAATACAATCTGCTCGGACTGTGGGCGATGGAGAGGAACACCACGGATATTTCTGCAAAAAGGTAGCATACCGTTAAGTGCAAAGCGGAAAAGCCTGGAACCGGTATTCTTCTTGGTTGCAATCGAAAAAATGCCGGGTTGGGTGCGAGTTGCAGAAGTTATTCTTGGATTGGTATCATTGGTTGCAGGATTATTGGTCATAGGGTATCCGGGTCTGGCATTCTTCACACTGGTGGCCATACTCGCGGTCGGTCTCATTTTTCTGGGATCGCGAGATATTGTCCTAGGGGCAATGGGAAAATTCCTCCCAACGTGGCTGCGCGCTGCCGACGTCATCCTGGGAGTACTGGCCTTCGTTCTCTCCGTAATCGTACTTGCTTCGCCGGGGGTAGCCGTTGCGACCCTGGTAATTTTTCTCTACTTTGCCTTGTTTGTCCGTGGCGTCGCGGCTTTGACAATGGCAGGAGCAGGTAAGAGTCTCCCGACGAGATCGAGAGCGGCGTCGGGGGTTGTTGGAGTATTGAGCATTGTTCTTGCGATCATCTTCCTAGCCTTCCCAGCATTGGCAATTAGAACCCTGATCTTTCTATTGTCCATCGGACTGCTTTTCGTCGGACTAGAAGCAATAGCAGCAGGCGTAGTCGGACGAGAGATAGTGCCAGTGATAGCGTCCGCCCAGCGCAAGATCTGATCATCGCACCTAGATCAAATTTCGAACTGAAGAACGGAGAGGACTTTCTCACATCGTCCCTGCAGGGATCGCTTGTTGCCCATCGGACCCTTTTCCCGTGTCGGGTATGTTTCGTTTGAATCTTGGAAAGAATCGAGCCAGGAGGATTCCATAGACTAGGTATGCTACTAGTCCAATTACTACTGAGATGGTGTCGTATAGGAGACCGAACTCGGACCCGAAACTGGATAGGCTGAGCAGTATCCAGAGAATGACACCGAAAATGATTCCACGAGTGCGAAGACTACGACCCTTCAAATACCTTTCATGTACTCTCGCGAAGATCAGTCCTAAGATAGCCCCGCCGATGACTCCGGCAAGAAACACGTCTACGGCTAGTACGTAGATTGTCGCCGCTGCTAAGCTTTCAATCGCACCTGTCGGCGCTAAGGGGGTGCCTTCGAATGTTCTTCCGATTACGTCGTAGTTCTGAGCAAGTAGAAAATTCCCGACCGCCGCGATGCTTCCCGAGATAATTCCGGCTGCTATGCCTGCTCTCGCCGCTTCGAATGCAGAAATAATCAGAATTATTCCGATCGCGGCCAGTACCAGACCCGCTGTGATGCTGTTTACTGCAAAGAAGATTGCTGATAGTCCGGCTAGATTTATTCCAATGTAGATGAGCCGTTCATTCCAGCTCGTATGCGTCACGTCCTTCATGACAATCTTCCTGTATCTGACCAGGGTGCTTGCGAGAATAATGAAGCCGATTACTCCGACGAAGAAATCTGTAGTGAAACTGGACTGGTAATCGCCGAATGTTAACAGCAATCCCACTTCATCTCCGATGAGACCAGCGCCGAGGCCGAAAATTATCGCATATGTTCTGACTAGTCTTGGCCTGTTGAAGGCTATGCCGAGCCAGCCTGCGAGGGTAATCATTCCCAGTCCGTACCAGAAATGGTGAAAGTGGATAGTCCCTTGTGCGACGACCACGGTTGGGTTCAGAATTGCGAAAACTCGGGCCCCAAAGAAGGCCGTCATGAAAGCCAGAGTTCCTAGAAAGGAGAGGCCACGGCGGTTGATGCTCAGGGGTGCAAATATCGACAACTGCCGTCTTATGAAACCCATCGTCGTCCCGTAGGCCTCGTCTTTGGCGAGTTATTTAGTAGAACCTTAGATTTTCGGCGATTCCCTCGGCTCGTGGAAGCGAGGTTTCCTAGCCATCTGCATCCGGACTAGCTTGGACAGTAAGAAATCCATTCTGATCACAGCTTCTCTACGACGATATTTCCACACTCTTTGCAGAGAAAGCATCGCCCGCCCCAACGGAAGGTTATCTCATGAGTCGTGACCCTACCGCAGGTCCAGCACCAGACTTGCAGGTACCGGGCGTAGAAATCGGGATTCTTTTGCAAAGTAGAGAGGAGTCGGAGAGAGCGCCTTCCCCCTTATCTGAAGAAGAGATAAGCGAAACCAAAAGTTGCAACTCTTCGCTGAGTATGCTGTCTTGGCGTTGTGATCAGGGATAGCTGAGCGCTCTGAAAGCTTAATGCTTAGTAACCCAAAACTTCCAATCGAGAATCTTGTCGGAATCCACTTCTCAAACTATCCTTGCTGTCAAGTGTCAAAGCTGCAACACGGCTATGGTCGACATGGGCGACATTCCATTCCGGACCGGAGGAACGAGGGGAGCAGCTCACCTTCTCTTTGGAGACTGGGCTGAGTTGGGAGAGGGCATACTCCACCTGGACGCGTTCCTCTGTCAGAACTGTGGAAGGGTTCAGCTCTTCGCAGACTCTCAGACCAGAGACTCGCTCCGTTAAGTCAAGAGTCAACGCGATGTAGCGCGTAGCCCCGACGTGTCCCGAGGGTCATTCGAGATTGTGCTAGCGTTTGAGGGAATCGCCATTTCCAGGCAACATGCCTAGGGTCCTTAGGAACACCTAGATTCTATTTTCCATTCTGAAGCCCCCTTTCAGTCTCACGGAAGTGAGACTTCCTAGTATTGTCCTGCGGAGGTGGTCCATGAGCCTTGGTTGCTTGTTGGACCTTGAAGGTGAAGGACCACAAATCCAGTATTCAGCGCTATCGTTATCGATCCGGTTGAGGTCAGATTGAATCGCCATCCGATATCCCAGTAGATTGCGTTCGAGGGTCTTTCGAGCATCCAGATTCCCGGTCCATTCGAGGCTATCGGCCTCGACTGGCTAGTATAGTCTGAGTAGAATTGCCCTGTGAGATTGCAGATCCCAG